>JGI24890J29729_1000124_pt1 | contig 62165 bp, 88 predicted proteins | sample FreactcultureFD7_FD_29729 | JGI IMG/M metagenome (IMG submission 29729)
CCCCCCCATATAAAAGTAGGATTATTATTAGTTACAAAAGGACCCCGGAAAACAAAAATGGATTAACCACCACAAAACGGCCCGGTAGACCAACCCCCTTGGCTTGGGTTATTCTGTCGCTCGCGAGACCTGCAACGGGCAAACCATGGCGACTCCACGCAAACCTCCTGAGACCCATCTGAAAAAGGGACCCAAGTCCTCCTATCGCGAGAGCGTCGCGGCTGAGTTTCTCAACCGGCTCTCACAGGGGGAAACGATGACGGCCATTTGCCGGGACGAGGGCATGCCGGGACGGACCACGATCTACGACTGGGAGAGAGACATCCCCGGTTTTGCCGAACGGGTCGCACGCGCCAAATCTATTGGCTTCGACGCCATGGCTGAAGAGTGCCTTGACATCGCCGATGACACCTCAAACGACTTCGCCAGCCGCGAACTCAAGAACGGGACGGTCGTCGAGACCTTCAACAACGAGCACGTCCAGAGGTCCAAGCTCCGGATCGAAACGCGCCTGAAACTCCTGTCCAAGTGGGACCGCAACCGCTACGGCGATCAGGTGTCCAAGGCCGACGACAACTCGCTGGACCTGAACATTACCGGGGGCTTGCCCGAGTGACCAAGGTCACGGTTTCACTGCCGGTGTTACACGACGACCAGATCCGGGCCTATCAGCTAAAGAAAGACAGAAGGGGCGGGGACTGGGACCGCAACGCTGGGGGACGCTTCAAGGCCGTCCGCTGCGGGCGACGCTGGGGCAAGACCATGTTCGACGAAACGTGGATCTGCTCCGCAGCGGCCAGAGGTCTTCTGGGCGGCTGGTTCGCCCCGGACTACAAGACCCTGTCCGAGGCCTATGCCGAGATCTACGACATCCTTGAGCCGATCATCAAGACGTCCTCGAAGAACGAGGGCGTGATCCGGACCAAGACCGGCGGGCGCATCGACTTCTGGACACTCGAAAACGAGCGGGCCGGGCGCTCCCGGAAATATCACCGCTCGGTCATCGACGAGGCGGCGTTCACCAAATCCAACATGTTGGACATCTGGGAACGGTCGATCAAGCCGACCCTGCTCGACTATCAGGGCCAGTGCCTTGTGACCTCCAACACCAACGGCGTGGATCCGGAAAACTTCTTCTGGCAAATCTGCAACGAGCCCAAGCACGGCTTCATTGAATATCACGCCCCAAGTTGGAACAACCCCACGATTCCGTCCCGGCTCCCCGGCGAGACCGAAGAGGAGTGGATCCCCCGGCGTCAGGCGATCTTCGACGATCTCCGGGCGCGAGAACTTCCCATGGTCTTTGCGCAGGAATACGCAGCAGAGTTCGTGGACTGGTCAGGAGTGGCCTTTTTCGATCTGGGCAAGTGGTTGGTCGACGGACACCCGGTCGAGGCTCCAGCACACTGCGACGCGATCTTCGCCGTGATCGACACGGCCTCGAAGACCGGGACCAACAACGATGGGACGGGTGTCCTCTGGTGTGCGCGCAACCAGTATGTGGGGACGCCCCTGATCCTGCTCGACTACGACATTCGCCAGATCGAGGGCGCGTCGCTGGAAGACTGGCTTCCGTCTGTGCAGCAACGGGGCGAGGAACTGGCGGCTCAGTGCGGAGCCCGGCGGGGCTTTGTCGGATCCTTCATTGAAGACAAGTCGAGCGGCATCATCCTGATCCAGCAGGCGCGCAAGCGCCGCCTTGCGGTCCACGCCATTGACTCCAAGCTGACGGCAATGGGGAAGGACGAGCGGGCCATCTCTGTTTCGGGATATTTCCACCGGGGAGAGGTTAAACTTGCTCGCTACGCCTACGACAAGGTTTTCATGTATAAGGGAACCACAAGGAACCACTTGGTCAGCCAAGTGACGTCTTTCCGGATCGGGGACAAGGACGCTGCTCGTCGCGCAGATGACCTTCTCGACTGCTTCTGTTATGCTATCGCCCTGTCCTTGGGGGACAGGTCCGGTTTTTGATCACGACTACGCGAAACGGCCAAATGAACGATTTCTATGTTTATGCCCTCGTAAGGCTCTCAGACAACCGCCCTTGCTACATCGGCAAAGGTCGTGGGGACCGAGTGCATCGACACAACCTCATGGGTGAAAATCACCCCAACCAACATCTGGCGAGAATTTACCGCAAAGACGCTTCGCCTCTGGAGCACGAGATCGTTTGTGCGAATCTCTCCGAGCGACAAGCGTTTGACCTTGAGCGGGACTTGATCTTCCTCATTGGTCGCACGAGCAAAGGCCTTGGCCCGCTTTGCAACATGACAGACGGCGGAGAGGGAACCTCTGGATTCGTTCCGGCGTTCACGGAGGAGCATCGGAAGAAGATCGCCCTTTCCAAGCGTGGAATTCCACGCTCTGAAGAATGCAAAAAAAAATTGAGCGAAAGTGGAAAAGGCAAGCGCCCCTCTCCAGAGGCAATCCAGAAGATTGTTGCTGCGAACACGGGGAGGAAAAGATCGGTGGAGTTTGGTTTGGCGATCAGCGCCAGACAAAAAGGCCGCGCTCTCTCTCAAGAAACAAAGGACAAGATTGGGTCGGCAAATCGCGGGCGCTCTCCCTCCGAAGAAACTAGGGCAAAACTGAGCGCGGCGAGCAAAGGCCGAAAGTATCCCGACGAGATCAAGGAAACCTTTTCCGCCGCCGCTAAAGAGCGGGCCAATCGTCCACAAGAGCGCCTTAAGTCGAGTCAAAGAAACAAAGGCCGAGTTCACACGCCCGAATCCAGACAACGAATGAGCGAAGGCCGACTTCGCGCTGCCGAAGCAAGACGCTTGGCTAGAAATATCGAGGAAAGTCCATGACTTCGACCTTGCAGATCAACGGCGCGACCACGGGCAACGCTCTTCAGACCCTGCTTGTCGCTCCGGACATACAGCCCGGAGACGAGGTAAGTTATCAACTCTGCAAGGAAATTTATGCGTGGCACCCCATGGGTGCAAAACTGGCCGACTTCCCCATCGCCATGGCCCAGTTCAAACCTCGCAAGATCGCCGTCCCGGACGGCCCGGAGGACGTTCTGGTCGAGGCTTTCGAGCGCGAATGGAAGGCCTGCGACGCTTCCCGCGTGATCTTCAACGTGGCGCGTCTGGCTCGGGTCTATGGGGTCTCGACGCTGGCCCTGCTGGTCGAGGGCGTGCAGGCCGGATCCCCGGTCAACTTTGAAGAACTGGCAGGCAAGAAGATCGCCTTCAACGTCTTCGACCCGCTCAACACCGCCGGATCACTGGTGCTCAATCAGGATCCGAACGCCTTCGACTTTCAGAAGTCGGACGGCGTCACTGTGCAAGGGGTGGAATATCACCCATCCCGGACGGTGACGATCATGAACGAAGATCCGATCTATATTGGCTACACCCAATCGGCCTTTGGATACGTTGGCCGCTCGGTCTACCAGCGGGCGCTCTATCCCCTGAAGTCGTTCATCAACACTCAGATCACCAACGACATGATCGCCCTGAAGGCCGGTGTTTTGATCGCCACCTTGGACCAGCAATCGTCCGCTGTGGACAAACTCATGGCCAACATTGCAGGCCAGAAGCGGGACATGGTCAAGGGGGCCTCGGTCGGCAACGTGATCTCCATCGCCGTGGGCGAGGACATCCAGAGCCTGAACCTCCAGAACCTTGACGGCGCGTTCGGCATGGCGCGCAAGAACATTATCGAGGACATCGCCACCGCCGCCGGGACGCCGTCCAAGCTCCTCCTCTCCGAGACCTTCGCGGAGGGCTTCGGCGAGGGGACGGAGGACGCAAAGCACGTCGCCCAATATATCCAAGGCCTGCGCGAGTGGATGCAAGACCTATACGACTTCATGGACACCATCGTCCAATATCGGGCGTGGAACCCGGAGTTCTACGAAACGATCCAAGCTCGGTTCCCCGAGGAATACGGCAAGAAGGACTACAAGCAGGCCTTCTATGCGTGGCGAAACGGCTTCAAGGCCGAATGGCCACCGCTCCTCGAAGAGCCCGACAGCGAGAAGATCAAGGTCGACGAGGCCAAGATGGAGGCGACGATCTCAATGGTCGAGGTCCTGCTTCCCCAGATGGATCCGGAGAACAAGGTCCGTGTGATCCAGTGGGCCTGCGACAATTTCAATTCCCTGAAGCTCCTGTTTGATTCGCCGCTCGAACTGGACTGGCAGGCGCTTGAAAACTACGAACCGCCCCAGCCCGAAGAGCCGCCGGGCGAGCCAGCGCCCCCCAAGCCCAAGGCTTTGACCGACGCCGTCCGCGCCGCCCGCAAGAGGACAACCCGCCGTGAAGGTTGATCACATTCTCTCGACCCTGTCTGGCGTCGAGCGCCGCCTGTCGCGATTGGAGAAGGCCAAGGGCCTTGACCCTGCATCGAAGCTAGACCGGGCTCTGCGCATTGCTGACAGCCTTGATCAGCGCCTTAACCGCCTGACCAGAACCCAGCGCCTGCGGTTCGCGGACGCCGACTTCCGGGAAGAGGACCACCCGCGCGCGGCCAATGGCCAGTTTGGGTCTGGCGGAGGTGGTGCGTCCAAGAGCGAGACCAAGGACAAACCCAAGGCGTCTGCCAACTCCGACGTGGGCATTGGCGTTTCGACCGTGATCGACGGCAAGAAGGTCTCCGGGGAGGTCGTCGACTCCACCGCCGACACGGCCACGATTCGGACCTCTGACGGCAAGACCCACACGGCCCCATGGAAACAGGTCTCCGGCGGCTACCACCGGGGAAGCGACTACATTCCCGCAGCCCAGTTCGACGCCGCCTCGTTCGCAAAGAGCCATGACAGGCAAGACGTGACCCCTGCCCAGATCCTCAGTCATTTCCCGTCCGACACTGAGGCCAAGATGGGCGAGACCATCGCCAAGCTGGACAAGATCAAGCCGACCAACGAGCGATACAAGGACGCCGCCGGGAACTACACCCCGGAACGTCAGGCGCTCCACAACAAGATCCTGCTGGAGGGGATCACCGCCGAGGTGATGAACGAGGACACGGGCAAGAAGGAGAAGCGGTTCTTCCCCGGCATCCTTTCCCCCGAGGCCGTCGAGCGGGCGCGCCCGAAGGACGGCGAAAAGCCACGGTTCACGATCCTTGGCGGGCGGGGCGGATCCGGCAAGTCGTGGTTCACGAAGTCCGGCATGGTCGACAGTGAGACGAATCTTGTCCTCGACGCCGATCACATCAAGAGCCTCCTTCCGGAATATGACGGCTGGAACGCAGCCGAGGTCCACGAGGAGTCGTCTGACATCTTCGAGATGATCACCGAGTTCGCCCACGCACAGGGCCTGAACCTCGTCCACGACGCCACGATGAAGACGCCGGAGAAGGCGGTCAAGCTGGCGAAGAAGTTCAAGGACTCGGGCTACACCCTCGAATCCCACTACATGCACCTGCCGCGAGACGAAGCGGCCAAGCGGGCCGTGGGGCGCTATCTGGGGCCGACGAACCGGCTGGTTCCGCCGGAGATCGTCTTGTCCAACACCCAGAACGAAAAGGCCTTCGACGAGGTCCGCAAGCTGGCGGACAAGTGGTCGTTCCGCGACAACAACGTCCAGAAGGGCAGGCCCCCGCGCCTGATCTCCGAGTCCGAATAGCAAAAAGGGAGGCCTAGGCCTCCCCTTCCTTTTTGGCCTTGTCGGCCCGTTTCGACGCAAACGCCTGTTTCAGCGATTCCGGCCAGCCGTCCGGGGGCGTCCAGTTATCGGAGGGCGGGGACACGCAGTCCATGTCCTCCATCAGCGCCGGGTTGCTGGAGCCCGGCCACTTCTTGTCTTCCGCCATGGGCGGGTCTCCCTCAAGTTTCGGGTGGCGAATTGTCCTCCTTTTGGCTGGCGGCTTCAAGCCCCATGGCAAGAAGAGCGTGGATCTTGTCGACTCGCGTCGCGGGCCCCGGCCAAGCGTCGAGCTTGGCGAGGATCTCGGGACGGAAGCGCACGAGGATGGGCTTCCAGTTGGTCTTGGGTCTGGCCACGGGTTTAGTCTCCATATCCGATCTTGAGGGGTGCAACCTTGGCCGCGTAATCTTCGGCTTCAGCCTTGGTGGCCCAAGGCTGGCGACCAATGCCAACTTGGCCGGTGTGCGGGTTGCGGACGGTCCAGCCGCGCTGGACGATCTCCCAGCCCTCGCCCGCAGGCAATGCGCCGTAGATCGAGGCGGTGCGCCCGGTGGACTCTTGGAGCCAATGGCGGCTCTCGATCACTTCAAACTTGGCCATCAGGCGCTCTCCAGCTTCAATTGAGAAAGGACTGCCTCGACAACGCGAGGTGCGTGGACCATTTTCCCCATCTGGTAGGGGTGGCAGATCACGATCCGGAACTTTTCCCCGGACCAGACTTTGATCCAGTCGTATGCGGCCCCAGACGCGAGCCAGATCGAGCCCATTGCGGCCTCGCCCTTGACGTCGCGGTGAAAAACGAGGAACTTGGAAACTTCAAACTTGGCCATCTCGGCCTCCTCTCTCAAAACCTACGATCAAGATATCCCGCATCATGACCCGCGTCAATAGCAGATATCGTTTATTTCCGAAGATCCTCGATCCAGAGAAGGGACAAGTCTCGATCGCCCCATTCTCGCCAAAGGTATTGCATCCGAAGATGCGGGCGGTCCGCCATGTAGCGCCGGGCGTCGGCTTCCGAGTCAAAAAAGATGTGCTTCGGGCTGGGGACCTGCGTCGCGGATCCTGTGCAGATCCCCTGCGAATGATCAATGACCTCATGAATCTTCATGCTTGGGCCACAAACGTCAGGGTTCCGATCTGGGAGACAATGCCCAAGACCGTCCACGCCTCGGCTGTGCAGAAGCGCGCACGGGCCACACAATCCGGGCAGGGACAATCGGGGCGCTCTGCCCACGCATGCCAGTCCTGACCGCACTCTGGACATTTGGCGGTGTGCTTGGTCATGCTGCTTTCCTTTCCGCGAGCTTGTAGGTGACGGCCCAAGCGAGAGCGTCGAGCTTGCGCATTGCCGCCGGGGAATAGATCAGGATTGAACGACCGGCCAAGTGCGCCGGGTTGCGGCTCTCTGGTGCGCTCTCGACTTCAATCCGCAAGGCGTTCAGTTCCTCGAAGCTGTAGGCGTCGGCCAAGTTTCCAAGACTTCCAACCAAGAACGGGCAAGCTGTGCTTGATCATGCGAGCGCCTCCACTTCATGTTTCCCAAGGACCATCCAGAAGGGCAGGGCCTCGGCCCCCTCTTCCTTCAAACGGAAACACCACGCCCCCTTGGCGCAGAACTCGGCGACCCAGTGGGAGGCCAGAACCTTGGCGTGCTCCTCGCTTTCCGCGTGGGCCGCGATCCATTCGCCGCTGCGAAGCTGGAGCGCGACAAAGTGCCTAAGCCCCCAGCCGTAGGCGGATTTCGCTTGCTCGCGAACTTCCGCCATCAAGAGTTCCAGACTTTTGTGAGCCATCTCGGCTACCCCGCCTGCCCGGATCCGGATTGACCCGAGGAGGCAATTTCATTCTAGGGGATATCCCCACAAGTGCAAGCAATTTCTTTGTTTCAGTAGTATTCGGAGAAGTGAGAACCCTCCCCGGCGGCGCAAGGGTAAGCCCTCGCGTAGAAGGCGATCTTGAAGGACCCGTGGCTGATCTGCTTGACCATCGGCTCGCCTATGAACTTGCCGGGGACCGGGTAAGCCTTGCCCTGCATGGCGTGGCTATATTCCCGCTCGGCGGCGATCTTGCGAACCTTGACGCTCCGGACGCCGACCAGTTCGACGACCTCGTAATAGTCCACTTGGGTCTGCTCGTAACCCCAAGAGCAACGGAACAACTGGCCGACCTTGAAGCCGTGGGGCTTGGCCAGTTCGGCCTTTTCCTTGGCTTTCTTCTCCGCCTTGCAAGCCTCGATGGCGGCGACGTGGGCGAAGAACTCTTTCGCCTTGGCCTCGCGCCGTTCGGGGCTCTTGAACTTCAGCCACCAGACGGGCTTGGCGGACTTGCCGCTGTAGGCGATGGCGCAGGCCTGACCGCAAACCTCGTAGGCGTGGATCTCGGCGCTGGACGCCTTGGCCTTGACGATCACGGAACCTTCGGGGGAGAAACGCTGCAACATGGTGAGAACTCCTTCTCTGAAAACCTGCAATCAAGATATCTGCTAAATCGGACGACGTCAAACGTTTTGTTTGTTTTTATCCCTCGACTTCGACCTCAATCCCTGCCCAGCGCTGCTTGCGATAGCCGCGCAAGGCCTTTTCGCCTTGGACGAGGCGGTGTTTGACGAAGTAGGACCCGGCCCAAAGCCCCTTGATCTTCTCGGAGAAGGCCTTTTCCGCCTCCTCGATCTCTGCGAGGTTCTTGACCTCGACAAACTCCCGGCCAAGCGCTCCGGAGAAAGGCGCGTAGTGCACCATCTTGACGCCCGGTTCGCACTCGCTGAACCAGCACTTGAAAGCATAGACTTGGATCTTCATGGGATGCGCCCTCCTAGGCGGCAATGGACCGGAGCAGGGCGCTCCGGTGGTGGATCAGGGAACGAGCGGCGGCGGCGACCACGCAGCGGCCTCTGGCCAAAACCCGCAACTCTGCTAGACTTTTGCGAACCAGCCCGTGGGCCAACTCCGCAGAGAGAATTTCTTGGTGGGAGAACATGACAACCTCCTCAAGGGACAATTTGATCTTAGAGGATATCTCACAACACGCAAGAACTTTCTTTCTCTTTTTCACACAAAATGACAAGCCGGGAGGATTTCACTTCCGCCGAAGCGGCCATGCAGGAATTTCTCCTGACGCTGGACCAGTTCCACAAATGCTGCGCGGCGGGCTATTGGTCGCTGGCGCAAGAGATGTCACTCGTGGCCTCGGCCCGGCTGGAATCGCATCTCGATCTGTTTCTCTCGGGCGCTCGAAAGGTGATCAGCGATGGCGAATGAATCTTTCTACGACGTGATCACGCAGGCCATCGCCGACTTCGCCAAGCACGGCTACGATAGCGCCGAGCGCATGGCCTATTGGCAGGAGCGGATCCGGCAGGCGGCGGAACGGTCCATGACCCCAGCTTGGCGGATGGAGGAGCAACTGCGGGCGTCCATGGGCGCGATCTACAAGCGCATGGTCGAGAACGCGGGAGCCCTGCGTTATCATCCGGGCGTGAGCCGGTTCACCCTCGACAGCTTGCGCCCCCGGCTGCACGACGAGCTTCGCCGCCGGATCCTCGCCAGCGCCGACCTGATCCGGCTCAATCGGTCGCAGGCCATTGAGAAGACCCTGCAACGGTTCAGCGGCTGGGCTTCGTCCGTCCCGACCGGCGGGTCAAAGACCATCGACCGGGTCGACGAAAAGAAGACCCTGCGCAAGGCCCTCACGCAGCTCCCCTTTGAGGAGCGCCGAGTTTTGGTGGATCAGGGGACGAAATTGGTCGCCTCCATAAACCAAGTCATTGCGAGTGATGGAGGGGCTATTGCCGTAAAATGGAACAGCCATTGGCGCGAGATCAACTACAACTATCGGGAAGACCACAAGGAGCGCGACGGCCAGATCTACCTGATCCGGGGATCGTGGGCGTCCAAGGGAGGCTTGGTCCAGCAGGGCGAGGCAGGCTACTACGACGAGGTCACGGCTGTCGCCGAGGAGCCCTTTTGCTTCCCCGGAGACTCAGAGATCCCATTCGCGGACGGTATAGAAGCCGCGTTTCGTCGTTGGTATGTCGGCGACTTGGTTGAGATGGTCACGTCGTCTGGAAACCGGCTTAAGGGAACACCGAACCACCCAGTCCTTACGTCGAAGGGTTGGGTCGCGCTGGGTTGTCTCAAGGAAGGCGACAACGTTGTCGAGATTTGCGAGAAAATGGGCCTCGGTCTTGAGCGTGACAATCACGGAACAAAAGCCCGAATCTCGGACGTGTTTGCGGCGGTCGGGCGTGCTGGGTTTGCTGAAAAAAGAAGCGGCGGCAGTCACCAGTTCCACGGCGATGGATCTGAACGCGACGTCGATGTTGTAAGGGCCGCACGGCCATTGACCTTCGACAGCATGACCCCGCGCCCGAAGCGCCTCGATCAAGGCCAGTTCTCCTTGACCAACTTGCGTAGATCTGCGGGACGCGCGTTTGATTTTTGTCTCCATGGAGTTGTGCGTTCCGCGCAGGGCGTCGTGAGCGGCTTGGGTCAGCTTCTTTCGCCCCTGCTCGCCCTCTCTCGCCATCCGAATCAAATTTGCCTCGCTGCGCCCTCGTTGCACCAGCCCGCCCTCTTTGATGGCGCGCACAACCACGGCGCGGGAGACGTCAAAGTCTCTGGCGATCTGGAGCACGCTTCGCCCTTCCGAGTGCAACCGGCAAACCTCCGCCGGGGGCAAGTCGATTCGGTTGTGGGCGGATCTCGGGACTGTGTCGAGCGAGACCTTCTGACTGTAAATCCGGCCCCAGAGCGTGCGAGGATTGACGCCCATGATTTTGGCGATCTTTTCGACGGAAAGCCCTTCTCCACGCAGCTTGGAAAGGTGGTCGAGGTCGAGCGGAACCATTGGTCTGGGCATGTCTACAATCTCCAAACGGAAGCTGGTTGGTATGTAACACAAAATATCATTACGCACAATTGCAGATGTTTCGCCACCTACATATACCACTTGCGCCAGCTTCCCCCTGACATGCTGACCAAAAAGGGCCAGCTTCAACTCGAAGAGGCTCGGCGCAAGATTGCGGCGCTTTGACTATCGCGGCGTTTTGCAGTATCTCTCGCCCTGAACCACGGGATCTCAAATGGCATCGAACCTGAACATCTCGCTGGTGGCCGCACAGGCACAAGCCACGGCTCTGGCACCTCTTGCCAACACCGGCTTCATTGACATTTACTCGGGGACGCAGGCCGCAACGCCCGAGACCGCACCGGGCGTCACCGCACTGGCGACGTTCACGCTCCCGGCGACCTTCGCCTCAAGCATCACCAACGGCGTGATCACGGCCAACGCCATCGGCAGCGTGGTCATCTCTAACTCCGGCACCGCGACTTGGTTCCGGTGCTGGGAGGCCAACCACACCACGCCCCTGTTCGACGGCACGGTCGGAACCTCCGGCTGCGACATGAACCTCAACTCGGTCGCGCTGTCCTCCGGAGCCTCGCTCCAGATCAGTTCTCTGACCTTCACCGTTCCGGGCGTCTAACCCATGACCGACGGCGTCGTCCTCAATCCCGGCACAGGTGGCGCGACCGTCGACACCGAGACCAATGCGTCGCGCAGCAATGCGCAGATGCAGCGGATGAAGCTGGTCCTCGGTGACGTGGACGTGGACGGCGGTGACGTATCTCTGACCAACCCCGCGCCGGTCATGTTGTCGCGGGTCAACTACGTCATCAGCACCCTGAACTCGACCACGACGCAGCTTGCGGCGGGCCAGACGTGGACGGGCGAAATCGAGGCCGGGGACTCCCAGCCTGCGATCTCCATCGACGTGGTGTCGGACCAGAGCGGCACCCTGACGCTGAGTCAGTTCATCGACGCAGCAGGCACCCAACCTCTGCGTCCGGTTGTCTTTCCGATCACAGCGGGCGTCGGCTTCGGCTGGTCCCTGACGCTGAACGGGAACTATGTCCGGCTTTCGTTCCTGAACGGCGGAATCGGCCCGACGACCACGCTGTCGATCAGCACGGCCTATGGCGTCATCAATTCAGCCACGTCGCTGGGCAATGCGCCAGTCGCCATGATGGAGGTCGGCGGACAGACCATAGACCCCAACATCGGCTTCCCGGTCGACGTTCAGGCGGTCAATGGCGCTCCGGTCGCGACTAAGGGTATACCGGTCGTTGACCCTGTCATCGCGTCTGCGTCCGAGAACGAGCGCCCCCTGTCTCAGGTCATCGTCGGCTCCGGTGATGGTGACTATGCCGGGCAGAGCCTGATCGAGCTCCTGATGAACCCCGACTCCAAGGAGTCGGCGGCGGTGCGGGTCGTCAACCCTCCGAAGCTGGACGCCTCTGGGGCGACGGTCGTCTCCGACGCGCTCTCTCCGGGGACCTACACCTTCGGCGGCGCAAACCAGCAGATCATCGTTGACACGACGGGATATGCGTCCGTCGCTCTGGCCATTGTCGGCACTTGGGCGGGGACGATCACCTTCACCCAGTCCAACGACCTCCAGACGTGGCAGACGCTTCAGGGCGTGGTCAGTTCGGCCCCGCAGGTCGCGCTAGGAGCGACATCGGTCAACGGGCAGTTCCTCTTCCCCGCCATGGCCCGCTATGTGCGCGCCCAGATCACGACCTATACGTCTGGTCTGGCCGTCCTCGTTCCCTACCTCCGCATTGCCCCCTTCACGGCGCTTCAGGCGGCGAACCTGAACTTCATCAACGGCACGGCTCCTGTCACGGCGAACGTCGCGGGCATGCTCGCTGTTGGCGGCAACATCGCCCACGGATCCGCGCCCACGGCCTTCCCTCTGCTGGCGGGTGGCACGGACTACAACGGTCTGACCCGCCGGGTCCAGACCGACAACAGCGGCAACCAGATTGCCGCTGGCTCGCTTCCGGCAGGTTATGCTGTCGGCCAGTATAACGTGACCTATAGCAAGACCACGGTCGCCTTCGCCTCCGCCCAGTTCCCGACCCTGACAGCGGCGCAGAGTTCTGTCGCGCCGGTCCTGATCGGCGGCGTCGACCCCGGCGGCTTCGTTCGTCAGGCCCAGACCACGCCGTCCGGCCAGTTGTCGGTCAGTCTGGACGCGCCCAGCGCATCCGGCCAGTCCGTGGCCGAGCTTCTGGCCCAGCTTGTTGCTCTGATGCGCGTGAACAACTATTATCAGGCGGTCGGCCTTGGCCCCACCGCCGACGACCCCGAGGCCGTCCTCGGCGAATATCTGGCTCAAAACCCCATCAACTGAGGACTCCCAATGGCCACTCTGACACCGACTCCGCCCCCGGCTGGCGCTCTTCTCCCGACTTCTCGCGGCACTGGCGCAAACGCCCCTTCCGGCCTGCTGGGAGAACTGCTGGTCACTGAGGCGCTTCCGCCCTACCACGCCATGCTCAAGTCGGGTCTGGTGTTCTCGCTTTCCTCGACCACCCAGACCGCCGCCACGGCGTTCACGGGCGGTGCGGCAGGCACGCCGATCTTCGGCCTCTACAACCCCGCAAGCTCCGGCAAGGACCTCGTGATCCTTCAGGCTCGCTACGGCATCCGGACCACCGGCACCACCGCAGGCACCGTGGACTTCTCGTTCTACGCAGTCAACCAAGGCGGTGTGGCCGTCACCGGCACCCAGACGCAGGCCCGCAACCTCTACTCGCAGGCCAACTCTGGCGCTGTCGCCTATGGCATGGTCAACACCGCCAACACCGCCGCGCTGGCATCGACCCTGATCGCTCCGTCCCTGTCTCTGGGCAACGTCACCACCACCGCCGGCCTGAACGTCGGCGTGCTCGTGGACGACGTGAAGGGCGCAATCATCGTCTCCCCCGGCGCGTATCTTGCTCTTGGGTGCTCTGCGACTCTCGCTGTTGGCTCCATGGACTTCTCGCTGATCTGGGCCGAGCTTCCGGTCTAACCGACTACTGACGCCCTCGGCAGGAGGAGCGAACCTTGTCCCTCCTCCTGCTCTACCAGCAGAATCTCTCGTCCACGAACTCGGCCACAGCAGCCCTGATTCAGGACGCTTCCACTCTCTCGTCCACGGCCACTGAGTCCTTCTCGGCAGCGCCGACCTTCCTTCAGAAGCGTTCCACGACTGCCGCTGCGGCGACGGAGAGCTTCCCGGCCTCGGCTGGCCTCCTCCAGCGCCGCTCCACAACGGCCATCGCCGGGTCCGGAGCCTTCTCCGCTTTCGGGGCGCTGGCGCAGGCCAGAGACCGGGCGGCGATTGTTGCTCTGGCGATTCACACCGGCTCCATCGGAGCGACGCAGGCCAAAGACCGGGCGGCGATCACCGACAGCGAGATCTTCTCCGGCGCAGCCCCACTCACTCAGCGGCGCTCGACGATTGTCGTAACGAACTCCGAGTCTTTCTTCGGCACGTTCACGGCGACGCAGCGCCGGTCCTCAACCGGCGTTGTCGTTGTTGAGGCTTTCGCGGCGACGGTCGCGGCGACGCAGCGCCATTCTTCGGCGCACGTCGAAGTCACGGTGACCCTGCCGCACGCGCCTCTCAGTTTTACCGCCACACCAAGCTGGTGGGCCGCTGCACACGCCACACCCAACGGCGGGCCTGATCTCTGGAGCCCGCAGAACTACCTCGCGACTCCAGCGTGGTGGAATAAGAGCCACTAGCGCCGATTGCGCCTTTTGGTGTATTGTCAAGTTTACGTCCAAGGACCCGCGCCCCCATGCCCCTCGCCTCTGGCTCCTCGAAGCAAGTCGTCAGCCGGAACATCGCGACCGAGCGCCGGGCGGGCAAGCCCGAGAAGCAGGCCGTGGCCATCGCGCTGAACAAGGCGCGGGGGGATGCAGACGAAGACGACACGCTCATCGGAGCAAAGCTCGTCAATGGCGTTTGGCGGCTTACCGACAACGGCAATTTGATTGGGGATGCTAGGGGCCAGCCGAGCAAAGCTGCTGCTTATGCCTACGCAAAGAAGTTTTTTGGAACCGGCGTGAAATATGATCCGCAACTCTCGCGTCCTGATTCCAATTCGGCGCGTGGGAAGGTTCAAGCCGATTCCGGAGACCAGCGTGTCACGCCCGAGCTTCAGAAGCTCTACGACAAGGTCCGCGCCATCGAGTTCAAGATGAAGGCCGGGCGTCGGGAGAACATCGACTTCCTGACCACGCCCGAGGGCCGTCGTCTGGCGATCCAGCTTGAGGCCGTCGAGGACAACATCAAGAAGCTGGAGTCCAGCCTTGGCAAGATGGCTCCCCCGAAGCTGCGAGAGATTATCTCCGGCATCGCCAAGGAGGCTGGCATCTCCAGCGACCGTAAGCAGGTCCGCGCCATGACCCGTGACCTGCTGAGCATCGTCAAGTCCTCGCGGACGGACGCCTTCACCAAGACCAGCGTCGCGGATCGTCAGTGGACCGTCAAAGTTCTCTTCAAGGATGGTGAAGAAGGCACTGTGATGGTCTATGCCAAAGACCAGCCCGACGCCAAAGCCAAGGTCGAGGCACAATGCCGCAACCACGGCGGCAAGATCGTCGGCGCTCCGCAGGCGCGCAAAGACTCCACCCACACCGGCACCCTAACACCAGAAGGAATGAAAATGACCAAGTCTGCTGTGCGCGGGGACTCCACCATCAAGAAAGGCAAGACCTCCGGCACCTACGCCGTGTTCCGTGGCGACGCCTGCGTGGCCAAGGGCTTCGCCACCAAGGCCGACGCCGTGGCTTATACGTCGAAGGCTGACGCTTACGTCGAAGTCGCCAAAGCGCTCGGCACATACAAGGGCTTCAAGTTGGTTCAAGCCCCGCGTCGCCGCGCTGGAGAAGTCGACGTCGAGGGTCCAAACCTCCCCGACTCCTTGGACCTGATCTTCCCCAGCGAAGCCGCCGCCAAGAAGGCCATCGACAAGCACCTCGCCGCCAAGGCCGACGCGACCCAAGAAGAAATCAATGAAATGGCAGCGGCCTACAACAAGCAGAAAAACCCTGCCTTCAAGGTTTATTTCAAGGTGAAGGGAAAATCTAATTACGGCCTTGAAGTCGCATCCACCGAACAAGAGAAAAATGACATTGTAAGAAGGCTACGGGCGAAGGGATATGTCGTAAAGACAGAACGCGGGGCGAAGGCCGACGCCGTGGCCTATACGTCGAAGGCCGACGCCTCCGACGACGACTACCTGCGCCCCACGAACGCCTACAAAGGCCCCCGGCCCAAGACCCCGGACGCCTCGCCAGAGCGCGAGAAAGCCCGCGTGGCTGCGCAGGCCAAGGAAGAGGCGCGCATGGCCGAGGTCGTAAAGCGCAACGCCGAACACCGCGCCAAGCTCTTGGCCAACAAGCGGAAGGACGCTGCGGGCGTGGAGCCCAAGGTCGGCCAGACGTGGGAGAATGCGGGCAACGGCGTCAAAGTTCTGATCAAAGCCGTGAACGGCACCAGTGTCACCTTTGAGAACCACGAGGGCCAGATCTTCAAGTTCCCCCGCGACAAGCTCTACACCAAGTTCGTTATTTCGCGCAAATGATCCACGCCGCCGGGATCCTCTTCGTCACCCCTGACAAGCTCGCGCTTTTCGTCAAGCGCGGGAACGGGAGTGACCATTCTCTGGAATGGTGCATTCCCGGAGGGAGGCGCGAGGAGGGCGAAACGACGGAACAGTGTGCCATCCGCGAGACCCTAGAGGAATGCGGCCAAGAGGTCGGCTCTGAGGCTATCGTGTATCACACCAGAGGAATTGCCTTGGCGCAGCCGCCCGCAGCCTTGGCAATGCCCACGGGGGAGGCTGGGGACGCCTCTCCCCTCCAGCCTTCCCCCGTGGCTGCATCCGAGGACGTGGACTTCACCACCTATCTGTCCCGGATCGAGCGCCCCTTCCCCGTGACCCTGTGCGACGAACACACCGGATACGCTTGGGCCAGCGTCGACGCACCCCCAGAGCCGCTACACCCCGGCGTGCGCGTGGCTCTGGCCCGGCTGTCCATGGACGAACTGGGCGTGGCCAAGGCCATGGCCGAAGGCCTGCTGGTCTCACCCCAGCGTTACGAGAACATGACCCTCTTCGCCCTCCGGATCACCGGGACGGGCGTCGCCTTCCGTTCTTCCATCGACGAGTTCGTGTTCCGGGACCCGTCGCTCTATCTTAACGACGAGTTTCTGCAACGCTGCGCCGGGCTTCAGGTCATTCTGGAACACCCGACCAACGCGACCCTGACCAGCAAGGAATTTCTGGACCGCACCATTGGCTCCGTCATGTTCGCCTATATCAAGGGCGACGAGGTCTGGGGCATTGCGAAGATCTACGACGACGAGGCCATTGACCTGATGATGACGAAGCCCACGAGCACGTCTCCAGCAGTGGTCTTTAAGGATCCCAGCGTTAATGCTAAGATGACGCTGGAGGATGGCTCGCCGCTCCTTATCGAGGGGCGACCGAGTCTCTTGGACCACATTGCCGTGCTCCCTGAAGGGGCGGGCGTCTGGGACAAAGGCGGGGATCTGGCCGGGGTCGATCAAACAGCGACCGAAGTCCGGGCGGATTCCCAAACAGGACCGGTTGCGCTTGATCTGACGAAGATTCGTCGGATTGATCGCACCCTGCACCTGCTGGACATCAGACTGTCGAACCTTGCCGCATCGCGGCGAACCTGAACCTCTTTTGGAGCACCACCAAATGGCCGAAGAAATGACTGAAGCCCGCGACGACGCCGACGCGGGCCAGAAGCTGGACAAGATCCTCACCCATCTGGACAGCCTGACCAAGCGCATGGACGCACTTGAGAAGCCGCCGGAAGAAATGGCCGACGCCGACGAGACCGAAGAATACGAAGACGCCGAAGGCGAGTTCGAGTTCGAAGGTGAGCCGGAAGAAGTCGTTGGCGATTCCGACGACGAAGACGAGCCGGAAGCCAAGAAGGACGCCGAAGGCGACCGCGAAATGGAAGAGACCGCGAAGGCCGACTCCATGAACGAAGTCCAGCGCCGGATCGACCGCGTCGAACGCATGCTCCCCAAGCAACTCTCCGACGCCGACTACGCCAAGATGGCCGACGCCCAAGCCAAGGCCGACAGCGTCTACCAAGCCTTCGGCGACGCCGCCCCGCGCCCGCTGCAAGGTGAGAACCTGACCGCCTACCGCCGTCGTCTGGCCAAGGGCCTTCAGTCGTACAGCGCCCAACTGAAGGAAGTCAACCTGTCGGCCATCAAGGACCCGGCGGCGTTCAACTTCATGGAAGGTCAGATTTACTCGGACGCCATGGCCGCAGCCCTGACGCCTCGCGACCTGCCCCTCGGACAGCTTCGCGAGATCAAGCGCCGCGACTCGACGGGTCGTCAGATCTCGGAGTTCGTCGGTCAGCCCATCTCTTGGCTGTCGCAGTTCACCGGCCACCGTCGTCGCGTCTCGGCCTTCAACAAGGGCTGATCCCTCCCGTTCTCGCCTTGAAAGGGCATGACCAATGACTGCCAATGTTTCCTTCAACCCGATTGTGACCACGAACGCGGCGGGGACCTTCAACCTCTCCTCCTCGGGTTACATTTCCGGCACCGCCCTCAACGACCCCGCCGTTCGCAACCTTCTGGCGGGCGGCATTGTCGCCTCGACCGAAACCGTTCCCATGTGGGGCGGCATCGGCATTTCGGAAGTGTCTGTCCCGGTCGCGTCCTCGGGCAACTACCCAAGCTCCAGCCTCGGCGGCTACATCACCCGCGCCACCAACATCTCCACCGTTGGCGCGGCCTCCTCGCTGACCGGCTTCACCGTGTTTGATCAGGGCCACGCCATGATCAACACGCCGCAATCTCCGGTTCCGGTCGCTGGTTCCTATCAGACCATTGGCTTCTATCGTCTGGGCAGCAACGCCCGGATCGTCGTCCCCTGCGACCCGGCCCTGATCTCGCTGAACGGCACGATCGTCACCAACCGCGTCTCGTGGGACTTCGTGAACCAGCGTCTGGAGCCCTACATCGCCTCGGCTCTGACCATCTCGTCCGCGACCTATGTTTCCGGAACTGGCGTCGTCACCTTGACAATGGCCGCTCCCGTGACCTTCGGTCCGGGCGACGCTATCGTCGTTTCCGGCTTCACCGGCACAGATGCGGCCAGCGTCAACGGCACCTTCACCGCCCTGACCGCCTCCGGCACGTCTGTCACCTACGCCACGGCTACCGGCAAGAGCCCGGCCTTTACCGGCTCTCCGGTTCTGACCCTCGGCTCCGGTGCAGGCTCGGCTCTTCCGGTCCGCGTCCTCGACGTTCAAGCCTCCAATTCGATGGTCCCGTCCTACGACCCGACCACCGGCTTCGTGACTTGGAACCGTAACGGCTCCGTCGCCGTCATCCTCATCTAACGGCGCATCGCCACAAACAGGAGACTGAATCATGGCGAACATCGCGCCGTCCTTCGCAATCGTCAATCCGAGCTACATCGACCCCGGCATCCTGCTTCCCTACACGCAAGCTTCCGGTGCGTTCGATCTGCTTCCCGAGGGCCAGCCCCTCCCGCGCCTGTCGGATGGCGATCTCTATGCCTACATCAAGACCATCGACGTCCGCTCCAAGGTCGCCGCCGGTCAGTCGGCCTACAACAGCCTGCCGTCGATCAGCACCACGCTGTCGATGATTTCGACCCCGTCCTACCTGTTGCGCGTGCGCGGCGAGTATGACCACCACGACACCGCCGCCATGGGCCGCTGGGGCGTCAACATCATTGACACCCAGCGTCTCGGCATGCGTCAGGGTCACTTCCAACTGGCGCGCACCGCGCTCCTGTATGGGATGAACCCGGCCAACGGCGAAGGGCTCGTCAACACCAGCGGCGCGACTGCGGTCAACCTGCCTGCGGACAGCAACGGCAACACCACCGTCGTCACCTACGACAACGGTCAGATGGCCACCTTCCTGCTGACCCAGATCTCGGCTCTGAAGACCCGCACCAACCAGCTTGGCATTGGTCGTAAGTTCACAATCCTCGGCCCCCAGCGCGTCCTTGGCGCTCTGGAATACCAGAACATCGTGCAACTGACCCAGTTCCAGCGCGCCGGGGCCGGTTCGACCTCGACCGCCGGAATGGTCAAGGACGTTCTTGAAATGAACGGGGACGAGATCACGTGGGTCTACGACGACACCCTGATCGGCAAGGGCGCTGGCGGCACTGACGCCGTCATCATCAACATGCCGGAGGTGCAGAAGCCTCAAGGGTCGAAGATCAACACCAATGCCTTCGCCGCTCTGGCCCCCGGCATCGACGCTTGCTCTTTGATGTATTGCGATAAGTCCGCCCCAGTTGAAATCCCGACGCCTCTGCCGGGCGGCGCTATCGACGTGCTGTCCGAGTGGCGGATCACCTCCGGCTGGGGCGTCCGCCCCGAGTCGATCTCGATCCTGTCGATGCAATATCAGTAAGCGGGGCCGGGCGGCTTTGCTCTAGTGATACCCGGATCCCCAATCGCGGGGATCCGGGATTTACCTTAAGGGAGAGACCCATTTGAAGATGTTCATCGCGAACTGCACCATGCAGGTCCAAGACTTCCAATACCGCACTCCAGAGTCCCAGAAGATCCGCCAGCAGATGATCCCCATCCTTGGGCAGGTCCAACTGAGCGGGGATCTTAATACGCCGGAGATCGACTTCATCGTCGAACAGCACGCGCCCTACGGCCTTGTTCATGTCAAGGACGTGGATCGCACCAAGCCTTTTGTGGGCACGTGCTACGACGTGGACAAGCGGATCGACGTTGAGAAGATCCGCGTCGCGCACGCCCACAATCAGGAAGTCCTGACCGAGCGCGGAAAGGAAATCCGCAAGGAAGCCGCCGTCGTGATCAACGATTCTCTGGAGAAGGAAAGCAAGGATCTTTTGGGTCTGGAGCTTTCCATCGTCGAAGACACCAAGACCGGCAAGGACGTCGAAGTCAACGAGCGGATCAAGGTTGACCGCACGCACAAGGGCAAGAACTGATGGAGCCGACGCTGGCGGGATTCACGGCTTGGGTGCGGGGCGTCATGGGCGTCACCACGACCCAACTTCCGGACAACTCGCCAGCGTTGGGCTACGCTTTCGCCGTGGCCATGGAGATCGTCAACCTTCAACTCCAGTCGGCCAGCGCGCTCATCTACCAGCTTGCGGTCTACAGCCTCGGCGGCGACAACCTGATCAACTGGGCTCCTGACCAGCCCGGCTCTACCTTCTTCGCCGACCTGCGCAAGAGTTTCGGCTGCAACTCGTTTGTCGGCGGCATCATCTCGTCCACCAGCGACGAGGGAACCAGCGAGTCCATTCAGGTCGTCAAGTCGCTTGAGAACCTCGTTCTGTCGGACTTGCAGTCCCTGAAGACGCCCTACGGTCGCCAGTATCTGGCCTTCGCCATGCGTGTCGGAACCCTCTGGGGGATCTCGTGAAGCTGTGCATGGGCGTCTATGATCTGCCTTACGCCCACGACAAGGACGGGAAAGGCACGGGCGACGTCGCCGAGATCCTCGAAGCCAAGTATCACCCCATGGAACTCTACTGGGAGAGCCACGAAAACGAGATCGTGGGCCACATCACAGAGGCCATGGCGGGCGTTCTGGAGAGCGTCTTCATGGGCGCTCCGCCCCCGGAGGACCTGACGCAAGCCGTGCAGAGCGGCTGCTCGCAGATCGACGCGGGCTTCAAGATGTTCCTGTCCAGCCGGGAATTCGAGTATCAGGCGCGACTGGCCGGGAACATTCTTGACGTCCCGACCAAGGCCGCGCTGGCGGGCGTCAACCACCGCAAGAAGCTGAAGAAGGGCGCTCGCCGCCCGTCCCTGATCGACACCGGTCTCTATGAGTCGTCGTTTGTCAGTTGGGTGGAGCGCGACTGATGGCGAGCGTCAATGAGGCTGCGGGCGACCGCACAGAATTCGCCGCCGGGCTGAAGCTCGGCCTCGACACCCTGTCCAAACGTCAGGAGATCACGTTCACCAAATACGTGAAGATGATCCTGCCTCTTGATGGTTTCGTGTTCTGGGTCAAAGCCGACATCCTGTCACCCATCGGTATCAACGCAGCGGCGATCAACACCCAAGAGATCAACGCCACGCCCAAGGTCCAGAACCCGGCGAACACGATCAAGGCCATGGGCTCGCTGCACTATGCCACCGAAAACAATCAGGACGAGACCGAGGGCTTCGCCACCAACCGCGTGATCTTCACCTCGGAAGTGGACGTGGAGGAACTGAACACCATCGCTCCCCGCGTCCTGTATGTCGGGGAGTTCGAGGGGCTGAAGTTCGCGTTTTCCATGCGCTCGTCGTTCTACCGGCAGGCGGACCTGTTCCACTATCAGGGCTTCGCTGTCTATCCGGCGCTTGCGACCCAGTTGATCGACACGCCCGTCGAGGCGATGAACCGGGACCTTGTGGTCAGCAACAGCCTGCCAATCTGGCTGACCCTGAACCAGCAATGCCCGATGTATCCGTCCTTTCTGATCGACGACAACATCAATCCGCCGTGGTGCGCAGTCCACATCGAACCGGGCATGACCAGTGGCCTCCAGTCCGCGCCCTTCATCGACAGCAACGGCTCACACTGGCAGCTTGCCACCGATCATGTTAGATTGACCTTCTACGGTTTGCGGAACGACGCGATCTTCGACTGGCTGGACTATGTGCTTCAGTTCTCTCTCTATTCGGAGGTCATGGGCGTCATGAACATCCCGGTTCCGAGAGACGACAAGCGCACGCAGGCCGAGCTTGGCGTTCTGGCCATTCGCAAGACCATTGAGTTCGACGTCAACTATTACCAAGCCCGCGTCCGAGACGCCGCCCTGACCTACATCAAGAGCGTTTTCCTCGATCTGATCGTCTCCTTTTAACCCGACAGGACCTCAATCATGCCCCAGTCCCCCTTGAACTACACCGCCAAGAACGTTGCGGGCGCTCTTGCCCCGATGAGCCTCGACGCCACCGGAAAACTGCTGATGACGACGCAGGGCGGCACTGCCTCTTCGCTGAACATCACCGCTGCTGCGGTCGTGAAAGCAGGCGCGGGCCGGATCTCCAAGATCATCATCCTTGCGCCCGGCTCGACCTCCGGCACGTTCACCATCAACGATTCCGCGACCACGGGCGCAGCCGCAGCGGCCAACGCCGTTTGGACCCTGCCCTACAACGGCGCGGCCAACGTCGCAGGCGCGATCTTTGACGTCGACTGGCCCTGCGCGAACGGCATCGTCGTCTCGGCTGTCCCCGGTGGCGGCTCGCCCATTCTGGCGATCAGCTACACTTGATCCTGACGTCCCGCCCTCTCCACATCAAGGACAAGCCCCATGGCTAATCAAATCGTTACGGTCAACGTAACCCAGACCGTCGCAGCGGCTCCGAGCGCCCTGCTGCGGACGGGTGCGCTGATCACGCAGGGCGGGACGACGACGGCGTCTGGAACCCTGACTCTTTTGACGCAACTCTCGGACCTGACGCCCGTTCTGGCAACGACCAAGAGCATCTCGTCCATGTCTCTGTCGGGCGGTGTCGTGACGGTCACGACCACTTCCCCTCACGGCTGGACCAATGCTGACGTGATCCCGGTCACGATTGCGGGCGTCACGCCGACCGCCTACAACGGCAACGTCACCGCAACCGTCACCGGCACCTCGACCTTCACCTATCCGCTGGGCGGCTCACCCGGCTCAGTGACCGTTCAGGGAACGGCCATTCTGGGCGCGGTCGCGGAACTGGTGTCGATGGCCACAACGTTCTTCGCCCAAGGCTCCAATGTCCCTGTCTATGTGCTTGAGCTTGGCGAGGGGATTGTCTCGGCTGGCGTCACGGCGCTGTCGTCCTTCATCACCGCCAATCCGGCGCTGATCTATTCGTATCTGGTTCCTCGCGAGTGGGACGCCGCCGCGTCTTTCCTGACCCTGCTGGGGGCGTTCAACACCACCACGTCGAAGACCTATTTCCACATCACCACGACGCTCGGGACCTACTCGAACTACACAACCCTGATGAAGTGCGCCCTGACCACTGTTCAGGCTCCACTGGCTCCGGCGACAGAGTTCACAGCTGCGGCCCAGTTCTGGGTCACGCTGAACTACAACCCAAGCTCCACCAACCGCGTGACGCCGCTGGCGTTCTCCTATGTGCAGGCTGTCACCGCCTATCCGCAGAAGGGCAACGCCGCGACCTTGACGGCGCTGAAGGCTGCGAACGTCGGTTACATCGGCACCGGGGCCGAGGGCGGCATCAGCAACACCGTCCTGTTCTGGGGCCACACCATGGACGGGAACCCGTTCAATTATTGGTATTCGGTCGACTGGGCGCAGATCAACATCGGCCAAGCTCTGGCCAACGCCGTGATCAACGGGTCGAACAACTCGCTGAACCCGCTCTACTACAATCAGCAGGGGATCAATGTCCTTCAGGACGTCGCCACTGCTCAAGTTACCAACGCCGTGACCTACGGTCTGGCCAACGGCACGGTGACGCAGGTGGAATTGCCCGTCGCGGACTTCACGGCCAATCTTCAGGCGGGCCTCTACCTCGGGCAACTTGTGGTCAACGCCGAGCCGTTCCTGATCTACTCGGGCGAGAATCCGAACGACTACGCCATTGGCAAGTATGCGGGCCTCGCCTGCGTCTACACGCCGCTCCGTGGGTTTGAGCAGATCTTGTTCAATCTCAACGTCACCAACTTCATCGCTTAGGGGTCCTGAACCATGGCATCGCCTCAGATCATTCAGGGGACGCTGAACCGGCTTCGGGGCAGCATCACCTTCCCTCAGAACCCGAGCCTCAACATCACGGCATCGTTCCTCGGCGAGGAGGGCATCAACCTCACGCCCGAGGGTGAGATCGTCGAGAACTACGGCACCATGACCGGGACCGTGACCTCGCCCGCGCCCTACCAGATGGTCACGGTCGAAGTCGAACTGCTGAAGACCCAGTCCTTCGCCGACCGCTTCAAGCGCCAGCTTGAGACGCTGGCGACGGTTGGTCCTTTCGTGGTCCGCACCGACGCCTCGACCCTCAGCGCCTACCAGATCCTGAACGGGTCGATCCATAGCGCCTCCCCCGGTCGCCTGAACGGGCGCAACGTCGGCTTCGTGGTCGGACTGCGGGGCTACTATCTGATCAACTCGGCTCTGTATGGTGGCACTTGAAGATCGACCGCAAACTTAATCTTGTCCTGACGGTCGAGCGCGAGGACGGCGGGGAAGCCCACGTCCACGCAACGCCCATCGACATGGAGACGTTCGAGCGTTACTTCCTGACCATCAGCCAGACCTACTCGGAACTGCTGGCCCGTGGCGGGGAATACATGCTCCGGCAGGGCCCGCAGGTAGCCAAGTTCATGCTGCGTCGGGTGGCGGAGAAGGAAGGCAACTGGGACGGCCCGGAGGGCGTCGAGCGCGGCCTGATGGCCGAGATCCGGCGGCTGGCCAACGTCATGGTTCCGACCGAGACCGGCGGCTGGGAGATGGTTCCGCTTCAGGAGGCTCTGGACCGCAAATATTTCGAGCCGTCCGACGCGACCGAGGTCGAAAACGCGATAACTTTTTTTACTGTATGCTGGCATGCGATGCGGAGGCGGGACGCGACGGAAATGCTCCCGACTGTCTTTGGACTTCTCGGCGGGTCGATTACCTCCTCCGATGCTACCGCATTCCTTGGTTCTTTGCCGACGTCGAGAACGGGCGCGAATACTGGCGAGAAGGTGACAGCGTCGTCCATTCCGCGCTAGACTGGCTTGGCGGGGAGGGCTTCTCGACCTTCTCCGAGATGGTTGACGAATTCAGTTTCGGGTCAGCGCTTGAGTTTCGGCAGCGTCACCTGATTGCGGCTCTGGGAGGGCTCACCAAATGGCGATGAAGAAGCCCATTCTGGACATCGACATCAACGACGGCAAGTTCCGTGAGTTCCTCGCTCTTTTCTCCAAGTTCCAGAAGGCCCTCGGATCCATGCCGAAGGCGTGGGGCGCGACCAACGCCGCCATTGAGGACTCTGCCGGGTCGGCGACCAAGCTCACCGAGGAGATGATCGAGCAGAAGCGCCTCTCCGAGGAGCTTGCCGAGATCGAGGACCGTGCCGCCAAGCGCCGCCGCAAGCTGCTGGACGACGAGCACGAGCGGCAGAAGAAGCGCCTCAACGAGATCAAGAACGCCACGCAGCAGGTCGCCTCCGGTCTGCTGGGGGCCGCTGGCAGCTTCACCAAGATGCTGGGCGTGGGCGGGATCCTGTCCGGCCTCGCCGGGGCGGGTGGGTTGTTCGGTTTCGACCGCATGGCGCATGGCGTGTCCGACGCCTACAGGACGTCCACGGGCTACGGTATGAGCCTGTCGAAGATGCAGGCGTTCGACGTCCAGTTCGGGGGCTTGAGCGACACGCACTCGCTGATGCAGGCGACGGCGCAGGCGCAGAACGACCCGAGCCAGAACTACGCCTATGGTCGCCTTGGCATCAACCCGCGTGGGATGGCCAAGGACGAACTCATGATTCAGGTCATGAAGAAGACCGGCGAGCTATGGGAGGGCGTGGGCAAGAACAAGTTGCGCATGCAGGGCTACGGCCTTGAGGGCATTGGCGCAGGCAACTTCGAGGACTGGCAGAACTGGAGCGAGCGCAAGGGCGAGCTTAACCAGCGCATCGCGGCTTATCGTGCAACGTCTGGCGCTGGCATCTCAAACTCGGCGGCGCAAGATTATGCGGAGTTGTCGCGCCAGCTTGAGGAGACGAGCTTCGTCCTGAAGTCCTCTTTCCTTCGAGTGCTGAAGGCAGCGGCTCCTGCCGTTAAGGATTTCTCCAAGTCCTTTGAGACGCTGGTCAAGAAGCTGTCCGACAACGGGACTTTGTCGACTTGGGTCAAGCAACTTTCTGGCGGAATCGAGTGGCTGGCGAAAAAGATTGGCGACCCCAGTTTCCAGCAGTCCATTGCAGACTTTGCAGGCAAGATGATCGACATCGTCGACAAACTGGAAAAGATTCTCGTCAAGATTTTTGGCTGGGTCTTTCCAGACGAGCAAGACCAAGGAGCGCGCAAGCCCGAGAGCGACCGTGACCGTCGCGCCGCTCAAAGCTGGGCCAAGAACAACCCCGGAAACGTCAAAGACAGGCAGGGCAATTTCCGCTCTTTTCACACCGTCGACGAGGGCATCTGGGCGGCTGCGAACCAGTTTGACCGATATGCCAACGATCGCGCATGGAACAGCCTCGGGGCTGACCGAAACACAATCGCCAAGATGATTCGGACATATACTTCCGGGGAGGCCCCCGAGAAACAGAACGCCCACATTCTGGCGGTTTCCAAATATCTCCACACGGATCCGAACCAGCACCTTGATTTCTCGCATACAGCGCGAGGCCTATACAACCTTGCGCGGCTCGCCGAGGCCGAGATGAATCAGGTTGAGGGCTACAAGAAGACGAGTTCCGGACATGTGAATCAGGTGATCTTGGGACACATCAAGATCGAGGACCGGACAGGCGGCGGCGTCGCCATCACCGCCGGTCAAGCGGCAGCGGGCGCGCACTGATGTCACGCTCCGACTTCGCCCTGAGCTACACCAAGTCGCCGATCATCTTCTGCGACGGCATGGCCCAGAACGTGCCGGGCAAGAAGGTCCCGATTGTCGCCGTGACGCAGTCGCTGGAGCAGTCGACGGGCTTTCTTCAGGCGCAGTTCGAGGCGCAGTATGCCGGTCTGGACAACTTTGACGCGGACTTCTACCCGCTCCCCGGCGGAACGCTGGCCGAATATCAGGTCGCGACCTATCCCTTCGCCAACCAGACCGTTGCGGGCAACTCGATCATCAGCCAACCTCTCCATATCTCTATGCTGATGATCGCGCCCGCCAATTCGGTCGGGGCCTACAGCAAGAAGAGCGCCCTGTTCCAGTCGATCAAGTCCGCCGTGACCCTACACTCGCGCCTTGGCGGGACTTACAACGTGGCCACTCCGGCCTACGTCTATACGAACTGCATCCTGACGAGCCTGCGGGACGTCTCTGACGGCGATCCGAAGCGTCCGCAAGAGAAGTGGCAGTGGGACTTCACGCAGCCTCTGCTGACGCTCCAGCAGGCGGCGCAGGCCTACAACGCCATGACCAGCCGCATGGACGGTGGCACGCAACTTCTCCCCGACGCATACGGCTACATCTCGGCTACGGGCGTTGCCGCCAACACAGGCGGCAACCCGACGGCCTCCACCAGCCAGTCCGTGATCGCCGGATCCAAGGGCAACCTCGCTGCGTCCGTGGACGTGCTGAACTTCGACATTCAGTCCGGCGCTCGCGCAAACTTCGCGGGGGGCTAGACCATGGCCACCGTCGTCCCGTTCGCCCCCACGCTGGCCCAGCCGTTCCAGTTCCAGCCGACACTGGACAATCAGGTCTACACCTGCGTCGTCCTGTGGAACGTCGCCGGGCAGCGTTACTATCTCAACTGCTACACGCTGGCCGGGACGCTGGTCTTCAGCCGCGCCATGGTCGGGTCTCCGCCGGACTACGACATCTCGCTCGCGGCGGGCTACTTCTCGACCGTCTTGGTCTATCGTCAGGCGAGCAACCAGTTCGAGGTCTTCTAGGGTGCGCTACTACCGCCTTGAGATCTTCTCCGCGACCGGAGCCGTCACGACCGCGACAGTCGGAACGGACGCCGCCGGAAACGTCTTCACGACGCCGACTTCTGCGTCTTCGACCTCAACCGCTCCGGAACTGGTCTTCACCTCCTACCCTAACGGACAAGTGGACCTGAACGCGGCGGACATCGAGTTCGACATCACAGTCGGCCTCGCGTCCGTTCCGGTCGGCGTGGCCATGATCAAGGTCAAGGGCGTCTCCCTCCAGCAGGTGGCGCAGGCGTCCGACTTCAACAACAAGACGGTCAAGTTCTTCGCGGGCATGTCGGCGGGCCTGCCGCTCGCCAATCCGAACCAAGCCGGGCTGATCCTTGAGGGCAAGATCATCTCGGCTTTCGGAAACTGGATCGGCAACGAGCAGTGGATTGAGTTCTACGTCGTGGCCGTTGAGGTCCCGGACAGCACCAACGTCAACATCACGCTGAACTGGAAGAAGGGGCAGTCGCTGAAGGAGGCGCTGACCAAGACCCTCGGCGTGGCCTTTCCCAACTACACGCCCCAGATCAACATCAGCAGCAAGGTCGTTCTGGCACAGGACGAGCCGGGCTTCTTTCGGTCTGTCTCGACCTTCGCCTACTATCTTCAGACCATGTCCAAGGCAGTCATCGACAACAAGGACTATCAGGGTATCGACATCCTGTTCACCGAGAAGACGGTGATCGTCAACGACGCCACGGTCAAGAGCACACCAAAGGACATCGACTTCCGAGACCTGATCGGCCAGCCGACGTGGCTCTCTCCGGGAGAGATTCAGGTGACCACGGTGCTGCGCGCCGACATCCACCCCTACACGTTCTTCACGCTCCCGCGCACTCAGATCACCTACAGCCCGTCGAACGTTCAGGTTCCGGCGGACAAGTCTGTCTTTCAGGGGACGTTTGTCGTCAAGCAGGTGCGCCATCTCGGCAGCTTCAGGCAGGCGGACGGCATGTCGTGGATCACCACCATTGACGCCGCACCAGACAACTATGTGGAGCCGAGCTAACCATGGCCGACTACACAAAGAAGCCGATAGGCCGCAGCCTCAACAAGGTCGCTGAGAACGCCGCTCGCGAGGCAATCAGCCTTACGGGCCGCGCTCTGCCCTGCACCATCGCCAAGGTCGTCAGTTCCGGGATCGTCACGGTCAACTTCGAGGTCAACGCCGCGCCGTTCACCTTGCCGCAGGTCACGGTCCCCATCGTCGGATCCGAGTATGTGCGCCTGCCCCTGCGGGTCGGCGACAAGGGCATGGTCATCTCGGCGGACGTCCGCCTCGGCGGGATCACCGGCCTTGGCGCTGGCGTCCCCGACCTCACGCGCCCGGCCAATCTGGCGGCGCTGGCGTTTGTCTATCTCGGCAGCACAGAGTGGACGACGCCGGACGACGCCAACGCGGTCGTGGTTTACGGACCCAATGGCGTGGTCCTGCGCGATACAGCCTCGACGCACAAGCTCACGGTCAACTCGACGCACGTCGATGTCGATGGTAATCTGATCGTCAACGGCAACAAGTTCGCGGCCTTCGGCGGATCTCCGGCCACCAAGCAGACTATCACCGGGGCGCTCTCGGCGGTTACGGATGGAAACGCCAAGGCCGTTCTGACCTCAATCATCGCCATGCTGACTGCCAACTCTCTTGCCAGCAACGGGACAACCTGATGCGGACCTACGGGCGGATCACCAACGCGGACGGAAGCAAGTCGTGGGTCGAGGTCACAACCGACGCCTCCGGCAACAACGACTTCGTCTGGTTGGTGACGCTGATCCAGTGCCTTCTGCTGAACCGGGGCGAGAGCCCATTCTATGCCGATCACGGCATCCCCTCGCAGCAGGCGGTCATTCAGCAGATTTTCCCCGATTTTTATGTTACACTCACCCAACAGCAGTTCGCGCCGTATTTCGCCTCGTTGTCCGTGACCAAGATCTCCGGGACGTCTCCGGCCTACCGGATCTCGCTCACGACGCAGCAGGGCGTCAGCGCAACAGAATATGTGCCGGTCCCGCAATGAGCATCCCCGTCGTTCTGACCTCTGCCGGAAGAACCAACCAGACGCCAGCGGCTCTGCGCGCCCAACTGGTGGCGCTGGTGGCTGCGACCAACCCCGGTTACACGTCTGAACTCCCCGGTTCGCTGATCGAGGACGTTGCCAGCACCGACACCGGGTCGCTGGTCCTGATCGACCAGTTCGTGACAGAACTGATCAATAGCCTGACGCCCTATGGCGCGAACGCCTTCATTCTGGCGGAGCTTGGCGCGATCTACGGCGTCCAGATCGGGGCCAACGTCAACACGTCGGTCTATGTCACCTTCACAGGAACTGTCGGCTTCGTCATCTCCCCCGGCTTCACGGTTTCGGACGGAACCTACCAGTATATCGTGCAGGACGGGGGGATCATCGGCTCTGGCGGCACGTCGTCCCCGCTCTATGCCGTGGCCACCACCGCCGGAACATGGGCCGTGCCTGTTGGGACCGTGACGCAACTGGTGACTTCGGTTCCGGGGGCGATCACACTCTCCGTGACGAACCTGTCGACCGGAACGCCGTCGTCCGGGGCCGAGACAGAAGAGAGCTACCGCGCCCGCGTGCTTCAGGCCGGACTGGCCGCATCCACGGGCATGGCGACTTATCTCAAGACCCTCCTGTCCAACGTCTCCGGGGTGCAGCCACGCCTCGTGGCAGTGCAACAGCAGAGCACGGGCGGGTGGGAAGTGATCGTCGGCGGCGGCGACCCCTACGAGGTGGCTAACGCCATATGGCGGGCGATCTTCGACATCTCCACGCTGGTCGGCTCCTCCATGAACGTCACCGGCATCACGAAGGCCAATCCGGGCGTTGTGACCACGGACAAGAACCACAACTACACCACCGGCCAGACGATCCAGATGAACGGCGTCGTGGGCATGACGACAGTCAACGGGGTGAACTACACCGCGACCGTGATCTCCCCGACCACATTCTCCATCGGCGTCAACACCTCCGGCTACACGACCTATGTCTCGGGCGGTGTCGTCACGCCCAACGCCCGCAACATCACCGTGAACATCAAGGACTCGCCGGACACCTACACCATCCCCTTCGTGAACCCGCCCCAGCAGACGGTCTCCATGGTAGTGACGTGGAACACGATAGCGACGAACGTCGTCTCGCCTGCCGCCGTCTCGCAATTGGCGATCCCGGCGCTGGTGGACTACGTGAACTCCGTCTATGTGGGCCAGCCGATCAACCTGTTTGAGCTTCAGGCGACGTTCCAGCAGGCCGTGGCCCACATCATCCCGACCGCGCTCCTGACCCGGATGGTCTTCACCGTCTCGATCAACGGCATCGTCACCGCACCGCTGGCAGGCACCGGGGAGATCATCGGAGACCCGGAGAGCTTCTTCGAGACCAACACATCTCTGATCACGGTGTCTCAGGGATGACCGATAACACCATCAGATGGGACGGGACCAACGGCCTCTACATCACGTGGGCGGGCAGCAACACGCGCCCCATCACGTGGGCCGGAAAGATCACGGACGTTCCGCCTTTCCCCCCTGCCAAGAACCCGGTCATTGGCAAGGCGATCCTGTCATATCTCTATGTCCAGTATAACGATGACGACAACCTTCAAGCCTTCGCCGACGCCTACAACGAACTGGCGCAGCAGTATGTCGACTTCCTGACCTCGCTGAACCTGCCGGTCTACACAAACCCGAACGTTTCCGGGACGCTTCTGGACTGGGTGGCAGAAGGGCTCTATGGCGTCGAGCGCCCCAGCCTGCCCTCGGACCTGACGACCCAGATCGCGGCCATCAACACGTTCGAGATCAACAAACTGAAGTTTCCGATCAACGCCCTGATCCCAGCCAAGGCTCCGACCTACTATCTGACCACGGACGACGTGTTCCGGCGCATCATCACGTGGAATTTCAGCAAGACGGACGGGCGCTATTTCTGCATCAAGTGGCTGAAGCGGCGGGTCATGCAGTTCCTCTATGGCACGGACGGCGTCAACCTGCTGATCGACAACACCTATCCGGTTTCTGTCACGTTCGGATCGCACCCCGTCGTGAACATCACAGTTCCCTCCACGCTCCAGTCGCCTATACTGAAGGCCGCGATTGAGAGTCGTGCTCTGGAGCTTCCCTTCCAATATCAATATCATGTGCAGGTGACTCCATGAGCACGATCAAGTTCGCCGACAATGCCTCTTCGACGCTCAGTGCGTCGATCACCAACGCAGCGACGACCGCCGTGCTGGCCTCCGGGACCGGGGCGCTTTTCCCGACGCTGGGGGCGGGCGAGGTCTTCAAGGCCACGTTCACAGACGCCGCAACCCAGCTTCTGCGGGAGATTGTCACCATCACCGCCATTGCGGGCGACACGGTGACGATGGTCCGGGGTCAGGAGGGAACGACCGCACTGGCGTGGACCACAGGCGACTACTTCGTCAACCAAGTGACCGCCGGGACGCTGGACACCTTTCTTCAGGCCGGGTCCACCGTGGTCAACACCTTCAACACCCGCAGCGGCGCGGTGACACTGACCAGTTCGGATGTGACCACGGCGCTCTCCGCCAATGCTCTGGCCAACAGCAAGCTGGCGCAAATGCCAGCCTACACCGTCAAAGGCAACAACGCCGGCTCCACCGCCAATGCGGCGGACCTCTCAGTCACGCAATTGCAGACGCTCCTCAGCGTCACCTCGACGCTTGGCTCTCCGCTGGTCTTCAACGTGGCCGGGGCCATTGTTCAGGTCGCGAACGCCACGACCTCGGGCGGTGGCAGCATCGCCCTGACGTTCCCCGTCACCTTTCCGACAGCCTGCATCGGGTTTGTGGCGACAGCGAACACCACCACCAACGGCTTCCTGATTACGAGAGGAACGCTTGGCGCGGCGGGGCTCACCGCCTACAGTTGGTTTGCAAACACCAGCGCCGCGTCCAGCGTTCCCTTCTCCTACGTCGCGATTGGATACTGACCCATGGCAAGATACTACTCCCCATCGACCAAGGGCTTCTACGACACAAAGATCAACGGCGAGCTTCGCGTCCCCTCGGACGAGGACCCGCGTGTGCTGGTCGTCAACCCCGAGTGCTCGATCCCGACCGACGCTCTGGCCATCACCGACGAGGCGTGGCTTGCTCTCATGATCGGCCAGTCCGAGGGTCACGCGATCCTGCACGACGGCGTCGGTCTCCCAACAAGTGAAGGACAAGTCTGATGGTTGGATATCCCAACGACCAAGGCAACCCGGCGGGGGCCATTCCGGTTCGCGTCACCAATGGAAGTGGCGGCGGTGGCGGACCCCCGGCGAGCGCGACGCCCAAAGGCTTCCAGCAGATTGCCGCAGCGACACTGGCCACGGCCACGACCCTGACCGTTCCGGCGGGCGCGACCTCGGCAGTGGTGCAGGCCGAGACGGGGGACGTCCGCTGGCGCGACGACGCCGTGGCCCCGACCGGGACCGTGGGAGTCATCCTCTACGGCGGGGGCCAGTCGATGTATCTCAGCGGCTCAATGACCGCCATTCAGTTCATCGCCTCGTCCGGGGCTGCTCCAATCCTCAACGTGAGCTATTACGCATGAAAAAGTCAGAAATTTTTCTCATCGGGCTGGTCTGCGTGGTCGGCCTCGCGGGCGCAGCCAAGGCGGCGAGCCTCGTCACCATTGCGAGCACACCGTCCTCGGACGGTTCGGCAAGCATCACGTTCAGCGGGTCCGCCGTCCAGTTGTTCGGCGGCGCTGTCCCTCTGACCGGATACAAGGTGGCCCTGACCTCAGCGACACAATCCTCCACGCCCTGCTGGGTGAGCGATTCCACGTCGACGCCGTCCGCCACGACGACCGGCTCTTATCCGGTCTTCTTTCAGGGACAATACTCGACCGAGGTCGGAGAAAAGCCCATCGGTCCAGTCTACATCTGGTGTCCTGCCGGGACCGTCATTGTCTCCGCGAAGAAGTGGTGAGCGCCATGTTTCGTAAATTCATCGCGGCGCTGGCCGCTTGCCTGATCGCAGCGCCTGCTTTTGCGGGGGCGGTAAATCCACCGACCATAGTTCCAACGCTCCGCAACGCGATTCAAAGCCTTGCGGCCAACGCGGCTGCTGGAAACCTTCTGACCAATCCCATCAGCGCATCGGCTGCAACCATCACGTCCCCCGGATCTGCCGCATCGACGACCGGCCTTACTGACTTGCTTCCGGGGACCAATGGTTTTGGCGGGACGATCACCGGAACGACAGTGGCAGGAAGTAGCGTTGTCACATCGACGTCGGCAGTATCTGGCGGGGCCACATCAACTTGGCAGGTCGGAGGCTATCTGGCCGAAACGGGGACAAATGATGCTTATCCAACACACGTGACGCCGGGCTCACAGATCGTTTCCGTAAACGCTGGCGCGAACACTCTTACTATGTCGAAGCCAGCTTTGCTGTCAGGATCGGCGGTGCCGATTGGATATTTCCCCGCGAGCATCAAGATTGTCGGGGGTTATGCGGGGAATTATGGTTCGACGTTTTCGCCTGCATCGGGAACGCGCACCAGCGCCTCCCCTGCCCAGTCATACGTTCCGTTCGCTTTAGAATTTATGACTGACGCGGCGAATTTCTCGACCGCTACGCCTGCAATTGTCATGACGATTGTCGGAAATCAGACCCCATTGGCGTATCGGGTTGCCGTCGACGACGTATATCAGACGGCCAATTATGTTTTGATCAACACTGGATCAAACCAGATCACAATTCAGTTCGCTACGGCTGGTGTTCACAAGGTCAGGATTGAGCAAACCGCAGGCGTTCGCGTATCCCATCTCTATTTGACGACCAATGCCAAGATTTGGCAACCGCCAAAAAATGGATATTCGGTCAATGCCGCTATGTTTGCCGATAGCTTCTTTAATTCTGGATATACAGGCTCGTGGGGGATGCATAACATCGCAAACCAAGTCTGCATTCTTTTAGGCTGGAATTGTTTTGCCCCAGCAGTGAACGGCACGGGCTATATTGCCACGGGCGGAACAAGTTATGCTTGGACGGATGCGCGCCGCATTGCCGACATAACGCGGATTCCACCTGACGTTATAGTGCTGTTTGGGAGCGTTAACGACAGTGGTCAGACTTCTAACGCGGAACAAACTGCCGCCGCGTCGGTTTACAGTCAGATTCGAGCGATTTATCCAACCATCCCAATCTTTGTTTTTGGCGTGCCAAATACCAAAACCGTCAGCACGTCGGCGGCGACTTTGGAGACCGGGATTGCGGCGGCTGTAGCGGCAAGCCAGGCAGCGGGCGACAACAATATTTGGTTTTTCCCGATTACCAACGACCCGGCTGGCGCTTGGATTACAAAAGATGTCACCACGGATTTTGCTGGCGGTGGATACACAAGCTATTGTGCAGCCAGCTCTGCGACAATTTCCGGCGCCACCCTGACCATTAACACCATGACTACAGGGACCGTGTTGCCCTATTCGACTGTAACCCTAACAGGGGGCGCGACCGGAGTAGTGCAGCCCTACGGCACATCGTCTACGACGGGAACAGGCCAAACCGGCACTTATGCGCTCACGGGAAATTCGGGTTCAGGCACGGCGGTTGCGACCACGGCGTGTGGAGACAGCACGCATCCGGCTGACAATTTCGGCAACGCAAACGGACCCGAGTATTACGCCAAGAGAATGAAGGCGTTGATTCTCAGTGTCGTGAGCAGCCTAGACCAGTGACCCTGAACGCCCCGGCCTAACCCGCCGGGGCGACCTTTCCAAACATCGAAAGATACCCCATGACCAGCGTTCCCTACACTTTCGCAGACCAAGGCGGAACGACGGTTCCGGCGGCGGAACTCGACTATAACTTCACGACGCTGGCCATCAACTCGGCAGATACGAACCTGTCGAACGTGTCCGCCGCGACGGGCTACAAGAACCTCGTCACCGCTCTGGGCGGTGGCTCCGCCCTTACTGGCACCGAGTCTGTGGGCATCATTCAGGGCGGCGTGGCCGTTCAGGTGCAGGCCTCCTATCTCGCGACCGCCGCCCTGTTCAACGGGACGCTTCCGGTCTCCAAGGGCGGCACCGGGGCCACCACCCTGACCGGCTACGTGTCGGGCAGCGGGACCGGCGCTCTGACGGCTTCGGCAACCATCCCGACGTCGGCGCTCACAGGCACGTTCCCGGCGGGCTCGATCTCCGGGACACTGGCCGTGGCCAATGGCGGGACGGGCGTCGCAACCTCGACCGGCACTGGCGCGGCGGTGCTGAACAATGCCCCGGCCCTGACGTCGCCCTCGATCTCGTCGGGCGCATCTTTCAACGGCTCATCGTCCGGAGCCGTCGTCGTCCGCTCCGCCGCCACCACGGCGAATTACAACCTCACCCTCCCCGCCAGCGCGGGAACCAACGGTTATGTCCTCGCCACGGACGGGTCAGGGACCACGTCTTGGATTGCCAACACGGGCGCGGGCGGCACCGTCACCAGCGTCAACATCGCCGTTGGTGCAACCGGCCTGACAGCCACGGGCGGACCCATCACCGGGTCCGGATCCATCACGCTGGGCGGGGTGCTGGTCCCGACGAACGGCGGCACCGGGGCCGCGACCTTGACCGGCTATGTCTACGGCAATGGCACGTCAACGATGACGGCCAGCACGACGATCCCGACCTCGGCCTTGTCCGGGACGTTTCCCGCCGGTTCGATCTCCGGCACGCTGGGCGTCGCAAACGGCGGCACCGGCCTGACGACCCTGACCGGCGTCGCCTACGGCAACGGGTCCTCGGCCATGTCGGCGGCGACCGCAGCCCAGATCGTCGCGGTCATTGGCTCAACGCCTGTCGCCAACGCCACGCTTGCAACGTCAGCCAACGGCCTCACCGGCACCTTCCCCGCCGGGTCTCTTTCCGGCACGGTGAGCGTCGCCAACGGCGGCACGGGCGCTACGACCCTGACCGGATTGGTCTATGGCAACGGGACCTCTGCCATGTCGGCGGCGACCGCCGCGCAGGTCGTCGCTGTCATTGGCTCCACGGCAGTCACGAGCGCGACGACAGCCAGCGCCCTGAACACCGGCAACAACTATCAGGTCAACAGCATTGGTGTCGGCGGCTCGGCCCCCGGCACAGCCGGGCAGGGAGAATTCTACGGAGACGCCTTCTTTGCGTCGTCCTACAACCCGACCAGCACGCTCTCCATCGGCTTCCGGGGTCTGCCCCAGAATAGCCAGTCGATAGCCTATCCTTGCGTGCTGTCCGACGCGGGCAAGCACATCCGCCTGACCGGCACCGGCGGCGCAAGCGTCCCCGGCAACGGCACGGTGGCCTATCCCATCGGAACGACGCTGACCTTCGTCAACACCAACGCTCTGGCCGTTCCGATCACCGTCACTGACACCACGACGTTGGCGAATACCGCACTGACCGGAAGCCGGACGCTGGCCAGCTACGGCTTGGCGACGGCGCTCAAGATCGGCACGACGGAATGGATCATCTCCGGTGCGGGGCTGACCTGATGTCAGCCTCCGCAGCCGCAATGATGATGTCCGCAGGCGGCAACCTGCTGACCCGCTCCTACACGGGCAGCGGAACCGAGACCATTCCGACAGGCGCTACGTCCGTCAACATCCAGATCTGGGGAGGCGGCGGAGGCGGCGGATATGGGTCGACTAGCGCCCTGACCGATCCCGGCGCGGGCGGCGCGGGCGGCGGATATTCCCAGAAGACCTTGGCGATCTCCTCCGCGAACTGGGGGCAGACGTTCACCTACTCGGCAGGGGCCGTTGGACTTGGTGCGGTTCATCTGTCGACAGCGGCAACGGCAGGCGGTGCATCCGCCGTTGCCAACGGCACCTTTCCGACAACGACGTCCATGACAGCAAACGGCGGCGGTTACGGTCAAAACGGCAACGGATCCGGAACTGCCCTGTCCGGACTTGGTGGCACGGCGACAGGCGGCGACGTCAACATCAAAGGCCACCCGCAAACACAATACGAATATGCCTCTCAGTCCTATGGGGGCGCGTCCCCGAACGGCGGCGGGGTCCAGACGGCCTTCAGCACTGCCGGGGCCTCTCCCGGCGGCGGCGGCGGCGGCGGGAACTATTCCCCGTCCTATTCGTCCGGCGGCAATGGGGCGTCGGGCGTTGTTGTGTTCAGCTACATCACCGTTCCGACGTTCACGCCCGTCACCCGCACCTACACTCCGGGATCACCGGGGACGGGGACAGAGACGATTCCGTCCGGCGCATCGACCCTTCTCATTGAAATGTGGGGATCCGGCGGCGGTGGTGGCAAGGGCGACAACGCGGGCGGCAACCCCGGCGGTGGTGGCGGTGGCGGCGCATACTGCGCAAGAACGGTCTCTGTCGCTGGGCAGGCCGGGGCGACCTTCACCTACGCGGTCGGATCCGGCGGTGCAGGCGGGGCCATCGGCTCCACGACCGGCGGGACGGGAACGGCCTCCACGACAGCGAACGGCACCTATCCCACGTCGACCAGCATGTCCGCTGGCGGCGGGCTTGGTGGCGCACCGGGCGCAACGACCGGCAACCAAGGCGACGGCGGAAGCGCCACGGGCGGGACGACAAACACCCACGGGACGGGACTCGGTGGCACCATCCCCGATGGCGCAGCAGGTCCGCCCCCCGGCGGCGGCGCGACGCAGACCACGGCGGGTGCAGCAGGCAACCCTCCCGGCGGCGGTGGTGCTGGTGGCAACGTATCCGGAGGCAACGGCGGTGCTGGTGCTGGCGGACAGGTGAAATTCAGCTATACTTAAACTTACCCTGAAAGGGCATCTTTATGAAAACGCTTCTCGCCACTCTCCTCGCGCTCTCGCTGGCAGCGTGCAGTCGCGTCCCGCACAAGGACGCTCCGGCAGGCCTGAGTAAGCCTGCGGACGTCGGACCCGCTCAGACTCGATAGGAGGGAAGACCGCGATGCTGGCCTCCCCAACGCCGAGGATAGACGCATTCCTTGAGACCCGAGCGCCCGCTTATGGTCGCCACCTTTCATTGGCCATTCAGAAGCTGGAGTCGAAAACAATGAATGACCGTCCGAACCTCCCGCCCAATGACGCGGCGCTGGAGCTCTTGCGCGAGTCGCTCACAGAGCAGAGGGCCATCAGGGGGGACGTGACCGGCATCAAGGAAGATCTGGGCGAGATCCGAGGCATGGACCTCAAAGGACGCTTTGAGAAGGTCGACAAGGTCCACGCTCAACTGGCCGAGGACATTCGCAAGGTGTCGGCTGACGTCAGCGCCGTCAAGACCGAGATCGTGGTCATCAAGACCGCGTCCGAGCCGGGAAAGTTCTTCGTGAAGGAGGGCCTGAAGGCGTCGCTGATGGCAGTCCTCGCCGCCATCGTCGGATGGGTCGCAGGCCACAGCGGGGAACTTCCCCCGCATCACTGAGAGGGTGAACCATGAAGATCGAGTCTGAGCTTCTCTCCGGGCAGGTGGTGGTGGCGCTGGCCATCACCCTCGCCCTTGTCATTCTTGGGGGGCTGCTGGTCGTGGCCGGGATCCTGACCCACAACATCGCCGTGGCCATGTCTGCGGTCGGCCCGATCATCGGATCGCTGGCCACAGCCCTGAACGCGCCGACCGGCATCAGCAACGCCCTGAAGGCCAACAAGCCCGACGCGGATCCGCCCAAGGGTGACGCCGCATGACCGATCAGGACTTGCTGACCCTGTGCGCCTTCGAGGAGGCCAACGGCGAGATCGACGACGGCATCGCCGCTGTCGTCTATGTCATCCTTGAGCGCATGCGCCTCAAATTCCAATCGGACGGAACCATCCCCGGCACGGTGCTCAGGCACAACCAGTTCAGTTGGGTTGAGTGGGCCATGGTCGACGGGCGCTACACCCGCGTCGCCACGACGCCCGACCAGATCAGCGCCCGCGTCGAGAGTCTGCTGGCCACGGCCAAGAGTTACACCAAGGCGTGGGCGCGCTGTTGTGGTATTGTGGAGCAGGTTCAGGACGGCGTCTATGCTGGGCCTCTGTTTGCCAAGCTGGAGCCGGGGACGGTCAACTATCTCAACCCGGCGATCTCGCACACGGCGTGGGCGACGCCGGACAAACTGGTCTGCGCCATAGGACACCACAATTTCTATCGAGCTTGAGGAGAGCACAATGGCCATCATCAACGACGCCCTGAAGGGCAAGATTAGCTGGGAGACCGCCGCCGTCCAGATTGGGAACTGGTTTCAGCAGGTCGCCGGGCGTTCCATGACCGACCCGGTCGTCTCGCAAGCGGTCAACGCCCTTCAGACCGACGTCAAGCAAGGGGTGTCCAACGCTCTGGCTCTGGCGGACACTGAAATGGGCGTGCATCTGGCGGACGCAACCGCAACAATCGAAACGGCGGCGGACGCCATGCTAACCCGGCTCCTTGGTCCTGCGGCCATTGGCGCGGTCCCCATCGTCAATGCCGGGATCGAGACAGCCATGGGCGTGCTTCACTCCGCTCTCCACGCCAAGGAACTGGAGTGGAAGTCCAAGCTGACCTCGCCCACGACCCCGGCGGCGACAAAGTGATCTGGCTGGCGCTCGCGTTGTGGACCTCCCCGGACGGGAGGTCCATGGACCAACTGATCGCCGCCCACGTCCTGCCGGACCCTGCGGTGAAGCCGGGCGTGCTCAATCCCGCCGTCACGGACGGGACGATCAGGGCGACGATCTGCGTCCACGGGTGGACGGCCACGGTCCGGCCTCCGGCGTCTGTGACCGACAGGATGAAGGCCAAGGACACGCCTGCCGGTCACGTCCCGGCAGGCGGCGAGGAGGATCACCTGATCTCGATTGAGGATGGCGGATCGCCCACGGACCCGAAGAACCTCTGGTGGATGGTCTACGACGACCACTACGGGGCGAGGGTGAAGGACGTTCTGGAGACCCGGCTCCACCGACTGGTCTGCTCCGGGACAATCTCGCTCGACGACGCTCGGACCGCACTGGTCCCGAACTGGCTGGAAGGCTACGAGCGATATGTGGGAATGCTTCCGAAATGAAACCTTCCGTGATTCCTGCCGCTGCTCTGCTGGCAATCTCGCTCGTGCTCCTTGGCGCTGCGGGCGCGTCGTGGTGGGACAGTCGCCCGGCGGGTGAGCCCAGCATTTCGTTTTGGTTCGTCCGCTGGACCGCGCCGGACAGTTTGTTGGCGCAGAGGGACAAAGCAAGATCAGATCTTGCTTTGTCCCTCGCCAACGAACGCCAACTGTCCTCGGCTCTGGACGCCCAGAACGCCGCTCTGGCCGATATTTCGGCCAAAGGGGAGATTGCACGGGAGAGGGCCGAAACCGCCGTGGCGCGCTACCGTAGCGAACTGGCGACGGCATCTGCGGCAAAACTCCCCACAACGGGGCCGGAGTGTTTTTCCGACGACGAGGCGTTCATCGCCTACCTGAAGGAGATCCAACCATGAGAGCTTGGACCGCGCTGATCTTGGCCCTTGGTCTTGCGTCCTGCGGCAAGTCGATCCCGATCGTCGAGATTCACGAGGTCAAGATCCCCATCGCCGTGGACTGCGTCCCGAAGGACCTCCCGGCCCGGCCCGTGCTGGAGGACGAACCCGGCGCACTGTTGGCCGCTCAAAACGCTGCGGGCCGCGCCCGACTTTTGGAGAAGGGCTACGGGCCGCGTCGTGCGCGCCTGAACCTGCTTGAAGACGTCGTCTCTTCGTGTCAGACTGGACGTCCCTAGCGGGGGTCACCTGACTTAAAGCCCGGAGAAGCAAAACTGCTCCTCCGGGCTTTCTCTTAAGCAAGGTCGACGGCGGACCAGAAGTCCTTGCGCTTGGAATCGACGATCATCTCGGGCTGACGCCCCATCGCCTTGTCCTCTGCGTTCCACTTGTCCGCGAGCTTGGCCATCTGCTGGAAGCTGTAAGCGGTGTTCTCGGACCGCCCGTTCTTGCCCTTCCGCCAGACCTGAAGGAACGGCAGGAGCACCACGCCTCGCGCCCGGTTGATCGCGAAGAACCGCTCCTTGTGGGCGGGGGTGCAGAACACCTTGCGCCCGGAGCAGGTCTCGAACTGAACGCTGCACTGGGGGCAGACACGCTTGGCTTTGAATTTCTGGGCCATCTCGGCTCTCCTCAGTTGCTACCAGCAGCAACCAAGGAGAACCTAGACCGTGTTACACGACGCGTCAAATTCTTTCTTTGGCATCGTCCACGCCCGCGCACCATGCGGCGTGGGCCACGGTGTTAAGTGGGTAGGGAGAGGCCTGAAGAGGCTTCTCCCTACCCAACCGATAAGCGGCATGCGCCGCCCCCGTCTGGCGGGGGCTTTCTTCTGGTTTGACCAGTCTGAAATAGTCGTAGATGGCTTTCAGTTCGTCCGAAAACATGTCGTCCCAGCCCTTCAGGATTTCGAGGATCCGCCGCCCCTGTCGTCGAGCGTAACGGTCCGTGCTGCGGTCGGCCAGATCACGGGCAATGATTTCGATGCGGTTGATCATCCGACGAACCCCAAGGTTTGCTGTGAGCGGGTGTAGGCGACATAGGCCAGATTGCCCTCTTGGGCCAGTTGCCAAGGCTGTCTGGCGGCTTTGGACGGGCAACGCAGGCTGTGCTCCCAGAGATAGACCCGAGGCCACTCACGGCCCTTGGAGCGGTGATAGGTGGCGAGCGTCAGAACGCCCTTGGCCCCATCAGCGAACAAGGCGTCGATGAAGTCGTTGACGTCGGCGACCATCGTGAGACCCCGGAGGATGCACTCGTTGCAGATCGCCTCGACCGTGGACACCCGGTCCTCGACCTCCTCGACCTTGGAGTCGTTGCCCTTGGCCATGGCCTTCTGGATCTCTCGCTCGCGGTAGTCTTCCAGTTTGTCGAGGAAGGCCGCAATCGTCTTGACCTTCCAGCGCCCGGTCAGGGCCTTAAGGCCGTCACCGATGTTGCGGCCTTCGACCTTGCAAGGCGTCCCGGCCCTGATCAGCTTGTAGGCCAGTTCGATCAGGGGTGCGGTGTTGCGGCACAGGATCGCGTCCGTGGGCTGAAGGTCGTCCGGGAGCTTGTCGAGGTAGAGCACTTCGCCTTCCGGGGCCGTAGGCGCGGCCATGATGTCCGGAACCAGCCCTTGGGCCAGCCGGACCACCGCCTTGGGGCAACGCCACGTCACGGACAGGGGAAGTTCCTTGGCCCCCAGCGCCGCGATCATGTTCGGCAGAGCCTCGGCGTCCGCGCCGGAGAACCCGTAGATCGCTTGCGCCGGATCCCCGACCACGATCATGCGCCCGGTCTTGGGCTTCAGGAACTTCCGGGCCAGCGCCTGACGGCTGGGGCTCAGGTCCTGCGCCTCGTCAAGGAAGATGTAGTCCTTGCCGTAGCGGACCCGCATGTTCTTGATCAACGGGAACAGGATCATGTCGTCGAAGTCGATCACGTTGGTCTGGGCGAGAGACGCCCGGTAGATCTTCTGGGCGGCGTCGACGACCATGTCCGCGTCGCTCGTGTCGTCCAGACCGTTGACGTCGAAGTGGTCGGCCAATTCATGCCACACGCCCACGTCCCCGATCGGTTTGTCATTGAAGAAGCCGACCCCAGCTTGCTTGGCGTAGCGGACTAGCGCCGCGATCTGGGAGCGATACTGGTCGAAGACGTCCTCGTTCTGGAGGTCGATCAGGTCGAGCACCTTCTTGTCGTTGATCTTGGGCGGGACCGGATACTTCAGGAGGCCGAACCCCATGGAGTGAAGCGTGGCAGCCTGAACCTTTTGCCAGTTCGTGTGGCCCGCTTTCTTGAGCTTCTCGCCCACTTCGTCGGCGATGGCCTTGTTGTAGGCGCAGACGACGATCTCGGCCTGCGGGGAGTTTTTGACGATCTCGTCCACTGCGATCAGGATCGTCGAGGTCTTGCCGCATCCTGCGCGGGCGACCAGCGCCAGATGACTGGTGGTCGTGACCAGTTCCTTGAGGAAGGCGTCTTGCTGGGGGGTGTTCTTCATGTCGATCTCCATCGAAGGCGGACCGGCTTCGCACCGGCAAGGAACAGTGTCACGTTTGAGAAAGAAAGGAAAGCGTTATTTCAGGGCCTCGATGTAGGTCTCGACCCGTTCGAGGATCTCCGGCCACGAGCGGGCGTAGTGGTCCCCGGCGTATGGGTCGGCTTCGCTGTCCTCGAAGGACGGGTGGCTCACATACCACGGCTTGGAGTCCAGATCCGTGTGACGCTCGATCTCGACGCCGTGGAGCTTGGCCAGTCGCTTGGCCTTGGCTTTCGCAGGATCCGCCTTGGCTTTGGGCGGCGGGGAGAAGTCCTTGGCCGGGCCGACTTGGGTGATCTCGTAGACTTCATCGACCCTAGCCCGGCGGTGCGGGGCGTCCTTCAGGCCGACGATCTGGCCGGTGATCCCGCAGGCATATTGGAATCCTTGGACGACCAACCAGTGACCCCCGGCTGCGATCAGCCAGACCTTGCCGCCGCGCGTGGCCTTGGTGGCCTCCAGCCACTGGGTCAGGGTCTTGCGCCCGGCGTGGACGTAGACCCCGTGCATCCGCATGGAGTAGCCCAGCATCCGCAGGCCCTTGGCCATGTCGAAGGAGGCGGTTCCCATGATGGACCGCTTGCCGCTGACCAGCTTCAGGATCCCGGCGGCGTGGCCGGTGTCGATCCCGGCGATGATGGACAGGGCGGCGGGGCCGCACCATCTGTTGTGGCCCTTCTCGGGCTTGATGACGGGGCCGATTTTCATTCGTCGTCTTCCTCCGCGCTCCACTCTCCGCGCTCGATGGCTTCGGCCTTCTCGGCCTTGGCCAGTTCTTCGTTCCGGCGGACCGTCTCCTGCTCTCGCTCCCACTTGGCGGCGAGCCGGGCTTGAAGGATCGGATCCGCCATGTCCCGGTCATATTGAGCCGCTCGCTTCGCGGCCTCCTCTTCGAGGAACTTTTCAATGTCGTCCATACGAACTCTCCCGCCGGTCTCTCACCGGCAACTGAAGATTAGGGGATATCCGCCTTGGCGTCAATCCCTTTCTTTTTACACAATCCAATCTTTGTAGCCGTCCGCCGTGATCGCCGTGGCCATGTTCATCTTGGCCCGGAGCGCGGAGATCATTTTCTCCTCAACCGTGTCCCGGACGATCAGGTCCACATAGGCCACCGGGTCGACCTTGCCGACCGCCTGCGGGCGCTCCTCGGACTGGAGGCGGTGCTCTAGGTCGGCGCTGTTGCTGTAATAGACCACGAGGCTGGAATTGGTCCACGTCCGCCCGCGCCCACCAGCGGCGGCGGTTGCGACCATGAACCGGCACGAGGGAAGCTGAAGAAAGTTTTTTTCTTCAGCTTCCCTCGTCTTGGTATTCCCACCCCAGAACCGGGCCACGGACCCTTCGCCGTAACGCTTCTCAAGCGCCGCCGCGACCTTGGCGATGTCGTGACCGTAGGAGCACCAGATGATGGCCTTGCCGTCGAACTCCTCCAGCAGGTCGAGGAGCGCCGACGTCCGATTCTCCGCGATCTCGTGAAACGTGCCATCCTCGTCCATGGTGTGGCCGCACAGGATCTGGTGCAGGCGGATGATCTGGGCGATCACGATGCTTGCGGTGACGTGCTCCCCGGAAGCGAGTTGCGTAGTCGCAAACTGTTTCATCTCGGCGTAAAGCCGCTTCTGTTCCGGGGTCATCTCGACTTCCCGGAAGCTGTAACTCTTGGGCGGCAAGTCGTAGCAGTCGGACAGCAGGACCCGGCTGCTATGGTCGAGGATCCGCCGGGACAGGTCGTCCAGATCGCGATAGCCCTTGACGACCGGGACCGAGCGACCGCCGACAATCAGGTTGTGCATGATCGCGTAGCGCGCCCGGAACGAATAGTAGGACCGATGGCCGAGGATCCGCCAATCAAGGAACTCGAACTGGCCGTAAAGATCCAACGGATCCTTGGGCGTGGGCAGGCCGGACAGAATCCGGCGATAGTTGGCCAAGGGCTTCAGCTTGCCGTTGATGAACTTGGTCCGCTGTGACGAGGGATTCTTGATGATGGTGCAGTTGTGGACAAGGACGCCTCCAGCAAAAAAATGAGGAGTTCCGTCGAGTTCAAGGTTGAAGAAAGCTCTAGGGCTTTCGAATTCGACAATCTCACAATCTTCCACCCAAACTCCGCAATCTTCTGTTCTTTCTTCTGGGCAAGTGCTTTCGCCTTGAAGCTGTTGTGGCTGGATCCGTCGCACTCCACTGCCAGTTTCAAGTTTGGATTTCCAAGGTCCACTTTGTAGCAAGTGGGATAGCCGGGAAGCCTCTTCCCCAACGCGATTGCAAATTCCGGGATCCATTCCGGGCCAAGAACCGCAAGCAAATTTGCTTGCGGTTTCGTAAGCGGCCTCCCATTCCCTCCGATAACGCTGAACCTGTGGTTCATGGCTTTGAGAGTTGCGCTCAATTTCGCAGCAGACTCCGGTCGCATAGGAATCCCTTTGTTCCAAGAAGGAGCTCCCAGTCGTTTCCCTTTTCGTCCCAAAGACATCTTTTTGGAGCGTTGATCCGTGTAAATTTTCTCCCGAATTTCGGGCTGTTGCATCCGCCATTTCGCTGAACAAGATGTGCTGCAAAATCTTCTGTTTCGCCTTGCTCGCGCCGAAAATTCGATTTCGCAAATCTGACATTTCACGGTCACAAACATATTTGCCCTTCAAGTTCGAAGCAGACACCCATCCTTCAGAAGTAAAAAATGGATGGTCTGGCGTCGTCTTGATGATTGTGCCATTAGATAGCTTCAAAAAGCAACTCTTAACGGAGGTGTTGACCAAAATCCGCTTTATTTTTACGGGACCGAAAGAGCCGACGACCTTTTGTCCCGGCTCAAGAAGAAAAATAGGAACCGGTCCATCTGGCGTTAGAATCTCTGTGTCGGGAGAAAAACACTCGTCCACGGCCAGATAGTTTTTGTCCGCCGCCAGAAAGTCCAGCATGGCTGTCTGCGCCGCCTTGACGCTGGAGAGCGCCTCGACGTTCATGAGGAGCGCCACAGGAGGCCCGGCGGGGTCCTTGGCCGCGTCCATGAGCGCCTGAAAGCGCCGCATGTCCTTGGCCCCCATGCCGGACTGCCAGACGGCGATCAGCAGGCGGCTTTTGAGGTCTGCTGACAGGTGCTCTTCCAGAGCGCCCTTCCACGTCTTGTAGACGCCGCCGGGCGCGATCAGGCCGAAGTTACGAACCTTGCCCGCCAGTTCCAGACGCCCGTAGTCGTCAATCGTGGTCTTGGTCTTGCCCGTCCGCATCTGCATCAGGTAGGCAAACGCTTCGGCCCCGTCCGATTTGTCGAGGGCCTCCTGCTGGTGTGCGAACGGCTTGAACGCCGGGGTGTAGACGCTCACGGCTTGGGGACCAGCCAGACTTCCATGGGATGCGGGCCGCGCAGTTCGGTCCGCATGAGCCGCTGGCCATGGCCCATGGCCTCCAGCTTGCGGGACAGGGACTTCAGCCGACCGACCAGAATGGGTTTGGCGTTGAACGGCTGGTCGTCGCCGTAGATCTTGGGCAGCAGGTCGCGGGAAGAGATCTTGGATCCATCCGTTGGGATGACATCCAGAAGCTCCTGTTCCTTGGGCGAAAGCTGAATGGCCATTTGGATTCCTCGTAAAAGAACAACAATAACAAAGAAACGTCAGGAGAGCAACAGAGCCCGGATTTCGGACCAGTTCCACTTGACGGGCGGTCCGGGCCAGTAGCCGAGGCGATTCTGGCTTCGGAGGCCATGGACCAGAAGGTTCCGGGCCTCCGAGCCCGGATAGAGCCACAGCGCGTCGCTTGCAGGCCCCTTGCGCGGTCCGGCGGTGGTCTGGTGGCGGACGGCGACGAAGACCCGCCCGCCGTGCCGCAGGCGGGATTCAATCCATCCGACCTGCGGGCCGGACAAACCCACGGCCATGGTCGATGTCTTTTTAAACTCGACCCAGCCTTCGACGCCGTCCCCGGCGAAGTTAGAGTCCGGGATCCCCAAGCCGGTCCCGCCGGTCTCGACGGCTTGCCAGTGCAGGCCCTTGAGGTTCTTGTGGAACAGGACGCGCAGCCCGCCGTCGATCACTTGTAGTCCCCCAGATATCGGATCGCCTCGACCTTGATCATGCGGAAACCCTCGGGGCAGGTCCCCTTGATCGCAAACAGACTCTTGCCAGCCTTGGCCACTTCGAGGACCTTGGGCGAAAGCCGTTCAAAGGCGTAGCGGTCGATCTTGGCGAAGACCTCGTCCGTGTCATCGACGAGAAACAGGTTCAGGCTCTTGTCCGGGCCAAACACCGGCTTGCCCTTGCGCTTTTCCAGTTCAGCCGGGGTGTTCTCGTTTTTGATGTTCATCCGCTTCAAGAGGCCAATAAACACGAACGCGCCCCGGATCCCCGGCTGGATCTGGATCCCCGGCGTCGGGTCCGAGATGATGTTGATCGCCCGCAGGTCCGGATGGAGCCGGGAGACCGCGTCCCGAATCGGGTCGAGGGTGTCGATTTCGGTCGTGGCGCGGGCCAGTTGCTTCTGGAGGCCGGGGCTCAACTCTCCGCCCTCGCGCCGCTCCTTCAGGATCTGCGACACCTTGGCCGGGCCAATGCCCTTGATGGCGGTCAGGGGGCCGACGAGAGATCCGTCCGTGGCGATCTCCCAGCGCGCCGTCGAGACATGCGGGAGGAAGGGGGCATAAGAGACCCCCTCCTCCCTCAGTTCCCGGAGCAACAGGATCTGCTTCGAGGCGTCGTTTTCGGCGTCAAGGGTGGCGGCGGCGAAAGCCAAAGGATGGTAGGCCTTGAACCAACAACACCAGTAGCTGATGATGGCGTAAGCGACCGCGTGGCTCTTGTTGAACGCATAGCCGCCCATGGTCTTGATCTGGTTCCAGACGCGCGCGGCCTCTTCAGGATGAAGCCCCGAAGAAGCCGCACCCTGAGCGAAGTCCTTGGAGAATTTCTCCAAGGCCTCCGCCCCCTGACTCTTGCCCATGATCTTGCGAACTGCGCTGGTGTCCTCCCACGAAAACCCGCCGACCTCCCGGACCATCTGCATGACGGTCTCCTGATAGGCGATCAGGCCGTAGGTCCCCGCCGTGATCCGGTCCACCGCCGGGTGGATCTCCTCGACCCGCTCCTTGCCGTTATGACGGCGCACCCATTGCTCCGCCACGCCGGAGGCCATAGGGCCGGGCCGGGCGAGCGCGGTCAGGGCGACAACATCTTCGATCCGCGAGAAGTGGACCTGCGACGCCAGACGCCGCAAGGCTGCGCCCGCGAACTGGAACACGCCGGAGAACTTCTTGGCGTTGAGAACGTCGAACACCTTGGGGTCGTCCAGAGGCAAAGCCTCCAGAAACGCCGACCTCGGCTCAACGCCGATCAGTTCCATGGCGCGCTCGAATATGGAAAGCTGGGTCAGGCCGAGGGCGTCAATCTTGAGCAGATTGAGACTCTCGGCGTCCTTCTTGTCGCACCACGCGGCCTTGGTCCGTGTGCTGACGGCCACGTATTCCGAGATCGGATCCTGCGTCAGCAGGAGTCCGGCTGCGTGCTGGCTGGCCACGTTCGGGTGGCCCTCGATCCGGGCGGCGACGGCCATGTTGGGGAACCGCTCAATGAACTTCTTCCCCGGCCCGGTGTCGGCGAACGTGTCCTCCAGACACTTGAGTGCGCGGGCATCGCCTGCGTCGCGCTCTATAGCCACGTCGGCCAGCTTTTCCGTCTCCCACGACGGCACGCCAAGGACCGCGCCCGCTTGCTTCAGGGCGGACCGCGTCTTGAGCATTCCGACCGTTCCCAACCGGGCGACGTGGTCGGAGCCGTATTTCTGCTCGGCGTAGGCAAAGACCAGATCCCGCTTGGCGTCGGAAAAATCCACGTCGATGTCGGGCAGGTCAGTGTCCATCCAGACGGGCGGCTTTGACGTCGGCTTTTCGTTCGTGATTCCCAGCACATAACCCAACGCAGAATTGTTGGGGTTAGGGAAAACTCGACCCGCAAAAGCATGTTCCAAAAACGTCTTGGAAACACTTTCCGACGAAAGAGCGGCAAAAAGTTCGGGCTTGAAATGGTCTTCTCCGACTTCCTTGATTTTTGCAGAATCAAACGAAAAGGCCCTCAAACGTTCAGAATAGGATTCCATAGCTCTTTCCCTATGACGATGATTTTCTCCTCGGGGAACTCCGTCCGAAAAAGTTCAAATTTTTCTTTTGCTTGGGGATACCAATAGCCTTTGATCTCAATCAGCAGGTTCAGTTCTGGAAGAAAGAAATCCGGCAAATATCTTTTTCAATTAGACAGCTTGAATTTTCTCTTTTCATAAGTCCAAGCGATTCCTTTCTCGTCTAGGGCCTTGGCAAACGCCAGTTCCCAAGAGGAACGCATCAAGATTCCGTTGTGAAACCCTCCGATTCCTCTTCCGTGTCTGATCGGCTTTCTGTCGTCAAAAGCACCCTTTCGCCACGTCTCCTTGAGCTTGTCGTTTCCAAAGTTCGGGTTGTTGGTCCCGGACCAGCGCCCATCGGAATAGAGCCTCTTCATGTGAATTGCGGCGCAAGGACGCCCGCAAAACCTCCTGTTCTTTTTCTTTGGGGCCTTGAACTCCGCCCCGCACCCCTCACAAATGTTCACATGGGCTAGTCCTGTGTTCCAAGAAGGACGTCCTCTCATTTTTGAGGCGTGGGCTTCAATCGATTCTAAAGAACGCGTCTTTCCTTTCCAATAGGGGGCTATTTCCCCCAAAGAATGACGCAGCTTCATTCTCTCTGATTGAGACTTGGTTTTTTCTGAATTCGCGTTTGCTCGAATTCTTCCATCGAACTTTACGCCGGTCCTTGCCAATGCTCTTTGGACCGACATTTGGGAAACCCCCAAAAACTCAGAAACTGCCCTTTGCGAGCCGTGCTTTTTCATCAGGTCGAAAAGTTCCTCCTTAGAGAGTTTCACTTTGATCGGGTGCCGGAAACGGGCCATAATCTTTAAATTCCTTGTTGTATCTGTATCCTCCTCGATTGATATCAATAAATCGTTCAAAAATCAAACCGTAGGGGACGGGGTCGACCGCCGTGATCCCGAGGAGGTAGCAGACCAGAGATCCGCAGGAGGATCCGCGCGCCGGGCCGACGACCATGACGGTCTTGGCGTAGGCGATCAGGTCGGCCAGAATGTAGAAATAGTCCTCGAACTCCTTCTCGTGGATTACTTCCAGTTCGCGAGCAAGGCGCTGGGCGTAGATCTCTGAACTGAGGTCTACGCCCAGCTTCTCCGCGCCCGCCCGGCACAGATCCAGAAGGCTGGTCGTCTTGTCTACGTTCGGAAGCCGCGCCTGCTGCATCTGGACGACGCAACGGTCCATGACCCGGTCGCGGTTGTGGAAAGCCTCGGAGACCGTGCCCTCTGAAAGAGACAGGGTCTCCGAAAGCCAAAGCCGAAGCTCTTCATCGTCCACGATGTGGCGCGGGTAGGTCTGGGTTCCTGACCGAAACGATCCCAGTGTTACACGATAGAACTCCAGATCGTCCGGGGACGGGTAGTAGTTGTCCCCGGTAGCGAGAAGGGGGACCTTTCTTTTTATGGCTCTGCGGGCCTGTCCGACCGAGGTTGACGGAGAGAGACCCAGATACACATGATTGGGGATAGCCCCCTCCGGAAGCATGTCTAGCTGCGCTCTTTCTGCCATGATCGCCACGACGCCCTTGGCGTTCCAGACGTTGGCGTAGGTGAGCATGGGCTCCCGCTCATTGGCGTCGGTGGCGTCGCGGATCAGGTCGTGGAGGTCCGACAGGCGGTCGGTGGCGAAAAACGTCCAGTAGTCGACCGGGGGCTTCTTGTCCCCAAGGCGCGGGACGACGGCCAGTTCAACGCCGAAAATAGGCCGCAAGCCTCGCTTGGCGCAAGCCTTGGTCCAGCGGGTGAAACCGAACGTGGACACCCGGTCAGAGATCGGGGCCACTCCCCAGCCCAGAGCCTCGACCCGGTCGAGGACGTCGTCGAGGTGGCCAACTGCGGCGTGAAAACTGTAGCCTGTCCGGATTCGCACTAGATCTCACCTCGCTTGAACAGTTCGACCATGCAGCGAGTCAGAGCCGCCACGTCGTTGCGGGCGCGGTGCGCCTCTGGGAGGGTCTCCTCAAACAGGAGTTCGTAGAGCCCTTGGAGCTTCAGGCGGTAGCCCAGCAAATGGACCGTGGCCTCTGCGGAGCAGATCTTGCGCTTGGGCCATGTGACCGTTTGGCCTAGGCGCTCAAACTCGAAGTCGACCATGTCCATGTCGAAGGTCAGGTTGTGGGCGCAAACGGCGGGGGCGGACTCGATAAAAGTTTGTATTGAGGACGAGACCGCAGAAAACGGCGACGCGTCCTCAAGCATGTCGTTGTCGATCTTCGTGATCTTCGTGATCTCGGCGGAGATCGGTTCAGAGGGCTTGATCAAAAGATCAAGTTCCCTGAACACCTCTCCAGTCGCAAGATCCACCACGCACCCGTAGAACTCAATGATGGACGGTTGCTTCTTCAGGGGGACGAGCCGGGTCTGGACCAGACCACTTGTCTCCGTGTCAAAAATTAGTAAACGCATCAGACATTGGCCCCGAAGTCTTCGTCCTCGATCATCTCTTCGGCTTTCTCCCAGAGATCCAGCCATTCGGCGATGGTCACGGTCTGGGGGCGTTGCAGGACCCCATGGAACAGGGACACCTGATCCGTAGAGACCTCGACATTGGCCAAGGGCTTCAGGTTCATCACGACCTCGCAAAGACTTGAAGGGCGGTGACGCCCAGCGACTGGAATGCGGCGACGACGTCCTCCCGGTCGTCCACGACCAGCAGGATCTGATCCTTGATCTCGCCACCGGCAAGCTCGGCGGCAAGGGCCAGCTTAAGGTCAACGGCGGACCGGAAGTCGTCGTCCGGGCGCATCAGGACGCCCTCCAGCGGAATGTCGTTCTCCACCAGCCACCGCAGGGTCATGCCCCTGAACTTCTCGGGCCGGGCGGTGAAGCCGACGACGCGGACGTCGAGCGCGGCGAGCGCCCGAACCATTTTGATCACGGCCTTGACCGGCGCGTCGTCCTTGGCGGCGGCATGATAGTCGTCCCAGCTTTGGACGCCAATCATTTCGTCGCGCCAGAAGGCGTCACTTAGGGTGTGGTCGATGTCGAACAGGGCGATCATGCGGTCCTCTTTTCGGGGATGGTGCCGCGCCGATGATGCGCCGGGCAATAGGGGCCGTCCGCCGCCGGGGCGCAGCAGAACAGATAGGGAGGCCGGTCGCCCAGAGGGTAGGCGCATTGGTGCGGCCCGCGAAGCTCCAGCGGTCGACCCACGATATAGTCGCGACCGTCCCGGACAAGGGGTGAAGTGTTGTCGGCCACGAGGTGGATCTCCGGCTTGGGCGTCGAAGGGTTGAAGCTGGATCTGACTACGGGATGCGGCTTGGGGACCTTCAGCCTTGGCGGCGGCGGGACCTGCTTGGGCTTGCCGAGTTTGTCCGGCCTGCGGCCAGAATAAGCCCACCCCATGCGGTGGATCTTGGAACAGACGGAGTTCTTGGTCGTCCCGAACTTGCGGGCGATCTGAAGGGTCGAGAACTCCTGCGACTGGAACAGCGCCTTTAGTTCCTCGGTGCGCTCTTCGGTCCAGCGGAAGCTATGGGGGAGGTCGGTGTTCATTTGGGTGGTCCTGCATTAAAGGGGTGGATGGAGGAGCAAGTTTTGCTCCTCCATCCACCTTCACGCTCACATAGCCGCGTCGTCACCCGCAGGCGCTTGAGCGTGGGTGGCGTCTTCTTCGCCGATCTGGCGCTCGCCAGAGGCGAAGCTCTCGTGCAGGTCCGCGCCGCGATTGTATTCCGCCTCGGACTGGACCCAGCCCGCGTCGGTGATATCCCACGTGGACCACGTTCCGGCCTTGTTGGTGCGAGACTTGGTCTTCAGGCGGTAGTAGCAAGCAAACGACGGGGCCTTGGACCCACTCATTTGCTTGCCGTTCATCAGGAACATCCAACCCTTGGACGCCGTGTGAGCCGAGGAGGACATGGGGATGACGTAGGGCAAAGCGCCTTGGTCGGTGATCACGTAGCCGATGTGGTAGCGGGTTTCGACGACCGTGTTCCCGTTGGGGAGCACCCACGCCAGCTTGTCCGGGCTCTGCGGGTCGATGTTCTTCTCGACCACATCCGCCGGGCGATCCGGATAGCGGCCCACATAGCCGCCGCCAGCGCCACGCGGGATCCACTCCACCCAATCCTTTTGAAAATAGCAGGGCTGGAACAGGATCCCTTCGTCGCCGCTCACGGCGGGAAGGCCGGAATTGCGCAGCCAGATCGCACCGTCCTCTGCGCCTTCGACGTAGTCCGGGCCGCGCTTGTTGCATTGCGGGGACTGGGCCTGCAAAATGTAGATCAGGGGGACGAGGTTGTCCTCCTGAAGGGTGGAAACACCCTTCCCCGCGTCTTCGGCGATCTTGGTCGCGAGAAAGGCGGGGACGCCGTCTTGGACAGCAACTTCGGTGTTCTTGGTTTGAGTCACAGGGGCCTTGGCCATTTACTTCTTGTCCTTCGCGGGTTTGATTTCGACGATACGGCCCACTTGGCCGTTGATCTTGTCGAGGTCCGGCATAACGCCGTGCTTGGTGATCTGTTCCTTGAGCCATGCGGTCAAAGTCTGGAAGGCCACGGATTCCTTCAAGGCCACGGTGTAGCCCTCCGAGGCGTTGTGTTCGGCGAACTCGACCGCCTCCTCCCGTTGTTCGCGAGGGAAGGCCGTGACGACTTCGGTCTTGATCAGGTCTCCCGCCCCGATTTCGCCCAGATAGGCGAAGGCGGCGCGGCGCTGGTCCTCCGGCCACGAGGCCGGAATGTTGGCATAATAGTAGTCCTTGACCGTGGCGTTGTAGCCCGGCAGGTTGCCTTCGGGCTCCAGCCCGATGGTGGTGGTCTTGACCTCGGCGAACAGGTCAGGCAGCGTCTTGCGCTTCATCTCCTCCAGCTTGATGTTGGTCTGCTTTAGTCGCTCTTCGAGATCGGCCTTGTCGGCCTCCAGATCGCGGCACTGCGCGACCAGACGCCGGAGGCGTTCGAGCTTGTCTTCGTTCTCGGTCTCGGGCCGGGCCTCAATGGCTGCGGCCAGAAATGCCGGAGGGGCTTCGTTCATGTGGCGGGGTCTCCTTTGTTTTTTCCAGACTGCCGGAGTTTTTCGAGAAAGAAAAGAAGAAAAGTGCGCGGAAGGGCAAAATTTTGTTTTTGCCTTTCCGCGCACTTGCCATATCCTCGCAGGAACATCCAAACCGTAAACGGAAAATGACCCCATGGCGACAGAACACCCACCCTCAGTAAAGGCCTATCTGAATCGCATCGGGGCCGAGGTGTTGAATTTCCGCCGGGCGATGGTGAAGATCCACAAGGGTCACTATTACATCGAAAAGGCGATAATCAAGATTGCCGAGGACGGCGTGGTTTCCTGCTCAGTAGGTGAATATTCGCCGACTGAGCAGGAGGCGACCCAGATGAAGGCGGAACTGGCCAATTGTCATTTCCCAAGGGCCATCCGAGCCAGTCGGGCCAGTCTCCGAAAGCTCCGCAAGATCGCCGAGGGGAAGCTCTTCGAGTTCATCGACCAAGACACCGACGAAATTATCATGTGTCAGGAACTCGGATACACCAAGAATCTCGCCAAGGCGTATTATCCTTGGGTCCTCATGGACAACAACGAATGGGTGAAGATGGAGCCGGACGGCCCCCTCCCCTTCTGGAAGCCGCCCAAATCAGACCTGAAGAAAATCATGGTCCACGAAGGGGCCAAGACCGCCAAGTTCGTCACCGACCTGATCGCCAAGGGCGACACCCGGCATCCTTGGTTTGACGAACTGAAGGACTATCAGCACTGGGGCATGATCGGCGGGGCGCTCGCCCCTCACCGGGCCGACTACGCCGAACTGGTCAGGTTCTCCCCGGACGAATTGATCTATGTCTGCGACAACGACCAGATCGGCGTCGCCGCCCTCCAGAAAATTTCCAAGTGTTGGCGGCGTCCGATGAAAGGCGTCCGGTTCGGGGCCAAGTTCCCGGAACATTGGGACATGGCCGACCCCATGCCGGAGAGCTTGTTCTCGCCCACCGGGCGCTACGTTGGCCCCCGACTGGTAGACTTCATGGACTCAGCCACGTGGGCCACGGATCAATTCGTGGTCCCTTCCCAAAGTGGGAAGGGCAAGGGGACCACAACCACCTCGATCAGCCCCTATTGCAGCGAGGAATGGATCCATTGCGTCACGCCGGAGGTGTTCCTGAATCGGCACTGGCCGAACCGGATTCTGACCGCGAATGAGTTCAACAACCGGATTCGCCCGTTCTCCGACGCCGAAGACACCGCCCGGCTCCTCAAGTGCGACTATGCGTCCAAGGGGCTGGCTCTGAAATATGTCCCTTCGGAAGATCCGGGGATTCACGACGGAGACTCCACGACGGGGGCCTATGTCAACACGTTCGTGCCGTCTCCGGTAAGTCCAGAAAGAGGCGACCCTGCGCCTTTTCTGGATTTTATGGAGCGTCTGATCGCCGAGGACAAGGACCGGCACGAGCTTATGCGCTGGTGTGCGACGCTGATCGCCCGGCCCGACATCAAGATGATGTATGGCGTCCTCTTGATCAGTGAGATGCAGGGCGTCGGCAAGGGGACGCTGGGGGAGAAGATCCTCGCGCCTCTGGTCGGAGAGATCAACGTCTCGACGCCGTCCGAACAGGAGATCGTCGACTCGAACTACAACTATTGGCTCGCTCACAAGCGGCTGGCCGTGGTCCATGAAATTTACGCCGGGAACTCGTCCAAGGCCTACAACAAGCTGAAGTCCTGCATCACTGACAAGACCATGTCGGTCCAGAAGAAGTATCAGGCCAACTACGACATCGACTCTTGGATCCACATCTTCGCCTGCTCGAACTCGACGCGGGCGCTCAAGTTGTCCACGGACGACCGGCGCTGGCTGGTTCCCAAGCTGTCCGAAGAGAAGCGCCCGGCGGAATATTGGGAGAGCCTCAATTCGTGGCTCCAACTTGAAGGGGGCCTTGGGATCGTGGCCCAGTGGGCTCACGACTTCGTCGCCGAGCACGGGCCTGTGCTTCGAGGTGCGGACGCACCAGCCACCGCCCTGAAGCGCACCATGATCGAGGAAAACTACAGTCCCGGCCAGACCGTGGTGCTGAAGGCGATCCACGACATCAAGGACCGAATCTCGGACGGGACTTTGCCGCCGGAGACCTTCATTCTAGACACCGACCTCGTGAACCTGATCAAACAGGAGCTTTACGACGGACGGCACAACGAGCGTCTGGAGAAGCCCCACACGGTCCGGTCCGTGGCCAAGGCCCTCGGCATGTTCAGCGGCGAGGTCCGGGCGCAGGTCCGTGGTTGGGGCTACAACACCTTCGGGGCGAGGATCATGTCCTTCGACAAGGCCACCGCCATGTCGTTGCCCTCGGATCTCGGCGGCGAGAAGCTCCCGCCAGAGATGCGCCGCAGACCGCTGGAATTGAGCGCGGGCCTCTAAACGAGAAAACCCCCGGCAATGGTCTGCCGGGGGTTTTGAGACGACGAAGAAAGATCGTGAAATTAGATCGGGTGAAGGATTACGTCAACCACCGAGGCGCGCAACAGTTTCATCGTGGGCCACGATGGCTCCACATACCACTCGTGCGGGGCTCTCTCAAACGCGTGCGCCGCTTTCGCTTTCTTTGTCATCTGGCTTCCATGACCTTCTTTACGACCTGACGGCCCTTGTCGGTGAAATAGTATCCAACGCCCCAGTCGTTTCCGATGGCGTCCGCGCCGAACAAGCGGCGTAGGCGATAGATCAGCACGCGGACAATCCGGCTCTCCTCGATTGTCGGGTTGTCCGGGCAGACGGCCTTCTTCAAATGCCACGTTCGCACCGGGCGACCGTTGGCCTCCCAGAGCGCCCGGACCAGCAGCCACTCCTGACGGTTCAGGCGCAGCCGGTTGCGGATCCGCATTTCCTCGTCCAGCGTCAGGCTGGGCTGGAGTTCGGAGAGCCGGGCTTTGACCCTGTCCAGTTCGGCTTGGAGATCTTCGCAGCGGGAGCAGGTCACAGAGAAAGAATCCGTTGTTTGTGTCGCTGGAGAACTTCAAGTGTTTCTTGACCTGCCTGCTTGCTGGATTCTCGGATGCTTTCCGAAATTTCTTGGAGGTTCGCGTCTTCAGGCAAGACACGGAAGACATCCCGACGAGCGCGAGATTTTGGCGGATCGTCTCTCCACCACGCCTCCTTTTGGCCCCATGCTCGGACCCATTTCATCATGACTGGCGAGACCGAGGAGACGATTCCGACTTCATATCTCGGAAACGCGAAGCTGTCGTTCTGAACGACGATCTTGTCGCCGGGTTTGATGTCGATCATTGCCTTCTCCATTCATAAATCCTTTCCGCATAGGCGCGGCATCCAGATAGCGTTGTCGTGTGGTCGCGGCGGATTCCGGCCTCGTAGATGATCCGGCCTAGCTCGAATTCGGTCAATCGTCACCACCAATGGCTTTGAGAATACGCTCTGCACGGGCCTCAACCCATCCGTAGGTAGGGCCTTGGCAATCGGCTTTGATGTCTTGCAACCCCTCCCGCGCCAGCTTCAGCTTGGCCCAGTTCTCCCCGGCCTGCATGTCGGCGGCGTGCCACGACAGGAACATTTTCTTGAGATCCCGCCGTAGGCGCTCGATCTCAGCGGTGGCTTCGGGGCCGTCTGGCGCAGTCTCAATAGGCTGCCGCGCAGGCACGGATGGGGCGGGGTGGAGGTAGAGGGGTTGCCACGTGTAGCCTGAGCCATCGACTTGAAATCGGACATTGCCTTCGTTCGCAAGGAACGTCTGGCCCGTCTCAGGCACAGTCAGTCGCCGCCACAAGTCCTTCATCGCGACCTGCAACGCCGCCAGTTGTTTGAGCGGCAAACGACAAGCGTTTCAGCGCCTCCCTCAGCTGCTCGTTCTCCTCACGCAGGGCGGTGAGGGCGTCGAGGAGGCCGTCTATGAGCACATTAATTCCCGTCGTTGCCCGCCACGCATTACAATGGCTTTGCCAATTCCTCGCCTCAGCAATCAGCGCGTCTAGCTCTTGGGTCTGGGTCATGGTCATTTGTCACCTGTGGTGTTGGGGGCCGCGCAGCAGATGATTGTTTTCAACCGCTCATTCTCAGCGCGCACGCGGACGAGATCGTCACGTAGTCGGGAATAGTATAGCCAGTGCTGATAGTATTCTCTGCGGCATTGCATTTCAGCAATCAGCGCGTCTAGGTCTTGGGTCTGGGTCATGGTTGGGGGTCCTTGGGTTTGGGTCACTCCCCACCTCCCCGCACCCGGGCGGCGGGCGCTTTTCACAAGTATCGCCGCAAGACTTGTTCCTGCGATCAAACCGATAACTCGGAATGTTTGTTCAAACTGTTCTTGGGTCATTCTTCACGCTCCTCGGCTTGATGATAGTTTGTTAGGACGGTGGCCCTTTTGGCATCGGCATCAATACCGCAAAGCAGGACAGCCGCTTTAGGGCCGCCGCCAACTCGTCAGCGATCTCCCGCCAGTTGGGTTCGGGCGGGAGGAGGCGGTAGGCGGTGATGTCCGACCCAAAGCCGCCATGCGACCAGTCAAGGACAGCAGCCCCGCCTGCTTCGCTGATAAGTCCGTTTCTAAACTTCACCTGAATTATCGCCGCAGGATCAACCGGGCAGGGTCCGCCGTTGTGTGGGGTCCATTCGGTCATGGGATGCGCCCTAGATTGGAGACATGAAGCGTTACGCCAAACTCACTCTCAAATGTGGAAACCCATGCGTAGTCGCCATGAAGCCCCAGAATATCGCGCGGATATCCGTTCCAAATCACCTTGTCCCCCACCTTCAGCGGCTCGGGCGGGCGTTCGACGGAGAGGATTTCGAGGTCGAACTCTTTAACGCTGCTGTCTGGCGCATAAATGACGATTTCCGCGCCGTGACTGAGGGATTCGGATTTTGCCAGCCGCACCGTGATCACGTCACCGGCGCGCAGGGTTTGTTGGTCGAGGGTCATTGGAAGATCTCCCAGATCAGGGTGAGGGCGCTCGCGCCCATGGCGATGGAATAGAGCGTGACCAGCCACGGGCGCTCGTTCTCGTTGAGGGTGTCGTCGCGCAGGACCTTCATCAGCATGAAGACAGACCAGATGAAGATAAAGGAGGTGGCGATCACGACACCACCAACGACACGAGGGCGAGGGACAGGAAGATCCATGCGGCGGTCAGGTAGCGGCGGCGGCGCGTGGCGTCGTTCTCCAGCGTGGACATCGTCCCGGACACGAGAGCAGTCAAGAGCGAGACGGCGGCGAGGGTCATCATAGCTCGGGATCCTGTGCAAGGGTGGTGGCCAACGCGTGCAAGTGAGCGTTGGCCTTGGTCATGACAGTCAACAGGTGACGCTTCTCGGCGAGGTAGACCTTGGCGAACACCGGATCAAATTGAAGAATTGATCCGGTGTTCGAGATCAAGTCGGCGCACTTCACCGTCTGGACCCAGCCGGGAGCGGTCGAGAGGGAACGGGCGTATGCCTGTTTCCTTTCGACCCTAGTGCCTTCGTTGAGGTCCGAGAGAAGAGAGACGCCATGCGCCACGTGAAACCCGAACCGTTCGCGGATCTCGGAGATCTCGACCTTGGTGTCCTCGACCACGTCGTGGAGCCAAGCCGTGCAGATCATGGTGTCGAACATCGTCGGGTAAGCGACGGACGCCGTGATTCCGGCGACCTCGGCCAAGTGGTCCGTGTAAGGGACGCCGGTATATTTGCGTTTCTGGTCGCCGTGCGCGTGGCGTGCGAACATCATGGCGGCGAAGACGTTGGGCTCTTTTGACATGCGGGTTCCTTTCAAATTAAGATTTCACAATTAGAAGCCTAAAACAACAGAAAAGTTTCTTTTTCTGTTGTTTTAGGCCTTAAAAGAGGTCACGATCTTCACCACCCGGAAAGTCTGGCCGACCCGCTCCTTGGACAGTTCCTCAGCCCGGCGTTCAGCGCCGTCTTGGGTCTTGTAGGCCTTGCCGACCGTGTGGTCGGGGTTCAAGACGTAGTAGATCAACATGGCAGGGTCTCTGCCTTGGCGATGGCGGCGCGGGCGGCATCGCCGCATGAGTATGGCTCGCCGAACTCCCTTTCGTTGTTCTCGATGAAGTTGAGCGCCTGTCTCAGCGCCGCCAGCAGGTCGTTCACGGCGAGGATCTTGGCCACGTTCTCGTCTGAGCAGTAGCCGTGCAGGGAGAAGGAGGCGTCGGGAGAATACGGGTTCTTGGGATCAGTGGCGTGCAAGTGCGTGCCGAAATACCACTGGGACACGCCTTGATAGTCGTGCTTGCGGTCTACGCGGGTGGCGATCCATGGGGTTGACATCAGGCAGGCTCCTTGCCGTCCCGCAGCGCGGGCGGTGGATTTTGGGGTGGGACGAGAGGGTCAATGCCGCGTGCGGCGCAGACCTCGGCGAGGCGGTCCCAGAGCGTGAATCCTTCGCTCCAACTCATGGAGAAGCACTCGTCGCCCCACAGAGCCGGGACGCGGATCTTGCGGTTGGTCTCCGGGCCGTCAAGGCTGATCCGGACGCCGAGGGCGTGGGCCATCTGGTTGGCGGACCATTCGGCATAGGCGGCGGGGCGGATCATGCCGTCCTCCGAACGTGGCGGGGGAAGAAGGAGACCTCTTTCGTGCCGTCTGGCTGTCGCACCAAGCGGGCGTGGAGCAGAGGCTTCTCGGACTTGACGATCTGGACCTCGAACACCGACAGGCTCCCGTAGGCGCGGACGTTGGACACAGCGAAGTCCTTGGCCATCTCCTTGTCTTCAAAGGTTCGGATCAAGACGCCCTTGGCGTTTTTGACGTGGGAGTCGATCATCGGATGAAAGCTCCTCTCACTGCAAAGATGATCTCGATCATGAGCCAGATCGTGACTCGGATCAAGAGAAAAAGAAAGAAGTGTGCGACGCAAAAGATTCCGATAATGGCGAGAGCAACGAAAAGCATCAGGCAAGCCTCCGGACCGTGGGCGCAGGGTCTGTGCGCTTTTGCAGCACGCTATAGCGCCGACCGGGGTGGGTCCGGTTCAAGTGAGACAACTGGTTGTTGGTCAGGTTCAAGACTTGCTGACGGGTGAAACCTTCTGCGAAGAAGGTTTCA
>JGI24890J29729_1000125_pt1 | contig 61195 bp, 57 predicted proteins | sample FreactcultureFD7_FD_29729 | JGI IMG/M metagenome (IMG submission 29729)
CGAGCGGTCCAGGGTTTCCGGGCAGTTCTTTCGCAGGTGCCGGCGGAGCACTGGCAGCAGAGACTGGAGGCTTGGGGGCAGGGGGTTTGGGGAATGTTGGAGGCATAAGAAAATCTCCACGAGTAAGGCCAGGGAAGTCTCGGACCAGCCTACTCGCATGGCCGGATCGAAGACATCAGGACCGAACTGATATGGGCGGTCCTGGGGTTTATGCGTCGGAGGCGGCACGGCGTTACACTCCGTAGCGAGGGTACCCGCCAGTGCCATCAACCACAAGCTGTGATGTCGAGAAGTCGGCCAGTCCGTGCCCCTCCAGGTAGTTCAGACCATCCGCCGTGTTCATCGTAATGATGGTGGGCTGCGGTGGCTTTGGCGTGCCGGACTTCAGCAGCAGGGCCTTATGCAGTGCCTGGGGCCGGCGGGCCTTCGGTTGTTCAGATTGACGCAGGCGTCGGGGCGTACCTGTGTTTCGTGGTCCGGTCATGGGATCAGTCCTTGTAACGGTGTTGGCGTTGATCGTAGCGACGTCCCTCGTCGTCATCGTCGAGGGTCTCTTCGTCCTCGTCGTCGTCGGTGATGATGTCGCTGTCGTCTTCGCCAGGGTCGCTGTCGTCGTCGCCAACAACAGGGCTGGGAGTTTCTTCGCTGGTGGCGTCCGCTTCGACACGATCCAACACGTCTTGGCACAGTGCCTTGTAGTCATCCGCTTGGAGTTGACGTTCGGCGTATGCCAGCAGTGCGGTGACGCGTTCGAAGATGATGGCTGGATTAGTCATGTGAACCTCAAGAGGGGCACTTCGGCAGATATTTACGCCAGCACCCCATCAGCCTGACGAAGCGGGGCAGCCGCCTCAAGGGCCTGGGTCTGGATCTTCTTCGACCGGGCCTCAACCCGTCGCAACGCACCATAGATCGACTGGAGGGTTCGACCCACCAGAGCGGGATAAATCAGATGGGCGTTCTCATAGAGATGCCGGGCCAGTTCACGCTGGCTCATGTCCTGATGGGCACGACGGGCATCGACGAGATCGGCGATCTGATCCCCGGTGAATGAAAGCTGCACTGCCATAATACGATCCTTTCTTGTTCGGCGAAAGCCCTGGGGTAGCCGTTAAGCCTCCCAGGGTGTATCAATTTCCTTCGGCCAGCTTCCGACCCTTCGGCGTGCCCTCCATCACTGCCAACCGGCAAGCCAGGAGAGCGTCGGAGAATGTCCTGCCGGTTCCTTCAAACTCGGGGACGTTTCTGTCTGGATCACCGACCTCACAGAACCATACACCACGAGTCGGGTAACGTCCAATGTACACCGATTTTTGTGACTCCAGCCATTCGAGGTCTGTCTGTTCACGCTTCGGCTTGTGGGCGGGCGGGGGCATCAGTCATCCTCCTGTTCGTCCTTGTCCTCTGACTCCATATCGGTGCCACATACACAAGTCGGCAGGCCGATGTCCAACCACTTCGCCGTGGTCCGGGCGGTGTATCCACAGGCCGGGCAGGTGATCTTCAAGAGCCTCGTTCCCTGCTTCTTCTCCCCGGCCAGCTTCAGGCTGTTTAAACACGCATGAGGATAGGGGCCGAGCACCTGGGCGTAATCCTTCAACGTCCTGGTCAGGGCCTCGCCCGCCACGGTGGCGGTCATCTTGCCTTCCAGGCCGATGGCGACAGCCACTTCCTTGAACTGCTTGCCGTGACTGGCCTGGGGCCGCATGGCGTGGATGAGTTCGTGAGCGGTGACATCCAGCACACGCACGGCGTCATCCAGTTTGGGGTGGATGAAAATCTCGGAGTGCTTGTCGCCAGAGTTGGCGGGGTTCCAGCACTCTCCGATCCGGCCTCCCCGCTTAGTCGAGGGGAAGCCGACACTGATGCGGACTGCGGACGGCACCTTGAAACGGGCCTCCGCGAACAACTTGTTCCGCATGAGGTCCACAGCCCGATTCAACCAGTCCTCGCGTGTCTGTTTCACGATTGGGCACCTCGCTTCTTGCCGCAGCCCGGCCCAACGGCCTTCTTTTTGTAGCTGCGGGTCTGGTTCTTGATGAAGGGCCTGACGCCTTCGCCTCTGAAGGTTTGCATTCCAGTCTTCACGTCGATCATAAGACACGATCCTTTCTTGTTCGGCGAAAGCCCTGGGGTAGCCGTTAAGCCTCCCAGGGTGTATTGGTCTTCCCCCTAAAAATCGGGGTTGGCTTCCAGATACCTCTGTCTCACGGCGGCGGCTTCCTCCACTGTTTTGAAGGTGCCGAGACATCTCTCCTCCCCGTGACGCTGTATTCTGGCCCTGAATCCTCGCCCGTTCCTGCTGATGCCCTGCACGCCCAGCCGGTTATTTTGATATATTCCTCTGTTACAGAGGTTCTTCTGGTTGGTCACGATTCGCAGGTTTGCCCTACGATTATCCAGGGTATCCTGGTTTCTGTGATCCCCCTGCAATGGGTTGCCGTGTCCCAGTCCCAGGATGAGCCTATGCATGTACACTGTCGTCCGCCGTTTCTCGCCACACGGGTAAAACCCCCCATCTGGGTGGGGGACATTAGTCACTGCATAGAACGTCCGCGTGTGGTGGTTCCATTGAGCACACCACTTGTGCTTCGAAACCAACTCCAGGTCTTCATCATCAATGATAGCGACCTGACCACGGGTTAAGGGGATCTCGATCATGGTTACTCCTGGTCACGACCGTATTCATCGGCGGCGATCTCGGCCTTACTGTACCGGGAGTCGTTGCTGGCCACGCGGGGGCTGCCGGTCAACTCCTGGTACGCGGCGTCCTCCTCGGCCTGGGCACCGGCCTCGATCTCGGATGCCTTTTGCCCGTTCTGATGGGCCGAGTCCTTGATCCCGTTGCCCTTCACCCGGTTGCCACCGGAATTAAACGATTTGTATGAGATTGGTCCGTACATTTTTACCGTCCGTTCTGCGGCTGAGCCGCAATGATGGCGATCTGGCCACGCGTCAAGGGAATCTCAATCATGTTTCCCCTCCTCGTCCAGAATCTACAACATCCTGGGGGTTCTTGCAAGCCTCTTTCGGAATTTCTGTCCACACCTGATGGTAGAGCGGGGCCGACACGTCCGAGAACTGGGTTGACACCGTCTCAGCAATGACGTACCGCTCGCCGGGGAGCTCCATCACGTCCGTCCACTGCCCGTCCTTATCTTTGGCTAGCAGGCCGGTACCTACAGGCCCATCCGGGGCATACGGGTACTTGCCGGCCAATGCCACGAGGTTGGTTACGCTCCGGGGGCTACGCTCCCAGTTGAGTAACTCTAGGGCTTGGCGGCACTTCGGGCACACCGGGATCTTCTCATGGGCCGGGGCACCGGGGGGCTGGTACAACGTCCATTCCGCCTGGGTGTCGCGGGTCATCCAGGCCCGCTCGCAGATTGCACAACCTGAGTACACCGCTCGGTTAAAAGCCAGTGCGTGGAAATGCTTGGCGGCATCGGGGGGCAGCGTTGCCCTGGGGCCGGGGGCCTTGGGGTCGATCCCTTCCTCATCCCTCACGCTGCGAATCGTCTGATAAGAGACGTGCAGCGTTTTTGCGATCTTGGCCACCGGGTCGCCCAGCCTCAGCATGTGGGCAATTGCCTCTTTTGTGGCGTCAGGAACCCTGCGATTAGCCACGATACCTTCAGCCGCTCGCACCTCATAGATTGCCGCAGTGCCCACCTTCAGGCGTTTGGCAATCATCAGGATCGGGAGTCCTGCCTTGAGGCCCTCAACAATCAGCCCATATTTTGGATCAGTCTTCTCCATGATTCTCTCCAAACTCCCAGGCTACCAGTTAAGGCTCCTGAGAGTGATAACAGTGTACACGATTTTTGGCGGAAGTCAAATCTCCACTACGTTGTCCGGGTGCATTCCGACGATTGAGAACCCGTGCCACCCCTCGTTGATGCAGTTTAAACACTTTCATTTGCTTTTCCTCCACTGTTCCCGGACGTAAGCGATGATATCGCTGGCCGGCACTGAATGCCACGCCGTCGTCGCCATAGGTCATTCTCCATAAATCGCAACCTCAAATTTCTCCCGATCAAACCGGGGGTTGTCGGACTCCAAGGCGTTCATCACAAGGGCGACAGTCGCCATCACGGCATTCTGTGCTCGCGTATGCCCTTCGGGAAAGTCGTGGGCAACAGCCCGATTATACGCCACCCGGAAGGCATCGGCCAATTTGATGTAATCTTTTTTCGTCATAAAGCCGACTCCAAGTTATTGGCCTGGAATCGACTGAGTTTAGGTGGTGGAACTCGCGAGCACTTCGGCCAGCCTTTCGGCGACATTATGGGGCCTCCCGCGAACCTCGCCACGCTGACATATCATTTTCCCTTGCCTGATTTTTCAGGCCACACTATTGACCAGTTCAACGCCCAACCATCCGGTGCGGCATTGCCATGCCAGTACGAATCAGGATGAGACTCGGGCACCTGTAGGTTGTCGGTCCAGACGCCGTTGTATAACACTGACCGATGCTTTGGCGTACCCTGCTGAAGCACCTTGGTTATCTGCTGCGGAATGTCCGATAGCTTGCCGGTTAATGCATCGTGTAGCGTTTCCATGACACTATCCTACCTTACGTTTAAACACTTGTCAAACCCGAACCACTATAAACCCCCCTACCTTATCAGACGAACTCGCTGTTCACGTCCGAGAAGGAAAACACGACCGATTCCTGACAGAACTTGTCCTTGATGACGTTGGCAAGGTGTTTGGCCGACACTAGGCTAACGGCATCTAGGAAGTCTATCCGCAAGGTCCGAGAACCTTCACGAACCAGTTCACCCTTGCCGTTCACCCATGAGCCGAGACCTTCAATCAGCGTAGCACCGCCGAACAGTTTGGACGCAAGCAGCAGGGCATCGCCGATCTTGCCGTCTATGTCACCGACCGGTTGACCGAACTTGTTAAACCCTACGCCAAATGTGATTTCCACACGATACATTGGAACCTCCTATGGTTGAACTATACATCAGAATCATCACACTGTCAAACCTCTTGCCCGAATCGAACGGGACGTTACCGCCAGGAGAGGTTAAAGATTATCGGTCATCCGGGGCAGGGGGCGGGAATCATCCATGCGTCAACACCGTTTGCTCGCATCTTTCGCACTAAGTCATTTGCGACATCAATCGGATATCGACCGTAGAACCGATTCCCAAGAAACACGCTGTACATTTGTTCCTCGCTTTCGTTGTTACATCATACACCATGATCAATCGCAAGGCAAAATTAATTTTTTCGGTCGCCAGTGCGTAGGACGTCGGCGATTCTGATTCTGACTACGCCTTTGTGACATTGTGAATTCTCCTCCAAGTCAACCAGCAAATTGCCTGTATTTGCAGGGGCAAAATGCCCAGCCATTTGGCAACAATCATGTAATCGCCAGCAATGCGGCCATACAACCGATCATTCATCGGTGGCACTTCATCCAGTGTGATTCTACGACCTGCATGGATTGCAGCAGCGTGTCCATCGACGCACACCGATAGCTTATTGCAGGGGTCTAAGATGCATGCAAAAAATGCACGCACTTTGTTTCCCTTCAACACCACGTCGGGATTGTGTCCCTTGAGGATACGCTTAGCTTTCCTCACGCCGTCGTACCATCGGATGCCTAATCCGTCCAACGGTTCACCCTTGATGATACGTTCGGCACATTCGACGTTGCGTTCCCACCTTAGCCCGGGGGAAACCGCAGCAATCACACCAGCTGTTTGACGAAGGGTTAGCCCGTTCTCTCGGGCTAATCGCTTTGCCTCATCATGTGCATTGCGGTACCACAGCAAACCGTTCTGTATCTCATCGGCGTTTGCCAGATGATACACCTTCAGGATGTTTTGTTGTTTCACGGTCAAGAGACACCTACCATTTCCTAGCGATGAATGCAAACGCGATGTTGGCAACCATGACGGTCATTACGAGCGAGACCGCAACGCCACAAATCAGACTCAATGTATCGTAGTCCATAAACCTTGCTGTCGGTTTCCCGACAGACGAAGGTGTGCTGTTAACGGACAGTGCTACAGCCGGATCGGTTTAACGACTGATCGTCGACTAGGCAAGATTGCCGTTCCATGTTCATCACCTCCTCCCAAGCCAAGCATACCACCGATTGCCATCGGAGTCAAGCCAGCGAATTTTGTTCCCCTTGGTCAGGAAGTCTGTATTAGGGTGGAGAAAGGCTTTTCTTACTACCATTGTCACTGCTTATCATCATAAGAAGAAGGCACACCGATAATAAGAAAAGGCTTTCTTCACGTCAATGTAGACTTTCTAACCAAGGGGAACAGACCGGCGCAGATATGATGGGGCATGCGGAGTGGGGCAATTAATGTCTAAATCGTAATCATCTGTACCCAGGTCTTTACCGTCGATGTCTAAATCGTAATCTACTGATCCTGGTGGGCGACCAGGAGGTGCTCCGTCCGATAACATCCTGATCCTGGGCGGAGCATGCACCGTCCTATAAGGTGGGTTATGTTAAGCTAAGTGTTTGCGTAGTCAGGGGATAGTTATTATCGGACGTGCCGGACAGCCGGGTGGTACCTTTTATCGGACGTTGCCTGGGACTCCCAGTTCTTACTAGATGTCGCACCCCGCTAAAAATCCAGTGCGCCGGTTTCCGAGCAATCCGTTGCTACGCCCTGCCCCTGAAAAGAACCCGAAAGAACCTGAATCGCTTGCATTCCATGCAAAGATGTGGTACACTGTTCATACCAAACTCGCCACAGGAGATGATATGCCACGAGCCACTCGTTTATCCCAGAGCCAGATTGACACCGCCATCAAGCAGTATGTTGAACGCGGAGTCACCCCAGAGGCGTCGGCAGACACGTTGGGCATCACCCCAGGGTGTTTGATGACACAAATCGCAAAAAGAATGCTGGAACTTGACCGGCAAAGATTGCTAAGTAGCACAAGTGACATGGATGGTGGCGTGAATCTTGTGCTACTTAGCACAAGTGGCGTGAATAGTTCCGGGGATAGTTCCAAGGATAGCACACCGGTGTCTACCACAAGACTTGTGGATGAACGCGAGGCTAGTTACACAAAACTCATCGAAGCCGCCAAGGCCAAGAAGGCCCAGAAGGAAGCCGCCGCGAATATCCCTGTCCCTGTGTTGTCTGAAGCCGCCGCGAGGATACCCGAAGACCTGCGGCGGAAGCACTGCATCCCTGACGACTACCCTGGGTACGTGATGTACAGTGGCCCCATGTCCCCCGTGGACAGAGCCTACGAGGACGCCGAGGATGAACTGCGAATGCGAGGTGACCGATGAACGATTTGACTCAGCCCCGTTTATGGTGTACACTGTTCTTGGAACCTTATGGGCACTCTCGGATGGCTATCCGTTCTCGTCGTCCTGGCTGTGACCCTGGCGGTGTTACCGCGAGTCATCAACTGGTGGCTCTGGTCGTGTCTGCCGCCCATCGAGAAGCTGAGGCACTGGAGACGGACGCACTACTACGCTGGCCCCGACGAGGTGAAGAAGCATGAGCACCATTATTTATAGTATCGCCAACCTAAAGGCGTTCATCGAAGCCACGCCGGCAACCTTCGCGGTTCCGGTCGCCCTCGGCAGCCACAATCAGGTTGCCGCTCTGCTCAATGCCCCGAACGCCGGGGTCATCCCTCTCACGCTCCGTGAGAAGAACGAGTTCCTCACCCTCACCGCTGCGGCTGCCGTCAGGCTCGCGGTCGGCGTCGGTGCGGACGGCAAGACCCCGCTGGCCCAGAGCGTCATCCAGAAATGGACCGCCGGCCTTCAGCACTCGTATGCCGCCGATCCCGGCTCGCAGATCAATCTGGGGGTCATCAGCCTCCTGGGTGATCCTGTTGCGGACAATCTCCTCACATCCGCCGAACTCACGGCTCTCTCCTCGCGACAGGGCACCCTGGCTGAGATCCAGTTCGGGGCCGGCACCGTCGTGTCCGTGGATGATGTCAGTGCCGCGTTGGCGTCGTAGAACCCTGGCCTCTGAACTTCAGAAGGAATACCTCCAATGGCAAACCCCACAGTGTTAGGTGAGGTGGCATCAAAAACAGCCGCTCTCACAACTGAACTCAACAGTTTAGCTAACAACGCTCTTGTGTTGTCAAGCGTGAATGGCTCCTCCGGTGTCTTCGCCAATACCAACGGTGCCGGCCTGGGTGGCTACCTCCTGGGTCGCCTGCATCTCCATCTTGCCGCCCTGGGTGGTGCTGCTGCGGCGAACTCAGCCATCGACGGCTGGTTCCTGAATGCAGCGGACGGCACCAACTACGAGTCGGGTTCCTCGTCCATCACGCCGGCCCGTGCTCCTGATTTCTCGTTCCCTGTCATCGCCCAGTCGGCTGCCCAGGATGTGGAGATCGTTGTCCAGCTTCCCATCGGGTCCACCTTTAAGATCCTGACACGCAACAACGGCACCGGGCAGACACTGGCGTCAAGCGGAAACACCGTGGACTTTTATGCCACCACGCTCTTCCTCCCGGCCCTCTAACCAGGAGGTGGGTAATGCTATCTTTGTTTGACGGTGCCCCATTAAGTATGGTGGACCTCCGTAGACCGGTGAACAAAGCCCACCCCCTTAACCGGGGACGGGTTTTTTGGTGGCTAGCTCTCCCCCAGCTCGCATCAGGCCCCACGCTGTTTGATCTCGTGGGGCGGAATCACGGGACGATGATTGGGGGGACTAGCGGCGACGGGTGGGTGGCCTCGACGGGACGCAACGGTTTGGCGGCTTTCCGAAATCGGACCACGACCAATGGGCAAATCGTCAAGACCTCAATGACCTCGGATCTGCGGATTACGTACCCACTCTCATTCGCGGTCAGTGTTCGGGTTCTCGCCTCCGCGTCCTCCATTAGTATTTTCGGGACGAACTACGACGGGTCGAACTCCGTTCCGTACACACCCTATCGTTTGGACACCTTTTCTGGTCAGTTGTATGTGAAGGCGATTGGGACTTCCGCCAACTACTCCCCGTTTGCCACGGGTGTCAGTTTCGGAAATTCCGGCATCACTCCGTGGACCCGGTTCTTGGCGGTCATTAATCCCGGGGGCATTTCGTTCTACCAGAATGGGAAGTTGGTCGCTTCTGATTCCGTTTCGCGAGGCCCGACTTCTTATGCGGCGACTGCCCAGATTTCGTGGGCGAGCTACGCTGCGGGTGGGGCCAGCAACAATATCGATGTGGATGACGCCACGGTATGGAACCGGGCACTGACTGCCTCCGAAATTCAGCAGGATTACCTCCTAGCTTCGACGGGCTATCCCCTCATCAGTGGGGTACTCAACCCAACCCCCATCATCGGGGCCTGGGCTGTCCCGGCGGCACCGACGGGTCTCTCCGGCACTGCGGGCAACCAGCAGGTCACCCTCACCTGGACCGCCGTGTCCGGGGCCACGAGTTACAACGTCTACTACGGCACTGTGAACGGTGGTCCATACACCTTGTTCGGAAACGTCGGCACCAACACGGCGACCGTCACGGGCCTGACCAACGGTACGCTCTATTACTTTGTCGTCACAGCGATCAACCCCGGCGGCGAGAGTGCGAACTCGAATCAAGCCTCTGCCACTCCCGTTGCTCCAGTCACCGGGAAGAAGGGTGGCGGCTTGGCCTTCTGGCGGCGAGTGGCGATTGCGGAATAACAGGAGACAGTCATGGGAATGATGCGAAAACAGGGCGAACAGGTACAGCTTAGCTTTCAGTCGAACACCCCGGCTGCGGTCAACCAGATCAGTATCTACGATAGCAACGGCGTCAGCCGCCCGCTCCAGACCTGGGAGCGACTGATCGTGGACGTGATCGAGTTCGACACGGAAGGTGCTAACGACACCACGCACCTCGCGTATGTCGTGGCTGCCGCCTCGGCTCCCTCGGGGTCCACTGATCCCTCGGCACCGACCATCGCCAGCTTCACCGTCAGCCAAGCTCTACCCAACCAGGGACAGGCGTTCAGCGGTGAGGGCCTGTCGGTCAACGTCGGCTACAACCTCTATCTGGTCTTGTCAGGCAACTCCTGGACGGGCACCAGCGTGAACATCAGCGGCTCGGCTCGGGTCCTCAACGGCAAGACCCAGGGCGTCCGTGCAGGTTACAAAGAATTGTTAACCGCAGGAGGCAGCAATGCGTTCTAAGAAACTCCCCCTCATTCTCGCGTGGCTCGTCGTCAGCGTCCTCGCTGGCTTTCTCGGCTATGAGTCCATCCCCGACGCCACACCCACCGCCCACCGCGTGGATGTGGTCGTCCTGGACCCCTCGCTCCAGGAGACCGCCGAACTGTGGCGTATTGAAATCGCCCGCCGGTTCCCGGACGCCGTGGCGATCTTTGTTCACGGTCGAGATGAACTCGGCGTGTGGCAGTGCAAGGCCCCGATGCTGGACAGCGACCACTGCACAGCGGACGAGGTGGCGGCGTACTTCAAGGCGAAGTATCCAAACCGTGTCATTGTTTTGCTGAGTTGCAATCCCGGACACCTGCACCTGCATGTTCACGGCGTGTGGCATTTCATGAACAACGTCTGGATCTATCCCGATAGGGCGATCCCGGAAGATCAGGTAGGCAGGTCCCAGGCGGATTCCTCCACCGATGGCAATATCTTCGAAGCACTCCAGGATTGATATGGCCGACGAGATCCTAACACCCAAGAAGGCCCACGCCGAGGCCAAACGCCAAGGCAAAGAACTGACGGCGTTCCTCCGTCGCTTCGGCGAGGAGAAGTTCGCGAATCTGCCTGATGGTACCCCCGTCACCCGGATGGAGGCGTTGGCCCGCGAAATCTGGAAACGGGCTGTCGGGGAGACCACCGAGATCGAAGACCCAACCACGGGGAAAATCAAGGTGGTGACTGTGCCGGCGGAGAAGTGGGCGATGGAGTTTGTGGTCGAACGCCTGGAGGGTAAAGCCGCGACGACAACCCAGGAGAACCAAAGCGGCATCAAGGCCCTGGACAAAGTTCGTGCCCTGTCTGCTGATCGAGCGAACGACATCAGTAAGCGTGTGCGGAACAAGCTACCTGATCCGACGCCAGTGCGAGACGATGAAGAATGAACATGAACGTCATGCTGGGAGCAGCAAATGACGAGATCAACACGCTGACGAACGCGATTCATTATTTGGAGCGGCACGGTGCCTAATCTTTTTGCCATTAAGCCTGATCTGCCCTCGCTCGACACCAGGACGAGGTGGGTGTGCCCATTCTCTAAGATTGATGTCCCTAAGATCCCCGTGGACAACCTCCAGTGGCGGGTCAAGCTGATGGAACTTTGTGAGAAGGACGCGGAGTTCCGGCAGGACATTTACACTGCGTGCTCCCAGTCGCTTCTGTTCTTTGTGAATGCCTTTGCTTTCACCCTCCGCGTGTTTGAGCCGGGGGCCGGCGGAGCGAATAAACAGGCCCCCCATCAGCATCTTCCTTTTGTCACCTGGGAGGTCCAGGACGAACACCTTCTGGAGATCGAGAAGGCAATTAACGAGGGCCGAGAACTCTTGACCGACAAGTCCCGCGACATGGGGGCTACGTGGAATCACATTGCAGTCTATACCCATCGGCTATTGTTCCGCAATGATGAATCACACCTGATGATCTCGCGTAAGGAAGCCGCTGTGGACCTGCTTGATGGGCAGGCCAAGAATTATCCCTTCGGCACGCTCGCTGACCCCGGCACCCTGTTCGGTAAGATCGACTACCTCCTCAGTCGGTTGCCCGAGTGGATGCTCCCCAGACTCACCCGCAAGTCGATGCACATCGTCAACCAGGACAGTCGCAGCCGTATCGACGGTGAATCTAGTAACGCTTCCGCTGGTTCGTCTGACCGCCGTAAATCAATCTTCCTTGATGAAATGGCAAAGATGGCCGAGGGCGAGGCGATCAAACGCAGCACCCGTGACGTGACCGCGTGTCGTCTGGTCTGCTCGACCCCCAATGGTGCTGGCACTGCATTCAGCAAGTGGCGGATGAGCGGGCAGATTCCGGTGTTCTCATTGATGTGGTGGAGGCATCCGGCCAAAGGGCGGGACGCCTATGTTGAGCAGGACAAAATGGGACGGTGGCGTATACTGTCTCCCTGGTACAACAACGAACTCGCGGCCCGCTCTCCGAAGGAAGTCGCGATTGAAATTGACGCCGACCACGTCGGTTCCGGGGACACCTTCTTTGAAGCGGTGGTGCTGGAGCAGCATAAACGAATGCACGCTCGTCCACCCCGCCGTCAGGCGTCGATCAGCTTCAAGAAGAAGTTCTCCGACGACGACATCATCCGCTTCCTGCGTATGCGGCGGTGCGAGGAAGTCACCGTGGCCCCCAAGGGTCCGTGGAATATCTGGTGTGAGTTGGTGGCGGGTCGCCCGGACCAATCGAAGACCTACCTGTTCGGAATCGACCTGGGCAAAGGCCAGGGGGCCAGCAACAGCGTCATCAGTGTTGTCTGCCAGGAGACTCGCGAGAAGGTCGCAGAGTTCGCGGATGCCAACACTCCGCCATACGAGATGGCCCGTATCGCCTGTGCGGCGGGTCTGTGGTTCGGTGGTCGGTCCCGTATGCCCCTGGTTGCCTGGGAGAACAACGGCGATCCGGGCTTCGACTTCGGCAAACAGTTCGTCCATGTGTACAAGTATCCGAGCATCTTCTTTCACCGGCAGTCCGGGACTCTGAAGCGAAGGACGGGTAAGCGTTATGGCTGGAGATCGACCCAAGAATCGAAAGCGGAAGTCCTCGGCGGTCTCCGGCGGGCGTACGCCCACGGCTTGTTCTTCAACCGGTCGGTGCCCGCAGTCGCGGAGGCCGGCACCTACATTAGCTATGAGAATGGCGGGGTCGGACCTGCGGAACTGGTGGTCGAATCTGACTCTGCCCGGAAGGCCCACGGAGACCGCGTAATTGCTGACGCACTTTGCGTGATGCTGATGTCTGAGACGGGCATCCTGAAAGGCCCTGGGCACACGACGCCGGATCGGACTTTTGCCAAGAGGTTCGAGGCGTTTAAACGACGCAAGGAAGAACGCAAGAAGGGCCGACCGGAAACTCATTTTAACTTTGCGGTGCCAGCATGAGTATCATTGATTCAATCTCGCCCAACAAGTTCATGCAGACGGTTCAACGCGGTGCCAAGCGGTTGTCGTCTTTTCGGCAGGCCCGCCTGCATTTCATCAAAGGATACATTGGCAGCTACTACGACAAGATGGAAGGCACGGTCGGGGCCAACAGTATCAACCTGATCTTCAACGCTGTCCGCGTGCTGGTGCCGACTCTGGCGATGAACTTCCCAAAGCATGTTGTGATGACCCCGTATCTCGCGGCTCGTGAGTACGCCAATTTGTTGGGTCTCGCGTTGGACCAGCACGACATGAAGATCAACATCATGGACACGTACCGGCGAGTCATCGTCGATGCGATCTTCACGATGGGCATCCTCAAGACTGGCCTCACACAAAGCGACAGCGTGTATGTGTTCGACGACGAGATGGGCCAAGACTCCGTTGACAACGGGACTGTCTACACCGATGCTGTGGACTTCGATAACTTCGTCGTGGACCCGTCTTGCAAAGAGTATATGTTCCGTGATGCCAGCTTCATGGGGGACAAGCTGACTGTCCCGCGAAAGATGCTCCTGGACAGCGGGCTGTACGATAATGATCTGGTCATGCGGATTCCCCGCTCCGACAGCACAACCCGCGACCGGGACAAAGCCTCAGATGCGTCGATGCAGAACATCGACGTGGAAGAGAACGATGCCCTTCAAGACAGCGTGTCCATCTACGAAATTTGGGTGCCGGCAGCGAACGCCCTTGTGACGATCCCAGGAGACAAAGATGTCAAGTTCGACAAGTACCTCCGCGTCCATGACTACTACGGGGTCAAAGAAGGCCCCTATACATTGCTCTCGCTCACTCCGGCGGTTCCTGGGAACCCCCTCCCTGTGCCAATGGTTGGAATCTGGTACGACCTCCACGTCCTCGCCAATCGAATGGCCAAAAAGATCATCGAACAGGCCGAACGACAGAAGGACATCGTAGCGTACAAACGAACAGCCGCAGACGATGCGGAGGAGTTGAAGAATGCCGGTGACGGCGAAGCTGTTGCTATGGATGACCCTGAAGGTGTCCACGTCGTGTCTTTTGGTGGGCAGCAGAGTTCAAATGAGAATCATCTGGCTTCTCTCGAAAACTGGTTCAACATGATGGCGGGCAACCCCGCCCAGGTGGGTGGCCAGAACATCGAAGCGAAGTCCGCAACCGCCGCCAACATCCTTCAGCAGAACTCCGGCATCGGCCTGGAAGACATGCGGGACATGGTGTACCGGATGGCTGCCCAGGAGGCCCGCAAGCGTGCGTGGTTCTTCCACACTGATCCTCTGATGAAGATCCCGCTGGTGAAACGCCAGATGGGCCAGCAGCCGACTCAGATCAACACGCCGATGGGGCCGCAGTGGCTAACGACGCCGACGATGCAAGACGTTCAGGTGATCCTCACCCCCGAGGCCCGCAGTGGCGACTTCCTCGACTACACATTCAACATCGAACCCGAGTCGATGGGCCGGCGAGACAGCAAGAGCCGATACGCCCAGGCGGTTCAGTTCGCCCAGCAGATCGTGCCGGCTGTGGCGGCTGCCGCCCAAATCTTCATGTCCCTCGGTATGCCCTTCTCCGCGAAGGACTTCCTGCTCCGCATGGCAAAGGACGCGGGTATCGAGTGGATGGATGAAGTGATGTACGATCCAGAGTTCCAGCAACGGCTCCAGATGCAGATGATGATGGGGCCGCAGGCTGCCGCATCCAAAGGCCAGATCGGGGGTCAGCCGAACTCGGGTCTGATGAATGGAATGCTCCAGAACGGTCAGCCGGGCAATGTGGGTGCCCCGCCCATGACCGAGGGCCAGCAGTTTAACCAGAACTCTCAAGCCGGTGCCCAGGATGCTCAACGTGAGATCCGCACCGCGATGTCCCACGCACTAACCCCGACGCCGGCCCCCAAGGTCGCGTCACTGATCTAGGAGGCCACGATGGGTGACAGCTATACAACGCAGTCTGACGAACCATGCTACAACTGTGAGTCGGATGCCAACACGTTGAAACAGCACGCGGAGATCACTTCTGATCCCAAACGGCACAAGGCGGCTCACGAGCACTTGCTGAAACAGCAGGCCCTCCACGACACAGCGGTGCAGGGTTCGCACAAGATGCTCCAGAAGAAGGTCAAGCACGGTTTGAAAAAAGCCTTCCCCAAAGCGGGCGACACGTCGGGTCCGACTCCCTTTGAAAAGGCCGGCGGTAGCAACCCCGACGACTCATCCTATTCGGAGTCGAACTGACCAGTGATATGCACGTCGGCGTGTATCCGGCGTGGATTCTCTGGCTCGATCAGGAGGAGCTAGATGCCCTACGTCAGCGAAAGCCAGCGGCGATACTTCCACGCCAACAAAGCCAAGTTGGAAGCCCAGGGGGTGAACGTATCCGAGTGGGACGCGGCGACGAAAGGAAAGTCGCTGCCTGAGCACAAGGCTGGCTCTGCGGCCCACCAGAAATCTGTGGCGTTTAAACGCGGGGTCGCTAAGGCGTTCCCCAAGACTAGCAAAGGATGACCCTATGCCCCGGTACCAGTACAAGTGCCTGTGCGGTGAAGGACGTGAGGAGTTCATGAAGATGTGCGGTGAGGCCGAGGCCCCCCGGGTGTTTTGTCACACCTGCCTGGGGGTCATGCACCGCATCCCGACGCTGACCCACACGGATCTCAAAGAGTTCTTCAAGCCGATCGAGATGTACTCCATCGCCTCTGAAGACCCGGCGGAGATCCGGCGGATGAAATCTGAAGGGATCGAGGTCAGCGACGACCCGCGTGACGAGATGTACGGTGTGCCCATCGCACGAAATCGTCATGATAAGCTGAAGGCCCTGAAGGCGACCGGCTTCGTGGAAACCAAATAGGGATTTGACTTCTGCCCGATAATGTTGTACACTGTTACTGTCTCAACCGTTTTTCCCTTACCCCGGTGCCCCCGGCAATGGAGAATGAGATGCCCGAAGCCCAAGACCAGATCACAGAAGAAGTTACGTCGTCCGAAGGGCGTGAAGCCCTGGAAACGGCGACGGCTGCCAGGATGGCAGATGTGTTCAAAGACGGCGACGACACCCTTTCCGGTGACGAAACCGTAACCCCGCCCGCCGAAGAGAAGCCGGCAGTAGCCCGGCCTCCCCGGAAGGAAGCGGACGAGAAGACCGAAGAGAAGCCTGCGGAAGATCCCGAGGCGGCTGCCAGCGAGCAGGAGGCCACTCCTACCCCCGCTGCCACCCCCGCGAAGGAATCGGTCCCTGCGGCTTACCGTAGGTCGCTCAAAGCGTACCAGTGGGACGACAAGGAAATCGACGAGGCGTTCGCTGCGAACCCCGCCGGCTTCCTGAAGACCGCTGAACGCATCCACCTGAATCGCGTGGAGGAAACGCGAAGGTGGGCTGACCTGGGACGCCAAGCGAAAGCCGGTGCCCCAGCCGCAAAGGCCGAGGAGCAAACGGCATTCAAGCCGATTGACATCAAGGCCCTGCGGGACAAGTACGGCGATGAACCCTTCGTTGCCCAGCTTGAGAGTGTGAACGCGGCAATTCAATTTCTCAATGAGAAGGCGATGCCGTTCATCCAGCAATCTCAGGAACGCCAGCGGGCGGCTGAACTGGAAACCCTCGGGCGGCAAGTTGACGGGTTCTTCGGCAGCAAGGATATGGAGCCGTACCACGACCACTACGGCAAGTCGGGAGCAACTCTGACGGAACAGCAGTTGGCCACCCGGCAGAAAGTTCTGGAGACCGCCGATCTGCTGATTAGCGGGGCAAGGTCGATGGGTCGGAACCTCACGCTTGACGAGGCTCTGACCGTTGCCCATGATTCAGTCTCCGGGCCGATTCGGGAGCAGGTTGCGACACGGAAGATTCAGCAACAGGCTACCCAACGCCAGAAGGCACTCACGATGCGACCAGGGACTCGTTCGGCGGCGGCTCAGCCGGCAGGACGGTCAGCCCTGGAAGCGAAAGTGAAGACCGGACTGGCGGGGATCTTCAAGTAATGAAAGGGCACTAAAATGCCTGTCGATCAAAGTGCATTGGCTGACCTGATTGCAACGACCCTTCGTGATCTGCCCAAGGGCCAGTTCGAGGTCATGTGGGATTCGCAGAACTACAAGTTCTGCCAGATTTACAAGGAACGCCGCCGGGGCATCGACGGCGGCACCAGCATTCAACGAAACGTGATCCTGGACCGCCACGGGCGTGCCCGGTATCGCCGGCTGTATGATACTGACCAGCCGACCGTGGACCAGAGCCAGTTTCAGATCAACGTCCCTTGGACGCAGATCGGCACTGACTACTCCTGGGACGTTCTGGAAATCATGCGGAACAAGAACTCGGAGAAGGGCTTCATCAACCTGATGGAGAGCCGCCGGGTCGAGCGTCTGTGGGACTTGGCCGAACTGATCGAGCAGCGTGGTTGGATGACGCCGACCTCGGCCACCGACACGTTGTATCCGTACGGCATCCCGTACTACCTCAACTTCCTGAACGAGCAGGCCACCCAGGGCGGTTTCTACGGTCAGAAGATCCGCTACACCAACGGCACCACCGGCACCATCTGTGCGGGCATCGACGCCGCCAGCGAACCGAAGTGGAACAACTACGCGGACGTTTACAACCGCGTGGACAACAGCCTGCTCCGCAAACTGCGTTCGGCGATTCGCCGCACCCGCTTCCGTCCCGCTCCCGGCGTTGAACGCCCCGGCGACGATAAGGTCGGCCCGATGACCGAACTGTACGCGGCGGATGACGTGGTGACGGAACTGGAAGACCTTGCTGATAAGCGTGACGACGCCTCGGCTCCTGGTGATCTGGCCGGCAAGATGCTTCACAGCTTCGACGGCGTGACGCACTTCAACCGGATGCCGATTGTCTACATCCCGCAGTTGGACGGCTACACCATCGTGACGTCGGGCGGTACGACCTTCGCACCGAACCCGATCTTCTGTGTGGACTGGAGCAAGATCCAGCCCATCGTCCAGGAAGGCTACTGGATGGAAGAGAGCAAACCGATGGTGGATCGTGGCCAGCACACCACCTTCACGGTGTTCGTGGACGGTTCGCACCAGAACCTTTGCATCAATCGCCGCACGGCTGGTTTCGTGCTGCACAACGTTCTCCCGGCCTAATGGGAGTGTTCACTGTTCTGACCTGTTCACGATGAGTGGACACTGACCTTTTGGAGATACAATCATGAGCTATGGAATCATCGGCTTTTCTCAGCCAGCGAAAATGTGGCAGCCCTCCCCGGCGATTTTCGGCGACTCCCTCGCCCAAGAGATGCTGGACGAAGGCACGGGCTTCTTCGACTACAAGGACTTCAAGACCCGCCTTCCCCAGGCTGCGGATGGTGCGTCCGTTACGTGGTTGACGGCAGGCAGTGGCAGTGCCACGGCGATCTACAACACGAACTACGACAGTGTTGTCGCCCTCAAGCCGGGCACTACGGACCAGGACGATGTCGGCCTCGCCACCCGGCCCCTTGGCCCCATCGTGCCGGGCAGCGGTCAGAAGGTGTGGTTTGAGGCCCTCATCGCCTTGTCCACCATCAGTGCGGATAAGGGCGTGTTCGTGGGTCTGGTCAATGCCAAGGCCCTCGGCAGCAAACTGCTCATCAAGGCAACCTCGGCCGCAAAGAACAGCAATCAGATTGGCACCACCTCGGGTGGCCAGTCTGGTTACGGTTTCTGGCTGCACGCGGACGCTCCGACGAACTTCGATGCGGTGTGGTTCAACAACCTCCAGGCAGCCACTGGCTGCACTGATCTGGAAGCAACGACCGCCACGAACTCGGGTCTGGTGCTCGCCAGTGTGTTGACGGCAAACGCCAATAACCCGAACACGGCGAACCTGGGCTTTGTCCCGGCGACTCCTCCGGGGGCGATGGTGGCGATCAATACCGCCACGGTGAGTGGCCTGACGCCGCAGCAGTTGCTGTTCGCCCAGGACCCGAACACCAGTCCGCAGACGTATCTGCCGAACAGTGCTACGGGTGCCTCGGGTTTCGTGAAGCTGGGCCTGCGGTATGACGGTCAGCAGTACCTCTACTTCTACGTCAACGGTGCCCAGGTCGCTAAACTCGCCATCACCTCGGCGATGGACGTGACCAGCGATTTCGCAGGTGTCGTGGACATGCAGGCCCTGGGTACCACGCCTCCGTCCATCAACATCGGATGGATGCGAACTGCGGCCCTCCTGGTGCCGTAACTGATCTGGTCAGGGTAGGAGGGGGCTGGGTCTATTTGAGTGATCCAGCCCCCTCGGGGTACGCGAGTAGCTCAATTGGCAGAGCGGGGATGGATAGCGTCCCAGGTCGCCGGTTCGAACCCGGCCTCGCGTTTTCAGGAGACACCCGTGGCTGATAGCAACCTACCGATCCCCAGCTTCCCCACGGCAGAGCCGACCAGTGCTCTCACCTTCTCCCAGCTTTGCACTGAGGTTGCCTACAAGATCGGGTGTGCGTATTACGGCTCCTCGGGTACAAACGGTCCCTCCCTTCCGGCAAACGCCCATGACCTCGCCCTGGTGAAAGGGTTGGTCAACAAGGGCATCCGCAAGTTCCTCAACGATGGCCCCCAGCCAAATGGTTGGCGATTCCTGAACCCCGTCGCCCAGGTGGATCTCTGGCCCCAGATCAGCTATGATCCCACGGGTGCCACCTATGTGGCGATGTCCTACAACGGGTCAGCGAACGTCACAACTCTAACCCTTCAGACTCCCCAGGTACCCCCCGTCGCCGGGGGCCTGAACACGAGCTACGTGCCCCGCTTCCTCCAATCGATGGAACTGCGGCAGATCTGGCTCAATGGCAACCCGCCATCGTCCACGCCTGGGTGGTTCCAGAGTGTGTCCAACCAGTTCACTGGCACCAACATCGGCACGCCGTTCACGATCCTTCAGTGGTTGTCCCCGACCCAGATCGTTGTTGATGGCAACGCCACGGCACCGGGCCTGACGGTTACGAACAACCTGATTGCCCAGAGTGGCGTGGTCACTGGTGGCACCTACACGATCACAGTGAATCGGTTCGGCACAGCCCCGCAGACGACTGGTCCGATTGCATACAATGCCTCGGCGACTACGGTGCAGACCGCGATTCGCGGGTTGAGCAATATCGGCGGCACCAATGCGACTGTCACCCAGGTTGCGGGGGCAACACCGAACCAGTACGCCGTCACCTTCGCCTCCAGCCTGGGTGCGGTCTACATGAGCCTCGGCACCAAAAACCTGACGGGCACTCAGACCACCGCCTCCTTTAGCTTCGCGTGCTCGGGCGACTACACCCTGCCGGCCAACTTTGGCGGCGAGTACACCGGGGATCTGACTTACGTGGCCGACACGAACCGAGGTATGATCCTTCACTGGACCTCCGAAGCCTCGATCCGCAGCCGCCGGCAGAACTACAACATCGAATCGGGCACCCCCTATGAAGCGGCTGTTCGCATCATGCCGACTCCGTCATACCGGAACCTTACGGATGCGTCCAACCTGATGATCCCCCGGCGTCGGTGGGAACTGATGACGTGGCGTATCAGCAGTGAGTTCCTGAGCGTGATCTTCCCATACCGGCTGTGCTTCAACTCCCTGGTGAACTGCACACCGAACGGGCCTGACGATCTTCCACCGACACCCTTCGTCCACGATGAAGCCTTAAAGGCGTGCTGCCTCGCGGTGGCCGAGAAGGAAGTTGATGACGCGATGGGCGGGCCTGACTGGGAATACTATCACAATATGGCCCTTCCGCAGTCGCATCAAGTCGATTCAAGATCGGCCCCCAAACGGCTGGGATACTTCTCGAATCCGACTGCGGTGCAGGGCTCTGCGGCCCAGGCGTTCAAAGACTGGCGTGGTAACTGGTATCAACGACCGAATGTTCCAGTTTTTTGAGGCCCCACATAATGGCCAAAACGCTTGAAGAAAAACGTCTTCGCTGGAAGGCTTGGTTCGGTCGCACCACGGGCAAGGTTCGAGGCTTACTCTGCTCGGGTTGTAACAAAGCAGTCGGTAATGTTAAGGATAGCGTGGCTACCCTACGCCGACTTGCTGAGTACCTGGAAGCCCATTGCCTTCGCTCCGTGCGATAGCAGAGAAGGAACAGCGTCATGCGATATACTCCCGATAATTTCCTCTACGGAATTAAGCAACTTGTCACCGGCAAGAACGGCGACGACACCCCGGATATCGGCACCCTGCCCGGCACATCCGGGGGTCCGGGTTCCGCCCAGTCTGCGGATGGCGGTATCCGCAAAGATGAACTGATCTCCCTCACGGACCTGATTGCCCCGAATGCTTTTCCCGCAATCACGGACAGCACGGGCGGTACGGCGAGCACGACCTTCGCTGCGATTACGGCGGGAGCCTCATACGCTCAGGCCGATATGGTGGCGGTCAAGAACGCCCTTGCGGAAATCGCCAAGGTGCTGAATGCCCTTAACGGTTCCTTCGCGGGCAACGACGGGGCGGCTACACCGACTACGGCTCTGGTCACTGCGTCTGGTTCCAGCCCCACGGTGGCCACAGTCTCGTTCCCGATCCCGCGAGATTACGACGAAGCCAGCGACCAGTTGACCCTGCGTCTCCTGATGAAATTAGCGAACGCCGATGCCAGCATCACTGTCACGGGCACGGCGACTGTGCTGCCCATCGCGACGGGTACTGCCTCGCCGAAAACCGCCGTCACCGGCAAGGCCCCGTTCCAGACGAGCAACCTCAATCTCTCGCAAACGGAACAGGTACTCGACATCAATCTCAGCAGCTATGGACTGAAGCGGGATGACGTGATCTCCATCGTTGTCGCCCTCTCGGGCACCACGACTGGCAACACATACCTGTATGGCGTGGAACGCACGTATGCCTCCACCATCGTCAGCTACAACGAAACTGACGCGACCCAGAGTCCGAACGGCACGACGGCGAACGTCCTGCCCGGTTTTGGCAACCCCTTGAGATGAAAAGGGCACTGCCCTTGGCTGATAGGATCAGCCTAAAAACAAGGACTCTCTGGCCTAACCGCCAGAGAGTCCTATACCATGCAAGAACAACAATTCCAAACGGTTCCGATGGTCATCACCTCGCCCAACAAGGGCGTAGTGCAGGCGGTCCCGCGTGAGGGCCAGCCGCCGGAGACGGTGTGGAATGCCATCAACTGTCTTCCCTACGACCGTTGGGGTCGGAAGCGTCTGTGTCAGCGACCGGGGCTGACGAAGCAATACCCGACCCAGCTTGCGTCTGGTTTTGTCCAGGGGATGATCGAAGCCCCCAACATCGTGTACCCACCGAACGCCATCACGATCCCGGTGTACACCGTCGCTTACCTTCCTGGTTGGGGGCCATTCGACACCCCCGGTACCACGGGTCCATACAACTACACGGGGCCGACGAACATCTCCTTCACCCTTCAGTTCGAATGGGATTTCAATATCGCCTGGAGCCTCGGCTGTAGTACCGACGGATCTGATCCTTGGGGGTTGGACACCATGTCTGCGACCGCAGTCTTCTACTTCATGGTAAATGGCACCCCGACTACCTGTTTGATCCTCCAGGTTGGAGCAGGGGGGAATCTGTGCAGTGCGGACTCCGCCCCGGTTGTCGTGCCAGCCGCTCAGCTAACGCTTAATGCCTACGCCGGCGACCCCACCAATCCAGGCTCTTGGCTGTTGCTGGGGTCTGCTCCCACGTACTCCGCCCCCCCTCCGGGAGACGCGACTGATGTGAGCCTCTCGGTTCCCGCGAATCTGACCGTGAAGACAAACGGGGCGATGTCTATCTCCCTGAACGGGAACTCCACGAGCATTTCTTTCCCCTATCCAGTGAGCGAAGTGCCGGAGATGAACTGTCAGAGCGTGGAGGTGGACCCCTATTTCGGCGGCGGAGGTACGACCGGTGCGTCTCAGACCCTAACTATCACGGACTGATTATGGCAGCCGTACTCACATCAGGCCCCGTTCCGGTTCCGGTGTACTACTCGCCGCTTGTCGCCGCGTGTGGTGGCGGCCTCTATTTCTGCTACCCCTATGGCATGGTGACGGCGGCGACCGGGTCCACCTTCCGATCCAACGTGCTGGTCAGTATGGCATTTTTGAATCTCGCCGTTTACCTGACAGACGGAGGCAGTTACGTCTACGTGATGCCAATGTCCACGAAGACAGTGTACATCTTGTCTGCGACAGCCGGGTCGGTCCCTCCGAACTGTTTCCTCTGCTGCAATTGGCGGGGCCGTCTTGTTCTCGCCGGGGACAGTTCAAGCCCACAGAACTTCTACATGAGCCGCGTGGGCAACCCCACCGATTTCAACTATAACGCTACTGATCCAGCCGCCGCCGTGGCCGGCAATTTCTCCGAATCCGGCCAAATCGGCGAGCCGATTGTCGCCCTCATTCCGTACACTGATGACTACATGCTCGTTGGCTGCACGAACAGTCTGTGGATGCTTCAAGGCGATCCTGCTGACGGCGGGTCGATTGTTCGCGTCAGTGATCAGATGGGCCTCGTTAGCCCTAATGCTTGGTGTATTGACCCCTCTGGTCTGTTGTACTTTATTGCTCGTGGCGGTCTGTATTCCGTCAAGCCGATCTGGGAATTTTATCAACCACCGCAACTCCTCTCGGGCGAGACGTACGACCAATACTTCCAGAACATCCTCAACGGCTCGTACTACATCTCGATGCAGTGGGACGTAGACGCAAAATACATGCATATTTTCGCGACCCCGACGGACGGGGCTACGGTCGGCCAACACTTGATCTTCGATCAACGGAACGGTGGGCTATGGCCCCAGGCGTATCCAGTAACGCACGGCCCCACGGCTACGGCTCGCTACGCCGCTAACAACGTGAATGGCACCGGCCAACGGGCGATCCTCCTGGGTGGCTGGGATGGGTATGTCCGGCAGTGGACGAGCACCGCGTTAAACGATGATGGGACGACGATCCAGTCCCAAGCTACTATGGGTCCGCTCAAGCCGACGCCGGGAGCCGCGATCCTTAAAGCCGTGACGGTGGACCTGGGTGAACTGACGAAGCCGGATGAATTAAGCAATCCGTCCAATTGGGGGGCGACAGTGGTTGTCGCGGCGGGTCCAGATGCTCAGAACGTGACAGAGTCCTCCCCTCTAGCGACCCACCCCTACTCGGGCGTTACGACGCACTCTGTCTATTTGGTGACCGGGACGCTGGACCGCCGGCAGGTGACGTACCGACAACGATTTCGGGGAAACTTCTTTTCGTTGACTCTTGGTACCCTCCTAGATCCGGATGGGTTACCTGTCGCTAACACGTACTGGTCGTTTGAATCGGCTCTGCTTGAGTTCGTCCCTGGTGGGCGTGCTCGCGATATCAGATAGGAGATTGATATGCCCGTTCCTCAAATTGGTGCTGTGGCCCCGGCCATCGGCGGCATGGCGAGTGCGAACCCGGCCAACCCGGCAGCGACCGCTGCGGGTGGCTACTCGGCGGCTCTCGGCAGTTTGAACAAGTCCTTGAAGGCTCTCCAGGGTGGCGATCAGGCAGCCGCCATGCAGCTTCAGCAACAGCTTGCTCAGAACCAGGGGAAGGTCCAACAAGGTCTGATTAACTCCGGCCTGGGCAACACTACGGTAGCTCAGACCATGCAGCAGGCCCCGCTTCAGACGTACAACATGGGCATGGCCAAATTGCAGGACCAACTCGCGGGCCAGCAATCGGCGATCTACGAGAAGGGTGCCGGCCTCCAGGCCCAGGGCGGCGACATGATGGCTCAGTTGCTCCAACAGCAGTTGATGCAGCAACAGCAGAACGCGAACCAGACCGCACAGAAGCAGGGTCCGTCCGTCAAATATAACGGTCTTGGATTGATCTAATGCCCGTCGTCGCCCCCGGCGAAACTTCGAACGCCCTCGACCGGAACGCCGTTTCGGCTGATCGGGTGCGTCGTAACTTTCAACGGATGACCCAGGGGGCCATCGGTCCCCTGGTGCCGGTGGACGGGACGACCATTACTCGCGATCCGACGACCGGGGCACTGACCCTTAAACACCCCCTCGTAATCAACGATACGGTGATCGAGACCCCGGACGGTGTACGCACGACATTCACCTTACATCAAGTTCCCGCCGCCGGCACCCTCATGCTCTTTGTGAACGGGGTCGAGCAGGTGGCGGGGGCCAACAACGATTTCACCTTGAGCGGCAGCACTATCACGTTCAATTCTGTGTCCATCCCGCAAACGGGGGACGTTCTTAGGGCGACCTACGAGGAATAGTATATGGCAGCTACACCCACACAAATCACGCGGCGTCAAACGAACTTCTTCACTGCGGTCGGCGATCTTCTGATCGGGGCCGGCGGAGCAGGGACGACCCCAACAGTGCTGCCCATCGGCGGCAACGGGACAGTCCTCACGTCTAACGGCACGACCGCTGCGTGGTCGAGTGCCAGCACTCTCCCTACCTGGGTGGACCAGGAGTTGCTGTTTGGCAACGTGAACGGAACACCCACCGGCTCGGCGAGCACCACGTACACCCTCGCCCACACGCCGATCAACAACCCCGCCGTCAAACTCTATCTAAATGGGCAACGGTTGACGCAGGGCACTGGCTCGTCTGGCACCTTCGACTACACCATCACCGGAGCCGCGATCACGTTGCTTGTGTCAACGGTTGCCGGTGACACTCTATATGCCGATTACCGCTACGGAGCCTAACCATAATCCCTGACCAGGAGCACGAATGTCCGCAACTCCAACTATGCTTCGGGGGCAGCAACTCAAGCTCGCCGTGAATGGCGGGTTGAACAAAGACACCTCGGGCAACCTCTATGTAGAGGGCCTGGAGAGTCTATCGTCTGATCCAGGTTCGCCGGCAGGCGGTGATGCGTGGTACAACACCACTTCATTGTCACCACGCATGGCGGCGGCGGGGATCGTTAGTGGGATGCCCGTCATTTTGCAGAAGGGTATTTCCCAGAGCGGGGTGCTGGTATCCGTGGCTAATACCACTACGAAGACGTTGGTTACACCGTCGTTAATTACTTTGCCCGCAAAATTCTTTAACTACAACAGGATGCTCCGGTGCAGATTGAATTTCTTTGTTCAAAGCATCACTTCCCCAACGGTTACCTTCTACTTCCAAGTGAGCGACGGCACTTTCACGACGGCGTATTCGGCCCCCTTTGTTCGTCCGGCGGGTATTACGTCGGTGTACGGACAACTGGAGTTCACTGCCTGGGCCTCGCTATACGCGAGCATTGGAAGCGATGTCCTTAACGTTGGGTATGCATCTACCGGAAACGGGTTGAACGATGGCAACGTCGGTCAAATCGGGGGTAACTACTCCCTGGACGTGAACCCGCTCACCCTGGGGGTTTATGTCCAATGGAGTGCCGCTAGTCCGGTAGATGCTGTAAATGTCAACTGGACCGAGATTTCCACATACGCGTAGGATAACCCATGAGTGCATTTCCCCAGGCATTACAGCCACAACTTGCCTCGCTCGCGGCGAGTCTTCAGTCTGATCCCAGTGCTGATCCCTCGGCGGGTGTCCTCATGGATGCCCAGGAGGCAGCGTTTAAACAGCACGCTCGTCGTCGTGCCGCTCAGACTCCGCCGGCCATGCGACCCGGTGGGGGCCAAGGGTATGGCACGCCCCTTCAGCAAAGTGTGATGCAGGCCCGCCAGCCAGCCTACCCGCAGCAACAGCCGGCCTACCCGCCGGCGACGGCTTCGCAGCAGCCCCTTCCGATGATGGGTGATGAGGGGCACGCTCTCGGCCCTGCCGGAGCTAACGTCGCATACTCCAGCGGCTCAGGGATGGGTGCAGAGTATGATCTGGCTCACGCTAGGGCGGCACAGCAAGACTCTGAAAATCAGATGCTTAATGGTCGGGGCCAAGTTACCGGGCCGGGCGGCTTTCACATGCGTACAGGCTCGTATCAACCACTGGCTACAAACAACACCCAGCAGGTGGAGGGCCAGTACGCCCGGATGCAGCAACTACAGCAACAGGCGGCGTCTCGGGCGGCAGCGAAAACTCCCGCAGCAACGAAAACTCCTGATTTCAACCACGACCCCCAGATTGAGCAGGCGAAGTATCTGGTGCAGCAGAACCACTCTCGAATCGCTCAGCTACAGAAGAAGGCGGCGGGCAACGGGGTCATGCCCGGTAGCCTCGCTCCCGAGGAGAAGGAGGAGTTGACCCGGCTGCAAAGCCAGAACCAGGAGCACATGGCGAGGATTCAAGCGTACGGGCAACAACCGGAATCTGAATTCCCGAGTCAGATCCAGGAGCAGAACGCCGTAGCTGATCATCCCGATGTACAGAAGGCGGTCGATCAGATTTCCCAATTGACGGGGGTGGACCCGGCCCTGCTTCACACGGCGATCCAGCAACATCAGCAACGGCAGCAACAGCCGGCCCAGCCGCCGGAACCGGGGCCGCACCAGTATGTCCGACCATCCCGACACGCGAGCCAACGAGGACTCGATACGGTGCAGTGGGAGAATCAGGTTCTAAATGGCGAAAATCAGGACCACGAGTTGGCCCAGCGGGGTTTCAATCCGCAGGTCGTGAACCAGATCCCGAAGCCCAGCAAGCAGGGGGATGTCCTGCCGCCCGCGACTGCCCAGCTATACCTTCAGGCGGCGAACGGGGATGTGGAGAAGGCCCGGCAATTGGCCCGGACCCACGGGTATTCCCTAGATGCCCCGGCGGCTCAGGCCCGAGTACCCGCAGCGATACCGCTTGGATTCTAAGAGGAAAGCCCCATGCCCGATGTCTTCGACTCCATCATGTCGTCGCCCCAGAATGCCCCGGCTCAACCGGCTCGCACTCCTGATGTCTTTGACCGTGTTCTCCAGAACCAGGGTATCGACCCTGTCAAGAACTTCGTCGCTGGTGCGTACGAAGCAACCGCCGCCCCCCTTGGTAAAGCAATTCTCCGGGGGGCTACCGCCGTAGGTCTCCAATCCCCCGAGACTCTGAAGCACGACCTCGCGGCGACCACCGGGTATGATCCCGACACCGCCAGCGGTTTTGCGGGCAATCTGGTTGGCTCAGTCGGTGCGGCCATCGGAGAAGGCCCGTTGGCCCCGATTGTAGCTGGTGTAACTGGCGGCGAGCACGGCATGGAAAACGTCGAAGCCCGGCGTGCAGCGGGGCAGGACGTATCCTCGGGCCAAGCGTACGCCGAAGTTCTCGGGCACGGTGCCCTGGACGCGGTAGCCACATATGCGGGCGGTAAAGCGGGGCGGGCACTCTTCGGGGCGGGGGAACAGACAGCAGAACAGACCGCAGCCAAATTAGCTCAGCGGACTCTGGCTGAACGTCTGGGTCGATCAGCAGGGGCAGGGCTACTCGGTGCAGGCGAAATGGGGGCATTGGGAGTCGCGGGTAATGCCCTGGACCTCGGGACAGGCGTAGCGGCTCCCAATCAGACCTTGATGACGGGGGTGCCCCTCCAGGCCGCAACAGGGTTTGGCCTCGCGGGGCTGACCCACGGAATACACCAGGAGGGCCGAATGCACCTGGGAAACAAAATCACCTCTCTTGGGGAGCCAGTGACCCCTGGGGCCGATCTGGAAGCAGTCAGCCAAGAGTCAGCCCAGAAGCTGGAGACTATCAGTCAGGAGGCTGCCCAGAAGAACGTCCTGCCTGTGGATGAGTCCAAACCCGAAAAGCAATCCGGCCCAGGTCGGCCCCACACTGAAAAGTCTGATGTCCGGACCACCCCGGAAGAGTTGGCCCGGATTCAGGCGGAAACCGAACGAATCATCCGGGAACAGGGCGGGCATCAGGCTGAGGATCTTCCGCCTGCTCGGGAAGGTGCGGCACAGAATGCCGAGTCAGCGAAAGACAAGGTGTTCGCCCAAGCACTGAAAGAGTCCAAGAGCGGCCTGGACGTGAAACCCGACGAGCGGATCACCGTTCCCGAGGGTGCAGCCCCGGTAGGCAAGGAGTCGAATCCGCTGGCCAAGGCTATCTTGAAGCGGGGGTTCGAGGATGAAGTTCCCCACGGTGAGCTAACCTCGCTCCAGAAGGCGGCGGGCGAACAAGCTGTCCGTGAGTCCGAAGGGCTGCCGGCCCCGAAGCCCGATGAGTTCAACCGATTGCCGGGCGAGAAGTCGGAGCCGAAGGAGGAGACCTTCTTCCAGAGGATGCAGCGAATCGGGGCACAGAAGGCCCAAGAGCTACCCGCGAACGAAGAAGGTTGGGATAAGACGACCCAGGCTTTTGTCAATCGAGACGTGATCCCGACCGCGAAGAAGGTGGGCAGGGGGATCGTAGACCTCGCTAAATCAATCGACCGCCACCTGGATGCCGGCTTCACCCACACCAAAGCCGGTGACGAGACCCGGTTGGATTTCCGTAAGATGCAGGGCCAAGCCACGATTGCGGGTCACAAGTTTGAAGCTGATCTGGCCGCAACCGGTGCCCGCGAGTTGGCCCCCAAGTTCAGCGACGTGCATCCCGTTTCAGGGGTCAAGGGTGAAGACGCCATCCGAGAATGGGAACACTGGGAGAACGGCGGACTGGCTAAGACCCCGGAGGAACGGGCGGCTCAAGACCTGATTCGTGCCCTCCGCCAAGAGAACGCCGTCCGGGCCAAGAAGGTCGGCGTCACCCTGAAGGACGAGGAGGGCGAAGCCCTGTCCCGCATATACGAGTTCCCTGAAGATCATGGCGAACAACCGGGTAAGCCGGGGTCGTTGGCCGGTCGGGAGGCGTATCGCAAGTCCCAGAAGATCGCCAGCTTCGGCGACTCCCTGCGGGCGGCGGAAGCCGCCGGGGGCAAGATCAAATATGACAGTCTGATCGACGCCCAGACTGCCCGTCAGTATGAATTGGGGCGGTCGCTCTCCGCTCGCGAGGCTCTGCGTAATGGCGAGGACAAGGGCCGGTACCAGTGGGTGCCGGAGACCAGCAGGCCGGGCGACACGTTGAACACGAAGATCAACGACCCCATCGCCACTGAGACCCGGCAGGCGGCGGTGCCCTCTCAACTCGCGGGTCGGCTGGGAAGCAGGCTGGAAGGGGGGCATTACGCCGGCGAGGACCTTATCAAACAGCATCAGGATGATATCGTCTATGTGCGTCCGGGCGAGGATGCCCCAACGGGCTACACGAAGATTGCCCATCAGGTAAAGGGCACCTACCACGGGGATTCCGATTCAGCCCACGCCCTCAACTCTATGATGAAGGTAGGAAGCCGCGACCCTGTGACCGAGTTGCCGTCGAAGATCGCGAACGCCACCCTGGGCCTACACTACAGCATGTCAGTGGTCCACGCCATCAACGGGGCCATCGGATCAATCGAGAACGACCTGGGCCGGGCCTTCGGCCTGGGCGGAGCGGATGCCCAGTCCCGCAGCCAATCGATCAGAAACCTGATGACCGGCGGCGTGTCAAAGTGGATCAAGGGCAACCGAGCGATTAGGAACATTGAGTCAGGCGGGAGAGAATTTCCGGGGTTGACCGAGGCAGCCCAGCGGGCCACCGAAAGCGGTGACCTCAAGATGCGGTTCAAGAGCGTTTTGGATAAGAGTAAGTTCAAGGATGCAATCAACGAGTTCAAGAACTACAACGTGATCGGCGGAGCGGGCCGCATGTTTGATGCCGTAGTTCATCGCATGCATGATGCCATCTTCCATGATGTGCTCGACCGTCTCCAGATGGGTGGAATGGTGGAGCGGGCGGAACAGGATATCCGCCAGGGCACCTCCCGAGAAGCGGGTGCAGCTAAACTGGCCAACGCCAACGACGTGATGGCACGTTCCCTGGGCCGCACTGTAACAAGCCCAGAGTTCAAGAACTCGGTTGTAACTGCCGCTGCCCGGATTGTGATGCCCGCGATCCAATACCGTACCGGACTCTTACGCAACTTGGGTGCCGCAATCCGGGGCAATCCCGAAGCCCAGGCCCAGGCTGTCGGTCACGTTATGACAACTCTGATCGGCAGTGCCCTGGGCGGGATGGCAGTGCGTGCCGCCTTAACAGGGAAGATCGATCCACCGAAAGACCTTCGCGACTGGCTTGGCCAGCCCCGCACCGGGGGTCAGGACGACCAGGGAAACGCCACTCGGTTCTCCCTGCCGGGCACCTCTTCGTTCACCCGCCGAATGTTACTCGGCGAGGGAACTCGGGGGCTAACGAATGAACTTACCGGGATGCTGCACCCAGCTATCCGGGGCGGGTACGAGACCTTGGCGAATAAGGACTACTACGGCAATCAGGTTCGGCCCGAGGGGTGGAGCGGCCTCGCGACTCCTAGTGCCGTGGGCCACACCCTGGAGGGTGCTCTGCCGATGTCGATGACTAATGCCCTCAATGACAGCGACAAGAAACACGGGCCGGGCGAGCGGGCCTTACAGTCCCTGACGGGTATTAACATCAGCCACCCGGTAACGTCTAACGCCAAGCAGTACCTCTATGACACCCTGAACGAAACCCAGCACAAGGGACGGACCCCGGAGCAAGCCGAGCGGCATACGAACGAAGCCCGCTGGGCGGAGATGATTCGTACGCACGACCCGGATCAGATCAGACAGGCCCAGGAAGAGATGGCGAAAGATCCCGGTATGGGAGCACCCCGGCAGCAATCAATATTCCGCCGGGCGGCTGCGAAGAAGGGGCTGGCCGGACTACTGGGGGATAGCCAGTTCGGCCCGGACCATCTGATGGAAGCCTGGGACCGAATGACTGACACCGAGAAGGAAGACAGCAAAGAAGCAATCATGGCCCGGCTATCTAAGGCGAAGCCGAAGGACCGGGAGACCCTACAACAATGGCTGGCGCTAAGGGACGCCGTTACAGGAGGTGGCAAGTGAGCTTCAACGTATCGCTAGAGGATCTGGATGACCTGAAGAAACATCTGAGGGAGGCGTTGAAAGAGGAACTAGCCCCCCTGGTGGAGAGCGTAGTCCCTCGTTTAAACGCACTGGAGACGTCCCAGGTTGCACAGGGGACGGATATCACGTCGCTGAAAAACAATCAGGCAAAAGCACTCATCGGGTACACAGTGTTGGTATCGGGTGTAACCCTGTTCTTCAGCCACATCAAAGAATTTCTACTCAGCCTGCTCACTGGCAACCACCACTCGTGAGGATGGGCGGGGGATGGAGAGAGTCGAATCCCAGGAGATGCGTTGTGCGTCTTCTGGGATTTTTTCTATCACGCCCGCCATGACGGCTTCATGGTAGGATTTCAGGAGGGCATGGGCGTTGACGATAACTGACTTAGGGATTAGCCGGCGTTCCCCTTTACAGTTCCAGATGACCGGGCGATCTGTGGGGAGAACCGATAGGGGGATCGTCGCCTTGTCGTGAGTCACACTTGCACTGAACATTACTTCACCTTTACGGTTCGGACTCGATAACGTCGCACGTCTTCCAGCACTTCGATGCTCACCGCCCACTTGCCCCCGAGCGGAGACATCGCCGAGAACCTCCACCCCGACGTGCCCCAGGGAAAGTCACACCGCACAGGCTGGGTGTAGTTCCCTTCCCTGATGGCACGCCGGGCGGCTGCGGAGGAGGCGTGGGCCGCAGCTACGTCTAGGAAGTCCTGAATGCCACGAAGGATTCTCATAGCTTTGCAATCCCCGACACCAGGGTGCCGGCCACGGTCTTGATCGTCACAGGCGATGCCGGCGTTGTGATGACGTTCTTCGCCACGTTCGCCTCCACACGAGCAATCAGCCATGTGAACCAGCCGAAGGGGTTGACGATCTTGGCGACCAGGGAGGCAATCATGCTGTACGGTGGCGGCAGCACCATGCCCAGTACGCCGAACACAAAGTGGATGGCGACCAGGATCAGGATGATAGTCAGGAACGCCTGGACGAACACCTGGAGTTTGTGGCCCCAGGAGTTGTTAAGTGCTGCCAACTGTGCCGTCAAGTTGCTGATCGTCACCGTCTGAGCGTCATACGCCTTCTGCGTGGCGGCAAGACTGGCCCGTGCTTCCTGGAGCGACTGCTCCACGGACTTATGGGCCGACGCCGCCAGAGTCAGGTCCTCCTTGCCGGCGGAATCGGTGTGGGGCACGGCGGCTGCCACGGCGGCATCAGCACTCTTGTTGTAGGCCGAGGCTTTGTCGATAGCAGTTCCGACCGGGGCTGTTGGGCTGGGCTTCGTCGGGTTGACGGCACAGCCGATCAGGCCGATAATCAGCATGAACAGGGCGATAAGAAAGAACGCTAAGATGAAAGGACGCTTCATCACTTTCTCCTGGGGTTGAGGTCTTTGAACTTGGACCGGTGATACTCCTCGCCCGGCCCACACTGCATCACGAAGTGCATCGGCACTCCGTTGTCGATCACGGCAGCACTCAGAATAGACCTGATTTTGTTGTGCCGCCCATACGCAAACGCAATAGCTTTGTCGTCGATCCCGCATCCGGTGTCCAGACCGAAGATGCGGCGGTTCGGGTTGGCCCTCCATTTCAGCCCGGCGGCTGAGTGAATGTGGCCCATGACCACGGACATGAGCATCTTGCTCATGGTGTTGAACGCCGGATGAACGCCACCACAACCCGTGCCGTGGAAGTAGTACACGTCGTCGATGGTGTGTTCGTTGTCCCAGTCCCAGCCGGGCGTCTCCCAGGTCTCCTTGTAGTCACGGATGAACCGGGACGGAATGCCTGCGGCCTCGGCAACCCGGATCACTCGTTCGTCGTGATTACCGATGCAGACCTTGGCTTCAGGAAACGCCTTAGTCCACTTCTTTATGCCCTGGGCTGCCAGGGCGTATTCGTCCTTCGGCCCAGGAGCTTCAGGATGATGCGTGTGGAAGCTGATAGCCTGCCAATCAACCACGTCGCCAATGAACATGATTTGATCGCACTTATGCCGATCACGAAGATCTCGACAGAACGAGAGGTAACCTGGATGGCTGCACGGCTCGTGCACATCCCCTACAACTAAGACTCTTGACATAACACTCTCCTAGAAGCCGGACAATTCCCTGATCTCCAACTGTAACCATCGAGCTACAGCCCGTTCCGCCGTGGCCCCCATGCTGTCCTCCCATCCCGGAAGCAGGACCAGCATCCCATCACGCCCCAGGGAGAGCAGGGCTTCCACATCCCGCTTCACAAATGGCGAGGTGTCTGTGATCGGGGTGTTCGGATTCTCGGGCAGCTTCACGCCGGCCCTACGGTCCAGGTCGGCGGGGCTGATGACATCGTAGCCAAGGGCGTCCAGCTTGTCCCGTGCCGCGTCGAACGCCGCGAAGTTGAAGCCGGCGTACCCACGCATGGGACCGGCCAAATAGACCTTCCGCTTCGTGCGGGGGCCGCCCGTACATCCGCTCATCGCCGCCTGCTCGGAGTCATCCTCAATCTCCGTCTGGAGCAATGCCAGGGCACGCCATGCCACCTTGGCACTGTGCCGCAGTCCATCATCGTCGATGGTGCCGGCCTCGATCAGATGACGCACGATGCAGTCCGCGTGATCTGTGGACTTCTCGCGTGCCCAGTGCATGGGGGCATCCGGCCCATTATGCTGGCGGTTCCCCACCAGACTTACGTGAGCCACTTCAGCAACCGCATCGGGGAAGTACCCCAGGACGCCACGGGCGATGGGCATTTCCTTTCGGGCTTTCTTGTCTGTCGTCATAGTGCGGACCTCAGATTGGCGAGTCGAGTTAAGGCAATCGCAACAAGCGTTGTCAGGTCCTCGATCTCTTGGGTTGGGTTTTGGTTCATGTGGGCGACGGCGGCTTGGCCGAGGGCAGATTGCATCCCCAGGATAAAACTGGTTGGGAGCATATCCTCCTGTTCTTCTGCGAACTGCTGGGACACCGTGACACACTCCACGAGTATGTTACGCTCCAGCAGACTGTTGACTTGGATTCCATACACATGTTCTGTCATAGATACCTCTGTTGGGCAGCCGCCGAGAGTTCGATGCCAATGTACTGATCATCCTTGGCTACGACGCCGGGGATGCTGGCGGGGATACGTGACTTAAGCCGTCCTGCTTTATAGAGAGTTGAGCCAGTTTTCTTGGCCCAATTGTTGTAGCAGTCGTGGACCATCCGCATCGGGGTTTCCCCCTGGGGGTTGGTCACGAGGCATTCCTCAATCCAATCCGTCAGGTCGTTGGTCTCACGCTTCCAGTCAGCCAGGGCACTCTGGCTTGAGGCCGGTACGGTAAAGCGTCCGGTGGCCCGTAGCCGGTTCAGCCCTTCAATAGCCCATAGGGCGATACCCTCTTGCTCAGCCGCCAGCTTCCCATCCAGGGTGTAATCTTCCCGACCCAGGAAGCTGCGGGTAAACGTGATGACGTTTAAACGTCCATGCAATGCCCCGTTGTGATCGGGCAAGGCAAGGTACTCATTGGACGCGACGGTCAGCTTGCACTGCAACTTCACGTTGGCCAGTTCATCCTGGTACTTGCGATTGACCGGCACGCTGTCGCCACCTGTAATGTTCAGAATGGTTTCCAGGCCCCGCATAGTATGGGCACCCTTGTCCAGGCGGGCGTCACCGATCAAGCAGACCAACTTATCCAACAGCTTGGCGGAGCCGAAGTCGTTGGAGAGTGATTCCAGGTTCGCGGCGGCAGTCATCTCTGATCCGACCAACCGTTCCAGAACCCGAAGGATAGTTCCCTTGCCAGAACGCGGCACACCCAGTAGGTACATGAACCGGTGCATGGAAGTATCCGGCGTCATGCAGTAGCCGAACCATTCTTGAAGCAGGGTGATCTTACCGGGATCGTCCCCCAGGGAACTCTCCAGGAACTCCAGCCACGTCTCACAGGTGGCAGCCGGGTTGTATGGGTACGGCACGGCAACGGTGTTGAAGAAGTCCGGGGTCGTGGGAAGCAGGGTGTCGTTCGCTACGTCGTAGATGCCATTCTTGAAAGCGATGACATCCCGACCTGTCGGGCCGACAACCCCGTTGAGCCAGATGGGAACCACTGTCGAATCAGGTACCCGTGTGTGACTAACAACGCCGGCTTCAAAGTTCTTCCACTCGTTGAGCGTGCCGACCAGGGGCTTGACGGCAGGACTGTTAGGCCCAGGCTGGATGACGTTGTACGCCTTGCCGCGTGCCCAGTGCATGAACTCCGCCATCATCTTCTCGGACTCGAACTTTGTGTACCGGCCCTGGGCCTCGTCATACTCGAACCAGTTAAGGCCCCAGCGTTTGACCACAGGCCGGTGGTTGACAGTCTTGCGTTCGCTCAGGAAAATTTCGGCGACGGTCATTGGTTGGTTATCCTTCAGGACCATTTCTTCAACTGCCTTCATCTGATTCTTCTCTGCGAAGGCGTCGAACTCTTCGCGGGTCAGGCCCCCCTTCTTCCACTCGCGAAGGTCTTTGATCGGAGGCATCAGCATCGTCACGTTCGGGACGTTGCCCTGGACCAGTTGGGTGAAGGTCGTAATCATACCGTCACGCCCCGGCCAGTGTTGTTCATCTTTCTTGTCGTTCTCACCCATCACCAGGACCGGCCTGCCCCGAACCAGGGACATAACAACCTGGGAGCCGAGTTTGTTATTCGGCTTCCCGATGGCTGTCATCCCCAGGTCGAATGCGGCTGCCACGTCACTGGCACCCTCGACAATCACAACCCGATCCGTGCCGGACAAGGCGGTCGCATGAGAGAGAATACCCTCAGCTTTGCGAATGTGCAAGTGCCCGAATCTCATTGGCACGGCTGACGTTTCCCGGCAGCAGATGACCGCCTTCGGGTCATCGGGATTATCCTCGGCCACAAGACATCCATCAGGCTTGCCGCAGATCGGGCACAGCACCTGGGCGTCCATAACCCTGATCCAGTTGTGGGCACCTGGGGAATACCCTCGCTCGCCCATTCGATGCTCAGGATTGACGACGTAGAAGCAACCCAGGGAACTACCCGGCCACGCAATCTTCCCGCCCTCGCGGGGCCGCAGGGACAGGCCGATGATCTTCGCGGTCGAGTCTCGCATCGGGAATGAGAAGTACCCGCATGTGTTCCGTCCACCTTCCTTGCCGGGCACCACTGGTGCCCATCCCACCTGAAGTTTCTGTAGTGATTCAACCGATACACCGAGGTCGCTGGCAAGCCACTCATACATTGCGGGGTACATATTCCCGAGGAACGTGCTGTGCAGCTTGTCCCATTTGTTGGTACTCATGCAGACCACCCGCCAGGATTCGAACCTGGACATTGCACTCTTGTCGAGTCGTCTCTATCCCAGTTCTGACGCGGCATTATTTCAGCGGGATCAGAACCCATTGGACTACGGATGGTACCAGGAACCCTACACCGTCGCTCGCGAGTCCGTTGCGATGATCAGGTTCCGAGAGAGCTACTTCACGCCGAGATCCTTCAGGACGATGTCACGCACCCGGCCCCACATACTCGCCGTAAAACGCTCTTCATCGACGTTCTCACCCACCTCGGCACATGCGGCGACCCAGGCTTCAGCCACGACGGACTCGTCATTAGCCCCACGGACATCGGGCTTGACGAGGTGTTCCCAGGCTTCATCCTTCGTGGTCTCCGGCGGCAGGCCGGTGCCCGAGGTCTGGGCCGGCGGCGGGGTAGACTTCTTCTCCTTCTTGGCCGGCGGGGTGGTCTTCTTCTCACCAGCCGGTACCGGTGAGGTCGCCGTGGAAGCCGAAGGCTGGGAGTCCGGGGCCGGCTGCTTTGGGGCCTCGGCCTTCGCTTCCTCCGCCTTGGGGGCTGCCGGCTTGGCTGGCACTGCTGGCTTGGCCGGGGCCGGTGCCTTCTTCATGCCGGCCAGGAACTTGGCGTTCAGTTCCTTGATCTCGTCCTTGTCCACGCCGCCCAGGGTGCGTTCCGGCGGGGCGTCCTTGTCGTCGATCCACGCGACCTGGATAGAGGTCTTGTCTTTGTAGGTGTTCTTCTCCGTGCGGAACAGGATCGTCTTGCCGGCGAAGCCGAGGAGGGCTTCGAAGTCCTGACCATCCCAGCCGGTCGCCGCCTGCAACTGTTCGTAGTTGCGGAGCGGTCCCTTGTCAGAGAACAGGACGAGGTAGGCGATGATGCTTTCATCATAGGCCGACCAGTCAACGTAGCCGGGCGTCTCAATCTGGAAGTGCTTCATCTCTTCCGGCTCGCTGACATACTTCTTCGTGGCCTTGAGGCGGGCCACCCACTGTGGGTAGCCGTTGCCCGAGGTGGACCCGAGGGTGCTCTCAACCACTTCGCCGATGAACGTACTCACTCTGTCAATCTGAGACATAGAAAACTCCTGGTTAGGGTGTCAAGTTTCGTGTAAGAAAAACTACGTGTTATTTCTAACAGCGTTTAAACGCTATCCGGGGATCGCCCCGCCGAAGATCATCTGCCACAATGAGTCATCGGTCTTGTCGCCGAATGAAATCAGAGAAGGCAGGGTCTTGCCGTCAATGGGTCGGGTCTTGGCAATGTAGTGAGCGGCACCGCCGCTGAAGACCGCACGAGTCATAGTGCCCGACGCCTTGCCCACGCGGGACTTCTCTGTGTCGGCGTGGACCTCGAAGTCCTGGTAGCCGATACGCAGCACGTGGTCGGCCCACTCACAGACTTCCATGCGACTGCTGTACTGGTTGTTGTGCTGCAACTTCGGGCCGTCTTCCAGGTAGTCCATACCCTCAGCGTTGGGGATGCGGATCTGCGACTGCTGGGCCAGCAGGATCACGTTGCGACCAGCAACGACGTGCGGGTCCAGGTCGGAGAGCAGCAGCCGGGTCACGTCGATCTGGTGGGCAGGACCATCCCATCCATAGGCACGCATGTGCGTAGCCTTGCCGCCCTGCTTGCCGGGGGCCGGGCAGTTATCAAAGATGTACTGCTCCGCCACGGCTTCCAACTTGCTTACGGTATCAATCACGATGGTGCTGCCCTCGGGAAACAGATCCTTCTGATGCAGGGCATCGCGAACGTCCTGGAACCCGGTCAGGCCAGGGATCATCTGAACGGGCTGGCCCGTCTTGGGGTTCAGGATCTTCCGGGCACCATCATCGAAGGCCAGGAAGATCGCGTTCGGGGCCATGCTTGCGAGCGTGGTCTTGCCGGAACCGGTCTTGGCATAGATCACGATCTTCTCGCCCTCATTGGCCGAGGAGTAGGTGGCCACCGAGAACGTCTTGGCAGCACGGGCGGGGGCTGCCTTCGCCGTAGCTGGCGGAGGGGGCAGCTTAGGGGGAGGCGGTTTGAAAGCGGGAGGAGGCGGTTTGAAAGCGGGAGGAGGCATCAGTGTTTCCTTTCTTGTATCATGACCAGGGCGACGATGAATACTAACACAAAGAGAGCGGCTTGTCCAATGTCCATCAATCAGATTCCTCTATGGAGGTCTGGAGAACCGGAAGCGAATATATCCTTTTAAAGCCATTCGGCACAGTCGTTCCGTCACAGACTGAATCCGCTCCTGGACCAAAGCAGACTGGGATATACTGGCACGCAAACGTCGCACGGCAATTTGATTCGTTGCTAAACCAACAGCCCGTGCGAGCGAACTCCGATTGTGCCCGGTAGATGGCATAGAGTTCCTTCCTGAACGCCCGCAGCTCCTTGTCCGTGCGGGCAATCTCCCGGCGGGCAAAGTAGAACTCGGGCCGCTCGTAGATGTCCTGGAGCAGCCGGGCACCGTACATATCGATAGTCTCTTTGATTGCGAACCCCTTCTTACCCTGCTCGACCTCGGCCTTGACGCCGTTGACCCGCAGGTCTTCGGCACTGCCTTCGACTGTGAACTCCTGCTCCATGTACTTGCCTGAGTCGATCAGGGCGGCGGTGTCCTTCTGGCTCAGCCATGCCGGCCTTATCGTTGGCTTGTGTAGGATGTCCACCAGGGTGTTGCCAAAGCGTTCGCCCTCGCGGACCTCGAAGGGGATCTGCCCACTGTCCCGCAGATCGATCAGGGCCAGGGCATACATGGATGCCTGGGTATCCTTCTGCCACCTCTGCCAATAATCTGAATCAGGTGCGATTGACTTGCTGGTGGTCTTCCGTTCCAGGACACAGACCGCCCCGTCGCGGCGGATGAGGTGGTCGATTTTGCCAACACGTTGGACGCTCTCCATCGACAGGGGCATCCCGGTCAGGGGTTCATGCAGGGGCAGGTTGAAGGGTAGCTCGCTCGCCAGGAACTCAACCGGGTCGTTCTGCCAATACCAGTGGTAGGCCCCGAAGCAGATTGTCAAGGTATGGTATTCCAACGCCCAGGCGTCACGGTCGGCCCAGGTCGGGATCTCCGCGTAACTACTCGCCAGGGATTGCAGGCCGGCTTCCAGGCTGCCGCCGGCGTTGGCGAAGGCTTCATGGGCGGCGTGCCATGCCGTTCCTTGTCTTTGACTGTCTGTATCGCGGTCGGCCCGCAGACCTTCAACGTAGGCCAGTCTATAACGCATAGCACAGGCTTTGAATGACTGAATGCTACTCGCCGACAGATGGTTCGACCTACCTTGAGAGAGAGGTAAAAGGAAGTGCATAGTTCCTGTTGCCGGCTCAGCCGGGGTAAGAGGATCGTGCAAAACAGTGTACAACAAAATCAGGCCCAAGTCAAATTTCTTCCAGCCATTCCTTCGGCACGCCACGGTACGTCGGTGGGCGTCTGCCGCCCTTCCTTCCCACAGGTGACAGAGTTGTAACCCTGATGAAGTGGGCGATCAGCAGGGCGTCCAGGGGTCCGTCCAGCAAACCGCCCCTGGGGCCTCTGATTAAGCCGCTGTGCTGCGGATACGTCCGCTCAAGCATGGCGGCCCCTTGGACGCTGTCGATGTCCCAGGATTTGCCGGGCAGGCCCAGGCGACCCTTCCAGATGCTCGGCTGAACCCTCTTGTACTCGAACCCTAGGAGGAATAGGGACGCATCCAGGGTTCCCTTGCCGCGACCAAATGTCTCAGCGTGCCGCACCACATCTCCAAACTGGCCGGCCCAGGTGTTCGGCCACTCCAGCCCGGCCAGCACGCGGGGGAATCTCTTGATCCCCGATAGGATTACTCGGAGTTCCGTCTTGTCAATCTCTGGCGGTTCATGGCACACGGGCATTGGCCACACCTTGGCGTACTCACCGCTCGCGGAGAGCAGGGCCAGGGCACCGCTGTGGCCGGGGTCAATACCCAGGAAGTGAGTGTAGGTCATTACCGTTCCTTAATGTAACCCGTAGCGTTCGCTCAACACGCCCTCGGCATTCAGGGGCAGCCCTGGTGCCCAGGCCGGGGTGACGGACAACTCGCGGATGGTAGCCGCCAGCACACGCTCGCCATCTTCGACCGGGCAGCAGAGGATCAGTTCGTCATGCACGCGATGAACGCTGTGCATTCCCTGATCCTCCAGGCGGAGGCTCGCTTCCATCATCACGTCGCGGCTGATAGCTTGCACAAGGTTCTCGCAGTTGTGTACCAGACGGGCAATGCCGTTGCCGTCCATCACAGTGAAGCGATGGCGGGGGCCGCAGTCCGCGAGGTCGAACACCTCTTGTTGTTCGCCTGTTGGGTGTATGTAGCCCATCGGCAGTTGTCCGGCTCGTAACTCCCGTCGTTGTTCTTTCGGTCCAGGGTAAGTTGGTCCTTGCGGGTCTTGGCCCGTTGGTACGTCGGCCCCATGTCGGCCCAAAAGTTGGCGAACGATCCGGCCCACCGTTCGCAGACCGCGATTCCCCGCCCGCCATAATTGTGCCACGCCTGATGTGAGGGCAGCCGGCACCTGTCGCACATACTCCGCCAGATAGCGTAAGCTGGATGGCGGGAAAGTCCATGCGTTGTGTGCTTCCCCATCATCGAGCAAGATCTGCATCCTCTTATACCGTCTCGGCGAGTCAAGTCTTTCCCAAAGACGACGTACTCTACGCCACAGCGGCAACGTACTCTCCAATACCACCTTCTGCCGTCCGAATGATGTGGAGACAATACCGTCAGGTGTCCAAACCCCTTCCCACATAAGTCCGCTCGCGGACCCCGCCGGCGTCCACCCTTCCCAGGTGAGAATTTCGTGAGTAGGGGTGATACCGATTCCGTTTGCATAAATAACGTCCTTCCATCCTTTGCGAAGCACACCACCATGACGTACCCAGGAAAGCCCATCCCACACCTTGTCGGCAAGGCGAACTCGGCACAGGGCCACCCATCCGCGATCAGTAAGTACCGGGGTTTCCCCCGTCAGGCACAACACGCCACCCCACAGGTGGTCGTGGATCTTCGTTGTCTCGTTGAAGACCGAGGGCCTGAAGCCGCCCCGGTCATCCGCTTCCAGCTTCACCCGGTGGTAGTTTAGGTGCCGGCCATTCGGCAGGATCATCACCACGTCCACGTCGGGCGTCGAATAGAACTTGATCGGGCCGCAGACCGTGGGTCGCTTATAGTTGGCACACCGGACGAAGGCAGCCTCGACATCGTACCAGAACTTGACGATGGCGGTGTATGTTCGGCGGTAGAACCCAACAGCCTTCTCGGCGGTGTTTGCATCACAGTTGGCGTACTCGGCGAACCGGTCCTTGCCCATGCCATAGCCCATGCCCAGCACGCAAATCTTGGAGAAGTTTCTCCGCTCTTTCATCAGCGTAGCGACAGCAGGGGGATCTGTCTTGGCCGGCTTGCGAACCCTCGTGCCGTAGAACCCTGATCCGAACTGGCAGTACACGTCACCGTTGGCGGCGAAGGTTTCGATCAGGTCTGCTTGATTCGCCGCCCAGGCAACCACCCGTGCTTCGATAGCACTCAGGTCAACGATGGGCAGGATGTACCCTGGTGGGGCCTTGAGCAGTCCTCGCATGGCGACGAGTTCAGCCTCGCCTCGCTTGGGGAAGTTCTGGAAGTTGACCCCCCAGCATCCCGAGTCCCGGCCAGTGTGGGCACCGTGATAGTTCAGGGGGACCGGCAGTGCCCCGCTGCACGCTGCCGCCATGCTGGCGATAGACTGCACACGGGAGACATGCAAGGGCCAGGACTTCAGGGCCGTGCGTGCTCGTACCAGTCCGCTGACCTGGGGGTTGGCATGGTTGAGTAGCTTCGGCAGACCAGGATCATCTTTGGCCAGTTCAAACTTGGCACCGGACTTCATGAACTTGACATAGTTCATCGGGTTGTCGCCGGCCCGCTTCAAGGCATCGGTCAACAACTGATCGAACTTGTTGTTGCCGGTGATGTCATCAGTGTGCAAGGGGCCATCGAGCAGCCACTCCAGGCCAGTCAGGTCAATGTCCTGGATAGCCTTTGTCATCCGTGCTTCCATGCGGGCGATCAGATCGTTGCCGAGGGCCTCATCGTACCGCAGCCGGGGCACCGTCGCCATCTCCAGGGTCAGGTGTTGGATGCGTAGTTCAATCGCCGGGTTGCTCAGCTTGGGCAGGAGGATGCCCAGCAGATCGAAGGTCCGAGCCACGTCGTTGTTGGCGTACTCACACATGCCCTTGACCTGTTCCGGCGTCATGATCGGGCGTTGCTGGGGCGGACCTTTCTTTGGGCGGAAGAACCGGCGTTTAAACGTCGCTCTCAGGAGTTGCTTTGTGTCACCTTTATCCTTCAGGTGGAACTTCTTACACAGGTGTTCCAGCCCGTGCCTGCTGCGGGTGTGGTAGGCACGGGCGAGACACAGGGTATCGATGATGTGCGGCGGGTAGATGTGGTATCTCGCTGCCATCACGAAGGCGTCGAACATTGCGTTCTGGAGGATGACTGTGCAGCGTTCCAGATTTTCGCCGTACTTGCCTTGTAGGTATTTGAAGTGCCGGTCCACAGCTTCCTCACCCACTTCCATCGTGGTGATGGTATCCGGGTCAACGTGGGGCTGGCTGGTGTGGACGTGCAACCACGACAGGCCGAGAACCTCGAACCGGGTATCGGAGACGTATTCCGGCACGGTCAGGGACTTGAGGCCAAACTCCTGGTCGTAGTACGTCTCGAAGTCCAGGACCACAACGTCCTTGGGGTAGCCGACTTCCCGCAGCACCTCGGTCCAATGCTTGGCCGGGGGCAGCGGTTCCACCTTGGAGAATATGGGCGGGGGTTTTGAGATCATGCTGACTCCACGAAGTCGGGGTTGGCGTCCAAGTACCTCTGTCTCACGGCGGCGGCTTCCTCAATGGTTTGGAATGTGCCAAGATTTTTCCACTTTCCGTGGCGAAATACCCTAGCCCTGAAGCCGCGTCTGTGCTTAGATACCCCTGGCACGCCCAGCGGGCTATTCCGATACATTCTTGAGTTACATTTGTTTTTCTGGGGGGTCACGATTCGCAGATTCATCCGGCGATTGTCCAGGGTGTCGTGGTTTTTGTGATCGCCCTGTAACGGGTTGCCATATTCCAGTCCCAGGATGAGCCTATGCATTGATAATGCCGTCTGCCGCCTCCTCCCGCACGGGCGAAACCCCCCATCTGGGTGGGGGATCTTGGTAAGTGCGTAGTACGACTCTGTGTCAGGGCACCAACTAGCACACCATCTGTGTTGCGAAACCAATCCCAGGTCTTCATCATCAATGATGGCAACCTGACCACGGGTTAAGGGGATCTCGATCACGTTTCCTCCTCGTCCGGAATCTCGTCGCTGGCCTGCACCACGGGTGCCGCCATCGGTTCATCAAACACCACTTCGCCCACCGAGGGGGCCGGCTTCGTATCAAGGTGATACCCCGTGGCCTCGTCACCCAGAACATACCACGAGTTCGGGCCGGCGGCCACCAAAGATTCAAGATTTTTCAGCCGCCGGTCGGCAACCAGGATCTGATCCTGGGCCTTGGGGTCGCGGCGGCGATCTAGGGCGTAGGCTTGCTGCACAGCAATGGCCGCACTACCCAGATGGAAGTAGAATAACTCCCATTTCCCGTGTTCCCGGCCATTATCTACCTGCTGGTGATGCGGTCGGTATGAATGCGGGAAGTCACTGTGCTTGGCCGAGGCGTTGCCGAATGCGTAGAACGACTGGATGATACCACGCCGCTGCGGCGGGGTCTCAGGATTGCTGTCGATCAGGGATACGGCACGTCGAAATCGGCCGGCGAGGTTGTTGTCGAGCGGTCCAGGGTTTCCGGGCAGTTCTTTCGCAGGTGCCGGCGGAGCACTGGCAGCAGAGACTGGAGGCTTGGGGGCAGGGGGTTTGGGGAATGTTGGAGGCATAAGAAAATCTCCACGAGTAAGGCCAGGGAAGTCTCGGACCAGCCTACTCGCATGGCCGGATCGAAGACATCAGGACCGAACTGATATGGGCGGTCCTGGGGTTTATGCGTCGGAGGCGGCACGGCGTTACACTCCGTAGCGAGGGTACCCGCCAGTGCCATCAACCACAAGCTGTGATGTCGAGAAGTCGGCCAGTCCGTGCCCCTCCAGGTAGTTCAGACCATCCGCCGTGTTCATCGTAATGATGGTGGGCTGCGGTGGCTTTGGCGTGCCGGACTTCAGCAGCAGGGCCTTATGCAGTGCCTGGGGCCGGCGGGCCTTCGGTTGTTCAGATTGACGCAGGCGTCGGGGCGTACCTGTGTTTCGTGGTCCGGTCATGGGATCAGTCCTTGTAACGGTGTTGGCGTTGATCGTAGCGACGTCCCTCGTCGTCATCGTCGAGGGTCTCTTCGTCCTCGTCGTCGTCGGTGATGATGTCGCTGTCGTCTTCGCCAGGGTCGCTGTCGTCGTCGCCAACAACAGGGCTGGGAGTTTCTTCGCTGGTGGCGTCCGCTTCGACACGATCCAACACGTCTTGGCACAGTGCCTTGTAGTCATCCGCTTGGAGTTGACGTTCGGCGTATGCCAGCAGTGCGGTGACGCGTTCGAAGATGATGGCTGGATTAGTCATGTGAACCTCAAGAGGGGCACTTCGGCAGATATTTACGCCAGCACCCCATCAGCCTGACGAAGCGGGGCAGCCGCCTCAAGGGCCTGGGTCTGGATCTTCTTCGACCGGGCCTCAACCCGTCGCAACGCACCATAGATCGACTGGAGGGTTCGACCCACCAGAGCGGGATAAATCAGATGGGCGTTCTCATAGAGATGCCGGGCCAGTTCACGCTGGCTCATGTCCTGATGGGCACGACGGGCATCGACGAGATCGGCGATCTGATCCCCGGTGAATGAAAGCTGCACTGCCATAATACGATCCTTTCTTGTTCGGCGAAAGCCCTGGGGTAGCCGTTAAGCCTCCCAGGGTGTATCAATTTCCTTCGGCCAGCTTCCGACCCTTCGGCGTGCCCTCCATCACTGCCAACCGGCAAGCCAGGAGAGCGTCGGAGAATGTCCTGCCGGTTCCTTCAAACTCGGGGACGTTTCTGTCTGGATCACCGACCTCACAGAACCATACACCACGAGTCGGGTAACGTCCAATGTACACCGATTTTTGTGACTCCAGCCATTCGAGGTCTGTCTGTTCACGCTTCGGCTTGTGGGCGGGCGGGGGCATCAGTCATCCTCCTGTTCGTCCTTGTCCTCTGACTCCATATCGGTGCCACATACACAAGTCGGCAGGCCGATGTCCAACCACTTCGCCGTGGTCCGGGCGGTGTATCCACAGGCCGGGCAGGTGATCTTCAAGAGCCTCGTTCCCTGCTTCTTCTCCCCGGCCAGCTTCAGGCTGTTTAAACACGCATGAGGATAGGGGCCGAGCACCTGGGCGTAATCCTTCAACGTCCTGGTCAGGGCCTCGCCCGCCACGGTGGCGGTCATCTTGCCTTCCAGGCCGATGGCGACAGCCACTTCCTTGAACTGCTTGCCGTGACTGGCCTGGGGCCGCATGGCGTGGATGAGTTCGTGAGCGGTGACATCCAGCACACGCACGGCGTCATCCAGTTTGGGGTGGATGAAAATCTCGGAGTGCTTGTCGCCAGAGTTGGCGGGGTTCCAGCACTCTCCGATCCGGCCTCCCCGCTTAGTCGAGGGGAAGCCGACACTGATGCGGACTGCGGACGGCACCTTGAAACGGGCCTCCGCGAACAACTTGTTCCGCATGAGGTCCACAGCCCGATTCAACCAGTCCTCGCGTGTCTGTTTCACGATTGGGCACCTCGCTTCTTGCCGCAGCCCGGCCCAACGGCCTTCTTTTTGTAGCTGCGGGTCTGGTTCTTGATGAAGGGCCTGACGCCTTCGCCTCTGAAGGTTTGCATTCCAGTCTTCACGTCGATCATAAGACACGATCCTTTCTTGTTCGGCGAAAGCCCTGGGGTAGCCGTTAAGCCTCCCAGGGTGTATTGGTCTTCCCCCTAAAAATCGGGGTTGGCTTCCAGATACCTCTGTCTCACGGCGGCGGCTTCCTCCACTGTTTTGAAGGTGCCGAGACATCTCTCCTCCCCGTGACGCTGTATTCTGGCCCTGAATCCTCGCCCGTTCCTGCTGATGCCCTGCACGCCCAGCCGGTTATTTTGATATATTCCTCTGTTACAGAGGTTCTTCTGGTTGGTCACGATTCGCAGGTTTGCCCTACGATTATCCAGGGTATCCTGGTTTCTGTGATCCCCCTGCAATGGGTTGCCGTGTCCCAGTCCCAGGATGAGCCTATGCATGTACACTGTCGTCCGCCGTTTCTCGCCACACGGGTAAAACCCCCCATCTGGGTGGGGGACATTAGTCACTGCATAGAACGTCCGCGTGTGGTGGTTCCATTGAGCACACCACTTGTGCTTCGAAACCAACTCCAGGTCTTCATCATCAATGATAGCGACCTGACCACGGGTTAAGGGGATCTCGATCATGGTTACTCCTGGTCACGACCGTATTCATCGGCGGCGATCTCGGCCTTACTGTACCGGGAGTCGTTGCTGGCCACGCGGGGGCTGCCGGTCAACTCCTGGTACGCGGCGTCCTCCTCGGCCTGGGCACCGGCCTCGATCTCGGATGCCTTTTGCCCGTTCTGATGGGCCGAGTCCTTGATCCCGTTGCCCTTCACCCGGTTGCCACCGGAATTAAACGATTTGTATGAGATTGGTCCGTACATTTTTACCGTCCGTTCTGCGGCTGAGCCGCAATGATGGCGATCTGGCCACGCGTCAAGGGAATCTCAATCATGTTTCCCCTCCTCGTCCAGAATCTACAACATCCTGGGGGTTCTTGCAAGCCTCTTTCGGAATTTCTGTCCACACCTGATGGTAGAGCGGGGCCGACACGTCCGAGAACTGGGTTGACACCGTCTCAGCAATGACGTACCGCTCGCCGGGGAGCTCCATCACGTCCGTCCACTGCCCGTCCTTATCTTTGGCTAGCAGGCCGGTACCTACAGGCCCATCCGGGGCATACGGGTACTTGCCGGCCAATGCCACGAGGTTGGTTACGCTCCGGGGGCTACGCTCCCAGTTGAGTAACTCTAGGGCTTGGCGGCACTTCGGGCACACCGGGATCTTCTCATGGGCCGGGGCACCGGGGGGCTGGTACAACGTCCATTCCGCCTGGGTGTCGCGGGTCATCCAGGCCCGCTCGCAGATTGCACAACCTGAGTACACCGCTCGGTTAAAAGCCAGTGCGTGGAAATGCTTGGCGGCATCGGGGGGCAGCGTTGCCCTGGGGCCGGGGGCCTTGGGGTCGATCCCTTCCTCATCCCTCACGCTGCGAATCGTCTGATAAGAGACGTGCAGCGTTTTTGCGATCTTGGCCACCGGGTCGCCCAGCCTCAGCATGTGGGCAATTGCCTCTTTTGTGGCGTCAGGAACCCTGCGATTAGCCACGATACCTTCAGCCGCTCGCACCTCATAGATTGCCGCAGTGCCCACCTTCAGGCGTTTGGCAATCATCAGGATCGGGAGTCCTGCCTTGAGGCCCTCAACAATCAGCCCATATTTTGGATCAGTCTTCTCCATGATTCTCTCCAAACTCCCAGGCTACCAGTTAAGGCTCCTGAGAGTGATAACAGTGTACACGATTTTTGGCGGAAGTCAAATCTCCACTACGTTGTCCGGGTGCATTCCGACGATTGAGAACCCGTGCCACCCCTCGTTGATGCAGTTTAAACACTTTCATTTGCTTTTCCTCCACTGTTCCCGGACGTAAGCGATGATATCGCTGGCCGGCACTGAATGCCACGCCGTCGTCGCCATAGGTCATTCTCCATAAATCGCAACCTCAAATTTCTCCCGATCAAACCGGGGGTTGTCGGACTCCAAGGCGTTCATCACAAGGGCGACAGTCGCCATCACGGCATTCTGTGCTCGCGTATGCCCTTCGGGAAAGTCGTGGGCAACAGCCCGATTATACGCCACCCGGAAGGCATCGGCCAATTTGATGTAATCTTTTTTCGTCATAAAGCCGACTCCAAGTTATTGGCCTGGAATCGACTGAGTTTAGGTGGTGGAACTCGCGAGCACTTCGGCCAGCCTTTCGGCGACATTATGGGGCCTCCCGCGAACCTCGCCACGCTGACATATCATTTTCCCTTGCCTGATTTTTCAGGCCACACTATTGACCAGTTCAACGCCCAACCATCCGGTGCGGCATTGCCATGCCAGTACGAATCAGGATGAGACTCGGGCACCTGTAGGTTGTCGGTCCAGACGCCGTTGTATAACACTGACCGATGCTTTGGCGTACCCTGCTGAAGCACCTTGGTTATCTGCTGCGGAATGTCCGATAGCTTGCCGGTTAATGCATCGTGTAGCGTTTCCATGACACTATCCTACCTTACGTTTAAACACTTGTCAAACCCGAACCACTATAAACCCCCCTACCTTATCAGACGAACTCGCTGTTCACGTCCGAGAAGGAAAACACGACCGATTCCTGACAGAACTTGTCCTTGATGACGTTGGCAAGGTGTTTGGCCGACACTAGGCTAACGGCATCTAGGAAGTCTATCCGCAAGGTCCGAGAACCTTCACGAACCAGTTCACCCTTGCCGTTCACCCATGAGCCGAGACCTTCAATCAGCGTAGCACCGCCGAACAGTTTGGACGCAAGCAGCAGGGCATCGCCGATCTTGCCGTCTATGTCACCGACCGGTTGACCGAACTTGTTAAACCCTACGCCAAATGTGATTTCCACACGATACATTGGAACCTCCTATGGTTGAACTATACATCAGAATCATCACACTGTCAAACCTCTTGCCCGAATCGAACGGGACGTTACCGCCAGGAGAGGTTAAAGATTATCGGTCATCCGGGGCAGGGGGCGGGAATCATCCATGCGTCAACACCGTTTGCTCGCATCTTTCGCACTAAGTCATTTGCGACATCAATCGGATATCGACCGTAGAACCGATTCCCAAGAAACACGCTGTACATTTGTTCCTCGCTTTCGTTGTTACATCATACACCATGATCAATCGCAAGGCAAAATTAATTTTTTCGGTCGCCAGTGCGTAGGACGTCGGCGATTCTGATTCTGACTACGCCTTTGTGACATTGTGAATTCTCCTCCAAGTCAACCAGCAAATTGCCTGTATTTGCAGGGGCAAAATGCCCAGCCATTTGGCAACAATCATGTAATCGCCAGCAATGCGGCCATACAACCGATCATTCATCGGTGGCACTTCATCCAGTGTGATTCTACGACCTGCATGGATTGCAGCAGCGTGTCCATCGACGCACACCGATAGCTTATTGCAGGGGTCTAAGATGCATGCAAAAAATGCACGCACTTTGTTTCCCTTCAACACCACGTCGGGATTGTGTCCCTTGAGGATACGCTTAGCTTTCCTCACGCCGTCGTACCATCGGATGCCTAATCCGTCCAACGGTTCACCCTTGATGATACGTTCGGCACATTCGACGTTGCGTTCCCACCTTAGCCCGGGGGAAACCGCAGCAATCACACCAGCTGTTTGACGAAGGGTTAGCCCGTTCTCTCGGGCTAATCGCTTTGCCTCATCATGTGCATTGCGGTACCACAGCAAACCGTTCTGTATCTCATCGGCGTTTGCCAGATGATACACCTTCAGGATGTTTTGTTGTTTCACGGTCAAGAGACACCTACCATTTCCTAGCGATGAATGCAAACGCGATGTTGGCAACCATGACGGTCATTACGAGCGAGACCGCAACGCCACAAATCAGACTCAATGTATCGTAGTCCATAAACCTTGCTGTCGGTTTCCCGACAGACGAAGGTGTGCTGTTAACGGACAGTGCTACAGCCGGATCGGTTTAACGACTGATCGTCGACTAGGCAAGATTGCCGTTCCATGTTCATCACCTCCTCCCAAGCCAAGCATACCACCGATTGCCATCGGAGTCAAGCCAGCGAATTTTGTTCCCCTTGGTCAGGAAGTCTGTATTAGGGTGGAGAAAGGCTTTTCTTACTACCATTGTCACTGCTTATCATCATAAGAAGAAGGCACACCGATAATAAGAAAAGGCTTTCTTCACGTCAATGTAGACTTTCTAACCAAGGGGAACAGACCGGCGCAGATATGATGGGGCATGCGGAGTGGGGCAATTAATGTCTAAATCGTAATCATCTGTACCCAGGTCTTTACCGTCGATGTCTAAATCGTAATCTACTGATCCTGGTGGGCGACCAGGAGGTGCTCCGTCCGATAACATCCTGATCCTGGGCGGAGCATGCACCGTCCTATAAGGTGGGTTATGTTAAGCTAAGTGTTTGCGTAGTCAGGGGATAGTTATTATCGGACGTGCCGGACAGCCGGGTGGTACCTTTTATCGGACGTTGCCTGGGACTCCCAGTTCTTACTAGATGTCGCACCCCGCTAAAAATCCAGTGCGCCGGTTTCCGAGCAATCCGTTGCTACGCCCTGCCCCTGAAAAGAACCCGAAAGAACCTGAATCGCTTGCATTCCATGCAAAGATGTGGTACACTGTTCATACCAAACTCGCCACAGGAGATGATATGCCACGAGCCACTCGTTTATCCCAGAGCCAGATTGACACCGCCATCAAGCAGTATGTTGAACGCGGAGTCACCCCAGAGGCGTCGGCAGACACGTTGGGCATCACCCCAGGGTGTTTGATGACACAAATCGCAAAAAGAATGCTGGAACTTGACCGGCAAAGATTGCTAAGTAGCACAAGTGACATGGATGGTGGCGTGAATCTTGTGCTACTTAGCACAAGTGGCGTGAATAGTTCCGGGGATAGTTCCAAGGATAGCACACCGGTGTCTACCACAAGACTTGTGGATGAACGCGAGGCTAGTTACACAAAACTCATCGAAGCCGCCAAGGCCAAGAAGGCCCAGAAGGAAGCCGCCGCGAATATCCCTGTCCCTGTGTTGTCTGAAGCCGCCGCGAGGATACCCGAAGACCTGCGGCGGAAGCACTGCATCCCTGACGACTACCCTGGGTACGTGATGTACAGTGGCCCCATGTCCCCCGTGGACAGAGCCTACGAGGACGCCGAGGATGAACTGCGAATGCGAGGTGACCGATGAACGATTTGACTCAGCCCCGTTTATGGTGTACACTGTTCTTGGAACCTTATGGGCACTCTCGGATGGCTATCCGTTCTCGTCGTCCTGGCTGTGACCCTGGCGGTGTTACCGCGAGTCATCAACTGGTGGCTCTGGTCGTGTCTGCCGCCCATCGAGAAGCTGAGGCACTGGAGACGGACGCACTACTACGCTGGCCCCGACGAGGTGAAGAAGCATGAGCACCATTATTTATAGTATCGCCAACCTAAAGGCGTTCATCGAAGCCACGCCGGCAACCTTCGCGGTTCCGGTCGCCCTCGGCAGCCACAATCAGGTTGCCGCTCTGCTCAATGCCCCGAACGCCGGGGTCATCCCTCTCACGCTCCGTGAGAAGAACGAGTTCCTCACCCTCACCGCTGCGGCTGCCGTCAGGCTCGCGGTCGGCGTCGGTGCGGACGGCAAGACCCCGCTGGCCCAGAGCGTCATCCAGAAATGGACCGCCGGCCTTCAGCACTCGTATGCCGCCGATCCCGGCTCGCAGATCAATCTGGGGGTCATCAGCCTCCTGGGTGATCCTGTTGCGGACAATCTCCTCACATCCGCCGAACTCACGGCTCTCTCCTCGCGACAGGGCACCCTGGCTGAGATCCAGTTCGGGGCCGGCACCGTCGTGTCCGTGGATGATGTCAGTGCCGCGTTGGCGTCGTAGAACCCTGGCCTCTGAACTTCAGAAGGAATACCTCCAATGGCAAACCCCACAGTGTTAGGTGAGGTGGCATCAAAAACAGCCGCTCTCACAACTGAACTCAACAGTTTAGCTAACAACGCTCTTGTGTTGTCAAGCGTGAATGGCTCCTCCGGTGTCTTCGCCAATACCAACGGTGCCGGCCTGGGTGGCTACCTCCTGGGTCGCCTGCATCTCCATCTTGCCGCCCTGGGTGGTGCTGCTGCGGCGAACTCAGCCATCGACGGCTGGTTCCTGAATGCAGCGGACGGCACCAACTACGAGTCGGGTTCCTCGTCCATCACGCCGGCCCGTGCTCCTGATTTCTCGTTCCCTGTCATCGCCCAGTCGGCTGCCCAGGATGTGGAGATCGTTGTCCAGCTTCCCATCGGGTCCACCTTTAAGATCCTGACACGCAACAACGGCACCGGGCAGACACTGGCGTCAAGCGGAAACACCGTGGACTTTTATGCCACCACGCTCTTCCTCCCGGCCCTCTAACCAGGAGGTGGGTAATGCTATCTTTGTTTGACGGTGCCCCATTAAGTATGGTGGACCTCCGTAGACCGGTGAACAAAGCCCACCCCCTTAACCGGGGACGGGTTTTTTGGTGGCTAGCTCTCCCCCAGCTCGCATCAGGCCCCACGCTGTTTGATCTCGTGGGGCGGAATCACGGGACGATGATTGGGGGGACTAGCGGCGACGGGTGGGTGGCCTCGACGGGACGCAACGGTTTGGCGGCTTTCCGAAATCGGACCACGACCAATGGGCAAATCGTCAAGACCTCAATGACCTCGGATCTGCGGATTACGTACCCACTCTCATTCGCGGTCAGTGTTCGGGTTCTCGCCTCCGCGTCCTCCATTAGTATTTTCGGGACGAACTACGACGGGTCGAACTCCGTTCCGTACACACCCTATCGTTTGGACACCTTTTCTGGTCAGTTGTATGTGAAGGCGATTGGGACTTCCGCCAACTACTCCCCGTTTGCCACGGGTGTCAGTTTCGGAAATTCCGGCATCACTCCGTGGACCCGGTTCTTGGCGGTCATTAATCCCGGGGGCATTTCGTTCTACCAGAATGGGAAGTTGGTCGCTTCTGATTCCGTTTCGCGAGGCCCGACTTCTTATGCGGCGACTGCCCAGATTTCGTGGGCGAGCTACGCTGCGGGTGGGGCCAGCAACAATATCGATGTGGATGACGCCACGGTATGGAACCGGGCACTGACTGCCTCCGAAATTCAGCAGGATTACCTCCTAGCTTCGACGGGCTATCCCCTCATCAGTGGGGTACTCAACCCAACCCCCATCATCGGGGCCTGGGCTGTCCCGGCGGCACCGACGGGTCTCTCCGGCACTGCGGGCAACCAGCAGGTCACCCTCACCTGGACCGCCGTGTCCGGGGCCACGAGTTACAACGTCTACTACGGCACTGTGAACGGTGGTCCATACACCTTGTTCGGAAACGTCGGCACCAACACGGCGACCGTCACGGGCCTGACCAACGGTACGCTCTATTACTTTGTCGTCACAGCGATCAACCCCGGCGGCGAGAGTGCGAACTCGAATCAAGCCTCTGCCACTCCCGTTGCTCCAGTCACCGGGAAGAAGGGTGGCGGCTTGGCCTTCTGGCGGCGAGTGGCGATTGCGGAATAACAGGAGACAGTCATGGGAATGATGCGAAAACAGGGCGAACAGGTACAGCTTAGCTTTCAGTCGAACACCCCGGCTGCGGTCAACCAGATCAGTATCTACGATAGCAACGGCGTCAGCCGCCCGCTCCAGACCTGGGAGCGACTGATCGTGGACGTGATCGAGTTCGACACGGAAGGTGCTAACGACACCACGCACCTCGCGTATGTCGTGGCTGCCGCCTCGGCTCCCTCGGGGTCCACTGATCCCTCGGCACCGACCATCGCCAGCTTCACCGTCAGCCAAGCTCTACCCAACCAGGGACAGGCGTTCAGCGGTGAGGGCCTGTCGGTCAACGTCGGCTACAACCTCTATCTGGTCTTGTCAGGCAACTCCTGGACGGGCACCAGCGTGAACATCAGCGGCTCGGCTCGGGTCCTCAACGGCAAGACCCAGGGCGTCCGTGCAGGTTACAAAGAATTGTTAACCGCAGGAGGCAGCAATGCGTTCTAAGAAACTCCCCCTCATTCTCGCGTGGCTCGTCGTCAGCGTCCTCGCTGGCTTTCTCGGCTATGAGTCCATCCCCGACGCCACACCCACCGCCCACCGCGTGGATGTGGTCGTCCTGGACCCCTCGCTCCAGGAGACCGCCGAACTGTGGCGTATTGAAATCGCCCGCCGGTTCCCGGACGCCGTGGCGATCTTTGTTCACGGTCGAGATGAACTCGGCGTGTGGCAGTGCAAGGCCCCGATGCTGGACAGCGACCACTGCACAGCGGACGAGGTGGCGGCGTACTTCAAGGCGAAGTATCCAAACCGTGTCATTGTTTTGCTGAGTTGCAATCCCGGACACCTGCACCTGCATGTTCACGGCGTGTGGCATTTCATGAACAACGTCTGGATCTATCCCGATAGGGCGATCCCGGAAGATCAGGTAGGCAGGTCCCAGGCGGATTCCTCCACCGATGGCAATATCTTCGAAGCACTCCAGGATTGATATGGCCGACGAGATCCTAACACCCAAGAAGGCCCACGCCGAGGCCAAACGCCAAGGCAAAGAACTGACGGCGTTCCTCCGTCGCTTCGGCGAGGAGAAGTTCGCGAATCTGCCTGATGGTACCCCCGTCACCCGGATGGAGGCGTTGGCCCGCGAAATCTGGAAACGGGCTGTCGGGGAGACCACCGAGATCGAAGACCCAACCACGGGGAAAATCAAGGTGGTGACTGTGCCGGCGGAGAAGTGGGCGATGGAGTTTGTGGTCGAACGCCTGGAGGGTAAAGCCGCGACGACAACCCAGGAGAACCAAAGCGGCATCAAGGCCCTGGACAAAGTTCGTGCCCTGTCTGCTGATCGAGCGAACGACATCAGTAAGCGTGTGCGGAACAAGCTACCTGATCCGACGCCAGTGCGAGACGATGAAGAATGAACATGAACGTCATGCTGGGAGCAGCAAATGACGAGATCAACACGCTGACGAACGCGATTCATTATTTGGAGCGGCACGGTGCCTAATCTTTTTGCCATTAAGCCTGATCTGCCCTCGCTCGACACCAGGACGAGGTGGGTGTGCCCATTCTCTAAGATTGATGTCCCTAAGATCCCCGTGGACAACCTCCAGTGGCGGGTCAAGCTGATGGAACTTTGTGAGAAGGACGCGGAGTTCCGGCAGGACATTTACACTGCGTGCTCCCAGTCGCTTCTGTTCTTTGTGAATGCCTTTGCTTTCACCCTCCGCGTGTTTGAGCCGGGGGCCGGCGGAGCGAATAAACAGGCCCCCCATCAGCATCTTCCTTTTGTCACCTGGGAGGTCCAGGACGAACACCTTCTGGAGATCGAGAAGGCAATTAACGAGGGCCGAGAACTCTTGACCGACAAGTCCCGCGACATGGGGGCTACGTGGAATCACATTGCAGTCTATACCCATCGGCTATTGTTCCGCAATGATGAATCACACCTGATGATCTCGCGTAAGGAAGCCGCTGTGGACCTGCTTGATGGGCAGGCCAAGAATTATCCCTTCGGCACGCTCGCTGACCCCGGCACCCTGTTCGGTAAGATCGACTACCTCCTCAGTCGGTTGCCCGAGTGGATGCTCCCCAGACTCACCCGCAAGTCGATGCACATCGTCAACCAGGACAGTCGCAGCCGTATCGACGGTGAATCTAGTAACGCTTCCGCTGGTTCGTCTGACCGCCGTAAATCAATCTTCCTTGATGAAATGGCAAAGATGGCCGAGGGCGAGGCGATCAAACGCAGCACCCGTGACGTGACCGCGTGTCGTCTGGTCTGCTCGACCCCCAATGGTGCTGGCACTGCATTCAGCAAGTGGCGGATGAGCGGGCAGATTCCGGTGTTCTCATTGATGTGGTGGAGGCATCCGGCCAAAGGGCGGGACGCCTATGTTGAGCAGGACAAAATGGGACGGTGGCGTATACTGTCTCCCTGGTACAACAACGAACTCGCGGCCCGCTCTCCGAAGGAAGTCGCGATTGAAATTGACGCCGACCACGTCGGTTCCGGGGACACCTTCTTTGAAGCGGTGGTGCTGGAGCAGCATAAACGAATGCACGCTCGTCCACCCCGCCGTCAGGCGTCGATCAGCTTCAAGAAGAAGTTCTCCGACGACGACATCATCCGCTTCCTGCGTATGCGGCGGTGCGAGGAAGTCACCGTGGCCCCCAAGGGTCCGTGGAATATCTGGTGTGAGTTGGTGGCGGGTCGCCCGGACCAATCGAAGACCTACCTGTTCGGAATCGACCTGGGCAAAGGCCAGGGGGCCAGCAACAGCGTCATCAGTGTTGTCTGCCAGGAGACTCGCGAGAAGGTCGCAGAGTTCGCGGATGCCAACACTCCGCCATACGAGATGGCCCGTATCGCCTGTGCGGCGGGTCTGTGGTTCGGTGGTCGGTCCCGTATGCCCCTGGTTGCCTGGGAGAACAACGGCGATCCGGGCTTCGACTTCGGCAAACAGTTCGTCCATGTGTACAAGTATCCGAGCATCTTCTTTCACCGGCAGTCCGGGACTCTGAAGCGAAGGACGGGTAAGCGTTATGGCTGGAGATCGACCCAAGAATCGAAAGCGGAAGTCCTCGGCGGTCTCCGGCGGGCGTACGCCCACGGCTTGTTCTTCAACCGGTCGGTGCCCGCAGTCGCGGAGGCCGGCACCTACATTAGCTATGAGAATGGCGGGGTCGGACCTGCGGAACTGGTGGTCGAATCTGACTCTGCCCGGAAGGCCCACGGAGACCGCGTAATTGCTGACGCACTTTGCGTGATGCTGATGTCTGAGACGGGCATCCTGAAAGGCCCTGGGCACACGACGCCGGATCGGACTTTTGCCAAGAGGTTCGAGGCGTTTAAACGACGCAAGGAAGAACGCAAGAAGGGCCGACCGGAAACTCATTTTAACTTTGCGGTGCCAGCATGAGTATCATTGATTCAATCTCGCCCAACAAGTTCATGCAGACGGTTCAACGCGGTGCCAAGCGGTTGTCGTCTTTTCGGCAGGCCCGCCTGCATTTCATCAAAGGATACATTGGCAGCTACTACGACAAGATGGAAGGCACGGTCGGGGCCAACAGTATCAACCTGATCTTCAACGCTGTCCGCGTGCTGGTGCCGACTCTGGCGATGAACTTCCCAAAGCATGTTGTGATGACCCCGTATCTCGCGGCTCGTGAGTACGCCAATTTGTTGGGTCTCGCGTTGGACCAGCACGACATGAAGATCAACATCATGGACACGTACCGGCGAGTCATCGTCGATGCGATCTTCACGATGGGCATCCTCAAGACTGGCCTCACACAAAGCGACAGCGTGTATGTGTTCGACGACGAGATGGGCCAAGACTCCGTTGACAACGGGACTGTCTACACCGATGCTGTGGACTTCGATAACTTCGTCGTGGACCCGTCTTGCAAAGAGTATATGTTCCGTGATGCCAGCTTCATGGGGGACAAGCTGACTGTCCCGCGAAAGATGCTCCTGGACAGCGGGCTGTACGATAATGATCTGGTCATGCGGATTCCCCGCTCCGACAGCACAACCCGCGACCGGGACAAAGCCTCAGATGCGTCGATGCAGAACATCGACGTGGAAGAGAACGATGCCCTTCAAGACAGCGTGTCCATCTACGAAATTTGGGTGCCGGCAGCGAACGCCCTTGTGACGATCCCAGGAGACAAAGATGTCAAGTTCGACAAGTACCTCCGCGTCCATGACTACTACGGGGTCAAAGAAGGCCCCTATACATTGCTCTCGCTCACTCCGGCGGTTCCTGGGAACCCCCTCCCTGTGCCAATGGTTGGAATCTGGTACGACCTCCACGTCCTCGCCAATCGAATGGCCAAAAAGATCATCGAACAGGCCGAACGACAGAAGGACATCGTAGCGTACAAACGAACAGCCGCAGACGATGCGGAGGAGTTGAAGAATGCCGGTGACGGCGAAGCTGTTGCTATGGATGACCCTGAAGGTGTCCACGTCGTGTCTTTTGGTGGGCAGCAGAGTTCAAATGAGAATCATCTGGCTTCTCTCGAAAACTGGTTCAACATGATGGCGGGCAACCCCGCCCAGGTGGGTGGCCAGAACATCGAAGCGAAGTCCGCAACCGCCGCCAACATCCTTCAGCAGAACTCCGGCATCGGCCTGGAAGACATGCGGGACATGGTGTACCGGATGGCTGCCCAGGAGGCCCGCAAGCGTGCGTGGTTCTTCCACACTGATCCTCTGATGAAGATCCCGCTGGTGAAACGCCAGATGGGCCAGCAGCCGACTCAGATCAACACGCCGATGGGGCCGCAGTGGCTAACGACGCCGACGATGCAAGACGTTCAGGTGATCCTCACCCCCGAGGCCCGCAGTGGCGACTTCCTCGACTACACATTCAACATCGAACCCGAGTCGATGGGCCGGCGAGACAGCAAGAGCCGATACGCCCAGGCGGTTCAGTTCGCCCAGCAGATCGTGCCGGCTGTGGCGGCTGCCGCCCAAATCTTCATGTCCCTCGGTATGCCCTTCTCCGCGAAGGACTTCCTGCTCCGCATGGCAAAGGACGCGGGTATCGAGTGGATGGATGAAGTGATGTACGATCCAGAGTTCCAGCAACGGCTCCAGATGCAGATGATGATGGGGCCGCAGGCTGCCGCATCCAAAGGCCAGATCGGGGGTCAGCCGAACTCGGGTCTGATGAATGGAATGCTCCAGAACGGTCAGCCGGGCAATGTGGGTGCCCCGCCCATGACCGAGGGCCAGCAGTTTAACCAGAACTCTCAAGCCGGTGCCCAGGATGCTCAACGTGAGATCCGCACCGCGATGTCCCACGCACTAACCCCGACGCCGGCCCCCAAGGTCGCGTCACTGATCTAGGAGGCCACGATGGGTGACAGCTATACAACGCAGTCTGACGAACCATGCTACAACTGTGAGTCGGATGCCAACACGTTGAAACAGCACGCGGAGATCACTTCTGATCCCAAACGGCACAAGGCGGCTCACGAGCACTTGCTGAAACAGCAGGCCCTCCACGACACAGCGGTGCAGGGTTCGCACAAGATGCTCCAGAAGAAGGTCAAGCACGGTTTGAAAAAAGCCTTCCCCAAAGCGGGCGACACGTCGGGTCCGACTCCCTTTGAAAAGGCCGGCGGTAGCAACCCCGACGACTCATCCTATTCGGAGTCGAACTGACCAGTGATATGCACGTCGGCGTGTATCCGGCGTGGATTCTCTGGCTCGATCAGGAGGAGCTAGATGCCCTACGTCAGCGAAAGCCAGCGGCGATACTTCCACGCCAACAAAGCCAAGTTGGAAGCCCAGGGGGTGAACGTATCCGAGTGGGACGCGGCGACGAAAGGAAAGTCGCTGCCTGAGCACAAGGCTGGCTCTGCGGCCCACCAGAAATCTGTGGCGTTTAAACGCGGGGTCGCTAAGGCGTTCCCCAAGACTAGCAAAGGATGACCCTATGCCCCGGTACCAGTACAAGTGCCTGTGCGGTGAAGGACGTGAGGAGTTCATGAAGATGTGCGGTGAGGCCGAGGCCCCCCGGGTGTTTTGTCACACCTGCCTGGGGGTCATGCACCGCATCCCGACGCTGACCCACACGGATCTCAAAGAGTTCTTCAAGCCGATCGAGATGTACTCCATCGCCTCTGAAGACCCGGCGGAGATCCGGCGGATGAAATCTGAAGGGATCGAGGTCAGCGACGACCCGCGTGACGAGATGTACGGTGTGCCCATCGCACGAAATCGTCATGATAAGCTGAAGGCCCTGAAGGCGACCGGCTTCGTGGAAACCAAATAGGGATTTGACTTCTGCCCGATAATGTTGTACACTGTTACTGTCTCAACCGTTTTTCCCTTACCCCGGTGCCCCCGGCAATGGAGAATGAGATGCCCGAAGCCCAAGACCAGATCACAGAAGAAGTTACGTCGTCCGAAGGGCGTGAAGCCCTGGAAACGGCGACGGCTGCCAGGATGGCAGATGTGTTCAAAGACGGCGACGACACCCTTTCCGGTGACGAAACCGTAACCCCGCCCGCCGAAGAGAAGCCGGCAGTAGCCCGGCCTCCCCGGAAGGAAGCGGACGAGAAGACCGAAGAGAAGCCTGCGGAAGATCCC
>JGI24890J29729_1000127_pt1 | contig 60675 bp, 44 predicted proteins | sample FreactcultureFD7_FD_29729 | JGI IMG/M metagenome (IMG submission 29729)
CCCGCCGGTTGTGCTTTTGTCAGCGCGAAAAATTTATCTGCAACTGGAGCAAACCGTGGATCGATTAACATGGATTAATTCAAGCCGCGACGCTTAAGAAGTGGCTCGATAGTAGCTTCGCGTCCACGGAAGTTCTTGAACATCTGCATTGATTCAATCGATGATCCACGTCCTAGAAGTTCCTTGCGGAAGTGCTCACCATTTTCACGTGTGAGTCCACCATTCTCCTTAAACCAATCTACTGTCTCTGCATCCAGAATTTCAGACCAAATGTATCCGTAATAACCTGCAGAGTATCCGCCAGCAAAAATATGGCTGAAGTATGTGGAGCGATATCGAGTTGGGACGGGGGAATAGTCCAGCCCGTAATCTTCGATTGCCTTCTTTTCAAATGCGATGACATCGTCAACAGTTTGGCCGTCTTCAAGTTCATGCCAAGCAAGATCGAGAATTGCTGCTGCAAGATAGCTTGTTGTGTCATGTCCTTCATTAAATGTCTTGGATGCATTGAGATTATCAATCCACTCTTGAGGAAGTTTTTCACCACTCTCATAATGACGAGCATAATTCTGAACAACTTCTGGCCAGAGAATCCACATCTCATTGACTTGCGATGGAAATTCCACAAAGTCACGTTCAACATTTGTTCCTGATGTTCGGATGTATTTCACTTGCGAGAGGAGCCCATGAAGTGCATGTCCAAATTCGTGGAACAAAGTAACGATCTCATCAAATGTGAGAAGTGTTGGCTGGCCTGCAGGAGGCTTTGGAATATTGAGGTTATTGACCACAACAGGAAGCTGATTGAATAAGAAATTCTGATCAACAAGGTTGTTCATCCAAGCGCCACCGTGCTTAGAATCTCTTGTGTAGAAATCACCGATAAACAGACCCATCTTTGAGCCATCTTCATTAAAGACTTCAAATGCTCGAGCTTCCGGGNGGTATGTGAGGAGGTCTTTGCGCTCTTTAAATGAGATTCCAAAGAGCTTATTAGCGGCAAAAAAGACACCATCTTCAAGAACACGCTCTAATTCAAAGTATGGACGCATCGCTGTTGTGTCAACGTTGTACTTCTCAAGGCGAACCTTCTCGGTATACAAATCCCAATCCCATGATTCGAGCTGGAGCCCATCTCCGATAGCTTTTTGAAGGTCAGCACCTTCCGCCTTTGCGTTACGGACAGCCGCAGGAGCAATCTGGCGGAGCATCTTGTGAACATTTATTGGGTTCTTAGCTGTATTTGTTTGGAGAACCCACTCAGCATGATTCTTCACGCCAAACAGCTTTGCTCGAGTTGCACGAAGGGTTGCCATTTCGACGAGAATCTTCTTTGTGTCATTTTCATTATCGCGGTTTGCCTTCATCAATGAATTTTGCATAACCTTTTTGCGAAGTTCACGATTTTTGAGAGATGCTAGAAGAGGGTTCCCACTAAAATTCACGGCACCAATCAAATACTTTCCTTCAAGACCGCGGTCTTTTGCCGCTGCTTGGCAGGCGGCGATTTCATTCTCGCTCAGGCCATCAAGATCTTTCACATCATCAACAATGACTGCTTGGTCATTGATTTCTGCAAGAACGCTCTTATCGAATTGTGTTTGAAGTTTAGAAAGTTGCTCGTTCAATCCCTTCAGTGTTTCCCGTTGAGCTTCTGTGAGATGGGCTCCTGCGTGAATAAAATCTGTGTAGTACTTATCAAGAAGGTTTGCATCTTCTTCATTTAGTCCAAGAGAAGCACGATTTTCATAAAGCTTCTTTATACGAGCAAAAAGTTCCGGGTTTAACTTTATCGAATCGGAGTGTGCTGAAAGCTTGGGTGCCATCTCTTCTTCGATGGCGATGAGCGAATCGCTGGTATCACTCGACGATTTGTTGTAGAAAACCATGAGCATGCGAGCAAGCATCTGTCCGCTCTTTTCAAGGGCAACAAATGTGTTCTCAAATGTTGCTTCACCAGAAGAGATGATCGCTTCAACCTCTGCAAGCTGTTCTTCACATCCGGCATAGAATGCGGGTAGGTAATGCTCCTCCTTGATTTGCGCAAAGGGAGGTAGCTCATATTCAAGGGTTGAACGTTGAGCAAATGGATTAGCAGCATCGATTGTCATAGGGGGAGTTTATGTCTGTCGCACTATATTTAATACTGTGCTTACCGTGGAAATCCGAGTTCGCCCCAACGCGAAGCAAAACCGCGTTGGCGGGGTGGTCGGGGAACCTCCTCGCCTCGTCGTTGCCGTGCAGGCGCCGGCTGTGGATGGAAAAGCGAATGAGGCGGTTTTAAAGGTTGTAGCAAAAGCTTTTGATGTGCGCCCGCGTGACATATCTATTGTGCACGGTGAATTGGCTCGGGATAAGCGGTTAGTAATTACAGGTGAAGAAGCCGTACTGCAGGCTCAATTGAATGAATTAATGGGGATACTTAACACATAGGGCTCTTTTTGGATTATTCTCTTCATATGTCCGAAGTTAATGGTAGAGACTTAGCGCAATTGCGCACAGAACAAGTGGACGCGAAATTCGCTCTTCTTGATGTCATGACTGTTCCAGAATTGTTGGAAGTCATGAATGAAAGTGATTCTGAAGTCCCCAAAGCCGTTGCAAAAGTATTGCCTGTTATTGGATCTGCAATCGAAGATATTGTCGAACGTATGATGCAAGGCGGACGTTTAATTTATATGGGTGCTGGAACATCAGGACGTTTAGGCGTTCTTGATGCTGCGGAATGCGGACCAACATTCTCTGTTTCACCTGATGAAGTTGTCGCATTCATTGCTGGTGGTAGCACTGCGCTGCGCCAAGCAGTTGAAGGTGCAGAAGATGATCCTGTTGCTGGTGAGAATGATTTGAAATCTGTAGCAATCACACCTCGGGATGTTGTTGTTGGTATCGCAGCTAGTGGTCGCACACCATATGTTCGCGGCGGATTGCAATATGCGAAGTCTGTCGGAGCGTTAACGGTTTCTCTAACATGTAATCCAAATTCAGAAATCTCTGATGGCGTTAACTACGCAATCGAAGTTGATTCAGGTCCAGAACTGCTTGCAGGTTCGACTCGTTTGAAATCCGGAACTGCGCAGAAGCTTGTTCTGAATATGATTTCGACAGTCACCATGATTCGTCTGGGCAAGACATTTGGAAATCTGATGGTGGATCTTCAAATCACCAATGCAAAGCTTCAGGACCGAGCACTTCGCATTATTGAAAATGCCACGGGTGCGNCTCGTGCCGAAGCATCTGCAGCTTTGGAGACATCGGGCCAATCTGTGAAAGTGGCAATTGTGATGATCTTGCTGGGAATCGATGCTGAACAGGCTCGCGCACGTCTGCGCGACGGTTCAAACCGCATCCGCCAGGCCTTGGACTAACCCAAGATAAACCACCCCCTGCTAACGGAATCGTTACCTTTCAATCCTTGCTACTGAGCCATTAGGGCGATAATTTTCACCAACTGAAGTTTCTCAAGAAACTTTTTTTCATCGGCGAAAGGGGTTGTGATGGCTACGAGCGACCTCATCGGTGAAATCAGAAACTCCTTTGATTCATTGCATGCAAGTGAAGCTGCAATTGCGCAGTTAGTTATTGATAACCCAGATCGCGTTACAGCAATGAATATTTCCCAGCTTGCTGAATTTAGCGAGACATCTGTCGCGACTGTTGTTCGCTTTAGCAAAGCACTTGGTTTTAAAGGCTATCCCGACTTTCGTATGGCGCTAGTCGGTGAAGTTAGCCGTCGCAATTCAACAACCGGNGCGATTTCAAATTTAGATGGCGGAATCACGATTGATGATTCTGATGAAGAGATCATTCGTAAGATTGCTCTAGCGGATGCGATTGCAATTCAATCAACAGCTGAACGTTTAGATGTCGCAACATTTAAAAAAGTTGTGAATGCGTGGGGCAAGGCTCGCACTGTTGGAATTATCGGTCTTGCATCATCAGGATATGTTGCAATGGATCTACAACTGAAATTGAATCGATTAGGTAAGCCAGCGATTGCATGGCGCGATGCGCATTCTGCGTTGACATCAATCTCTCTATTGAACAAAGGCGATGTTCTTGTTGCAGTGTCACATAGCGGAACAACATTGGACATTGTCGATGTAATGAATGAATTTAAAGCGCGCGGTGTCACGATTGTTTTGATTACAAATAGCCATCGCTCAACTGCAACAACAATTGCAGATTTAACTTTGTATACATCCGCTCGGGAAACCACTTTCCGTAGCGGTGCAACTGCCAGCAGAATCGCGCAGTTAACGGTGGTTGATTGTCTTTGCGTCGCAATGGCGCAAAGAAACTGGAGTGAGACTAAGTCTGCTCTGGAAATATCTAGGGCGGCTGTTGGTAGTCGTTCTGGCAAGAAAATGAACGCTACTGACACCAGTAAGTTGCGTTCCCAAGCAAAANCCCGAACCCGAGGAGGAAATAAGTGACGAAAATGCATCGCAGCGTTCGTGGCTTGCTAGCCGCGGCGATTGCAGCAACAACAGTTGTTGTTCCTGCAGTTGTTTCATCATCAGCACATGCAGCTGTAGAACTTTCATTCTGGTCATGGCGCCCAGAAGATAAGGCTTTCTACGAAGCACAAGCAGCAAAGTTCCAAACAGCAACAGGAATTTCAGTGAAGTTCACCCCTTATGTTGCAACCGATTACAACGCGACTCTTGCTACTGCCCTCACAGCAGGTAAGGGTCCAGATGTAATGCAGATCCGTGCATACGGCGGAATGGCAAACCTTTCTGATGCTGGCAATTTCATGCCACTCACAAATGCAGACGTTCCAAACCTTGCAAAGGTTTCAGCTGGAATGAAGGCAGGCGCACAGGGTTACACCGATAAGCGTCAATTTGGTTTCCCATACTCAACATCAGTACTTGGTGTTATGTACAACCCAGATCTTCTTGCTAAGGCTGGCGTATCTGTCATGCCAACAAGCATGCAGTCATTCATTTCTGTTCTGCAGAAAGTTAAGTCTGCAGGAATCACACCACTAGGTAACGGAACTGGTTATGCACCAGGATTAGAACAAATGTGGGGCGCACTTGCACCTGCTTACTACGGTGGAAATGACTTCTTCAACTCAATCGTTGCAGGAAGCACAAACTTCAATGATTCAGCTTTCGTTGCATCACTTAAGGCAGAAACAAATCTTTACAAGTACATGCCAGCAGGTGCATCAGGTTTGGATTACAACACAGCTCGCGGTTTGTTCGCTAACGGCAAGGCTGCGTTCTACATCGGTGGAAACTATGAAATCTCATACTTCCGTTCATTGAATCCATCACTCAAGGTTGGCTGGTTCCCTGGACCTGCCGCAACTTCAGGTGGAAAGCGTTATGTAACAAACTGGGCTGATGGCGCATTCGCTATCAACGCAAAGACAACACATAAGGCTGAAGCACTGAAGTTCCTTAACTTCCTTGCAAGCAAGGCATTCCTCAAGGATGCAGCTGACACGCTTGGTTGGATCCCACCACTAGCTGGAATTCAATCTTCAGATCCTGCTATTGCAGCAATGCAACAGAAGATCCCAACAATGGGCACACCATTCTTGACACTTGTTGGTTTCCGTTACGGAACACCTACAAGCTCATCAATCATGCAACCAGGATTCCAAAAGGTTGCAAGCGGNGCGCAGACTGTTGAACAACTTGCAAAGTCCATCCAAGATGGCGTTGCAACTTGGTACAAGCCATTTACTAAGTAATTAGTAAATACAACAATTAACGTAGAAGGCGCAGGGATAAGTAGGTAAATGAAAAAGCAAGGACTTAAACGTCAACAGAACCGAATGACAGCAGTCTTGTTGTTACCAGGAATATTGACCGTCCTTGTATTTACCTCTATCCCTGCGCTTACTACTTTGTCTTACGCCTTCTTCCACTGGCAAGGTTTTCAACGTGGATCATTTGCAGGGCTAGAAAACTTCCATCGCCTCTTTGCATTCCCATTTAAAGATCAACTCTTCATGGCATTTCGCCACAACATCCTGGTCTTTGTAGGCATTTACGTCATTCAAACATCGCTAGGCATCTTGTTGGCCTACGCACTCTTTAAAGCCCCTCGCGGACAACGTTTCTTCCGCACCGTCGCATTCTTCCCAGTGATCTTCTCGCTGGTCATCGTCGGTTATATGTGGCAATCAATTTTGAATCCTTTTTACGGTCCGGTGAACTATGTCTTCAAGGCAATTCACTGGGACTTCGCTGCGCAGGCATGGTTAGGAAATACATCCACAGCACTGCCAACGCTTGTCTTTATTAATTTATGGCGTTGGGTTGGATTCCCAACAATCATTTTCTTGGCTGGATTCAATGCAATCAGCACTGATTACGTTGAGGCAGCACGTATCGATGGAGCGACAGAAGGACAGATCTTCCGCAAGATCTTGTTGCCACTTCTGGCACCGTCCATGACTATCGTGACAATCCTGACCTTTATCGGCGCATTCGAATGGTTCGATCTTCCATATGTACTTGGTGGATCAAGCGGTGGACCAGCAGGTGCGACAGATACATTGGCGTTGATGTTCTACCGCCTCTCCTTCGGATCTGTTGACTCTGGTGCAAACCAGATCGGTATCGGTTCCGCGCTAGGCGTCATCATCTTTGCTGTTGTTGGAATCGGTGCATCGTACGGTTCTAAGTTCCTTCGTTCACGTGAGGNAGAGGCATAATGAAACTTCTTACCTCTAAAGCTTTCTTCCGCGCAGTATTGATCTTTAACTCATTCTCAATTCTGTTGCCGGTATTCTTCTTGATTAACTCATCGCTGCGCAGCTCAAATGACTTCGCTGCGAATCCGATGAAGCTTGCAACACATCCGTATTGGCAGAACTTCTCTCAAGTCTGGGCTGATGGAGCATTTGCAACATACTTAAAGAATTCGATCATCATCACTGGTGGTTCGCTGATCTTTATCTTGGTCTTCTCGCTCGGTGCAGGATTTGTTCTTGGACGTTATTCATTCAAGGGCCACTCACTAGTAACTGGATTCATCTTGTCTGGAATGTTAGTTCCAGCAAAGCTTGCAATTTTGCCTCTCTTTATTCAGCTGAAGTGGATGCACTTGTTGGATTCACAACTAGGCCTGATTCTCGTTTACGCATCAGGTGCGCTTCCTGCAGGCATATTTATTATGAGCGGCTTCTTCCGCAGCCTTCCAGTCGATCTTGATAACGCAGCTCGCGTAGATGGCGCATCTGAAATCCAAGTCCTACGCAAGGTTCTCGTTCCACTGGTAAAGCCCGGCATTGCAATCGTTGCTATCTATTCAGCGATTCCAATCTGGAACGACTTCTTCTTGCCGCTGGTCTTTATTCAATCTCCTGAAAAGAAGACGATCATGCAGGGTCTGACAATCTTCTTCGGCGAATATTCATCACAATGGGGAATCATCTTTGCTGGCCTCATGATTGCCGCGTTGCCTCTTATTGTTTTGTACTTGGTACTTTCAGAACAGTTCATTAAGGGCTTAACAGCCGGCGCTGTGAAAGGCTAGGGCATGGCCTTTTTAGGTATCGATGCTGGAGCAAGTGCAACAAAGTGGTCCGTCACTGATGGCGATCGAACCATTGCACAAGGCCGCACACTTCCTATGGATGGCCACATCTATAAGGACACATCGCTTTCACGAATCCGTGAAGTATTAACAGAGATTGCTGAGAAGACCGAGGGCATCAAATCTGTTTATGCCGGCATTACTGGTTTGTCTCTAGCCGAAAAAGATTATGCAATTACAAAGTCTTTGTTCGCCGAATATTTTCCTTCGGCAAAGTTTCAAGGGGTTAGCGATATGGAACTTGCCTACCGCGCTCACTTAGAACCTGGTGAAGGTATTTTGATTTACGCAGGAACTGGATCTATCGCGGTGCACATCACAAAGAGCGGTGAACTCAAGCGCATGGGTGGTTGGGGATATTTGCTTGGCGATGAAGGGGCTGGATATTGGATTGGACGCGAAGCAATTCGTTCATGCTTGTACGCNCTTGAAATGGGAGAGCCGCTTTCACATTTCCACGAAACCATTTTTGCTGAATTAGAAGCTAAAGATTGGGTAGGAATTCGAAACTTTGTTTATTCAGAACATCGTTCTGCAATCGCATCACTTTCGCGATTCGTTTCCGATGAAGCAAATAGCGGAGAGAACGTCGCTAAAACAATTCTCGATGGATCAGCTCACGAATTGAATTCATTACGCAATCGGATGCAACACCTCCTTGGTTCGTACTCTCACACCATTGTCTTGGCTGGTGGCGTTCTGACCGATGGTTCCTACGCTGCAAACGCGCTGATGAAGTTGATTGGGACACAAGCTGTGATTGGCAACGCTGATATTGCCGCAAAAGCAGCCCTATTGGCCGCGAAGCTTTAGTTCTCTTAGTCCTCGTCCTCAATCTCACCAAGAGCTGGGGATGATTCATCAAGTGAATCAGAAATAATCTTGATATTGGATGCAATTGTCATGCAACGAAGCATTTGCTCGTGTGAAATCTCTTCGTTATGTTCAAGAAGTGAATTACTCAAGGTCTTTGCTTGGATGCGAAGATCATCGGCAATAGTGACATCCACAAATTGGAACTTCTCATTCACCGAATCAATCTTGGAAGTAATTGCATGACTTGCTGCTNGAAGGGCTGTTGAAATCTCGCGACGGATATCTTCAGGAAGATCACCTTCGATAGATGCATCAAAGAGGGCGCGTGCAATTCCACGAACTTGGACGACTGTATGTTCCATAGCCGTTGCACGAATTGCTAATAATTGAGCCTCATCAAGGGGCGCAAGTGGTGACCACTTTGCATACCCAGTTGCTTCATCGGCCTGAGAACGAATAGACGGAATCATCTCAATTAATTGTCTCCCGCGAGCAAGCCACTTTCCAGCTTCTTGTTGTGTGTAATCCAATCGAAGACCGTTTGATATATCAGAAAGCAATTTTGCAGATTTACGTCCAATACTCCGAATTTGTTCAATGGTGCGCCCTGCTGGAGTTGAAGGGTGTGAAAAGTAAGAAAAGATAATTGCGATTGTTGCGCCTATCAGAGTTGAAAGAAGGCGTGACACTGCAGTGTTTTCGCTGATCCCTGGGCCCATGACAATAAGTGCGGTAACGGGAACATTTATTGAAGCAACTTCATCAAGATGAAGTGCGCGCGCGATGACGGCGCAAAGGAGCATCGTTGTTGCAATTGATATAAAACCAAAATGGAAGAGATTGACGGTTATGAGAGCAACAACTGCACCAATCGCTGTTCCTACAATCTGCCCAAATCCTTCACGGACAGATTTATGAATACTGATGCGGATCGTCAATGAGCAAACAATTGCGGCCACGAGGCCACCTCTATGGAGAAGTGAATCCCCGACGAGCCAAGCAGTGGCTGCGGCAAGGGCGGCCACCGTTATTTGGCGAAGCCAGATTTTGCGGTCGAGAAATGGCTTAAAGAGCTTTTTGAGCCATCGTTTCATTCCCGAATTCTCTCACCTATAGTGAGGCCATGGCCAAACTGCTGACTGAATCTGCTGATGTCGCCTCACTCTTGAAGAAATCCAAGGTCGTCGCAGTTGTTGGGGTCTCTGATAAACCCGATCGTGCAAGTAACGGCGTTGCAAAGTATTTACAAGAAAATTCCGATTACACCCTCTATTTTGTTAATCCAGTTCTAGAAAATGTTTTGGGTCAAAAGTCTTATGCATCTCTCGCTGAAATTCCTGAGGCTATTGATCTTGTCGATGTCTTCAGAAAACCAGCCGATATTGAATCAGTCATGAATGAGGCCATTGAGGTCGGAGCGAAAGCGTTCTGGATGCAACTAGGAATAAGTGAAGAAATTCAGGCCGCACGTGGAGTAGAGGCAGGGATGGATGTTGTGCAAAATCTCTGTATCAAAATCGAGTACGAGAAGTTATAAGAAATATTTTCTCTAACGATCCTCAAGTATTAATGAAACTGAGTTGATGCACCAACGCTCATCTGTAGGAACGTCATAACCCTCACCCTTAAAAACGTGACCCAAATGTGAGTCACATTTTGCGCAACGAACCTCGGTACGAATGCGTGGAGCAAGTGATGCATCCTCAATCAAAACAACAGCATCATCAGCGGTCGGAGCATAAAAAGATGGCCACCCACATCCTGAATGAAACTTTGTCTCGCTCTTAAAGAGTTCATTTCCACATGCCTTGCAGCGATATGAGCCAACCTTGTCGGTATCTGTGTATTCACCAGTGAAAGGGCGCTCAGTAGCACCATTTCGAAGGACATCGTAAGAGAGAGGATCAAGGCGTTCCTTGAGCTCTTCTTCATTTACCTGGAATTCGGTCATACCCAAACTTTAGTGGAATACTAAGGGCAACAGAAAATCGGAGTAATTCCTTGTTACTGCAAACCTTACGTGAGTACCTACGGCCATATAAGCGCACCGTCTGGCTGGTAATAGCCCTTTTGCTTGTTCAATCTATTGGAAATCTCTATCTTCCAAATCTCAACGCTGACCTCATTAACAACGGTGTAGCTCGCGGAAATATTGGATATATCTGGAAGATCGGCGCAATCATGTTAGCGATCTCGGCCGTCATCATTGGCGCCTCTGTAGTTATTGCCTATTACAGCTCAAAGGTTTCGATGTCTTTTGGTCGAGATCTTCGAAAAAGCGTATTTGTCTCCGTAGAGCGTTTTAGCACCCGAGAGCTCAACAAATTCGGTGCACCATCACTTATTACTCGCAATACAAATGACGTCCAGCAAGTGCAGATGGTTTTATTTATGGGGCTGACAATGATGGTCGGCGCACCTATTACAGGTATTGGCGCCGTAATTATGGCGCTGAAGACAAATGTAAAACTCTCAGGACTTTTATTGATTGCTGTCCCATTAATGGGTGGTCTAATTTTTTGGTTACTCCGCCGCATCGTTCCGCTATTTCGCGTTATGCAGGTCCGTATCGATCGCATCAATCTTGTTCTTCGCGAACAGATTGCGGGCGTTCGCGTTATTCGCGCATTTGTGAAGACTCGTTACGAGGAAGAGCGTTTTGCTGGCGCCAACGATGAATTGATGCAGACAACGCTCAGCGTTACTCGAACATTTGCGATTATGTTCCCGGCCCTCACATTTATTCTGAATATTTCATCAGTAGCTGTGATCTGGTTTGGCGCAAAGTTGATCGATACCCAATCCATGCCGATTGGAAATCTCACAGCTTTTCTCTCTTACATCATGCAGATCTTGATGAGCGTGATGATGGCTGTAATGATGTCGATGATGATTCCTCGGGCAGAGGCCTCAGCTGAACGTATTCAAGAAGTATTACTAACAGATTCATCTGTTATCGAATCACTCGAACCAACGATTGTTGAGGAACGAAAAGGGCTCATTGAATTTAAGGATGTGGAATTTCGCTATCCAGGTGCTGAGCATCCTGTATTAAGTGGAATTACCTTTACGGCAAAACCTGGAAAGATGACTGCGATCGTCGGGTCGACAGGATCTGGCAAGACAACGCTCATGAATTTGATTCCACGCTTTATCGATCCCACCGCTGGCCAAGTTTTGATGGATGGCGTAGACCTTCGTGAACAACCCCTCGAAAATGTCTGGTCTGAAGTGGGATTTGTTCCACAACGCGCATTTCTCTTCGGTGGCACAATCGAGAGCAATCTTCGCTACGGAAAAGTTGATGCAACAGATGAAGAAATGTGGACAGCTCTCAAGGTTGCCCAAGCCGATGGATTTGTTAAGGAAAAAGAAGATGGCCTTCAATCACCCGTTGCACAAGGGGGCACAAATTTTTCTGGGGGACAACGCCAACGCCTTTCTATTGCACGCGCTATCGTAAAAAACCCACAACTTTTTATTCTGGACGATTCATTTAGTGCGCTCGATTACGCAACTGATTCCAAGCTTCGCGCGGCTCTTGAAAAGCATGCAAAGAAAGCAACTTTGATTGTTGTCGCACAAAGAGTCTCCACCATCATGAAGGCTGATCAAATCATTGTTCTCAATAATGGAACTATTGATGGAATTGGGACTCATAAAAAATTGATGAAGTCGAGTAAGACCTATCAAGAGATTGTCTTGTCGCAGTTAAGTGCAGAGGAGGCGGCCTCATGAGTACCCATCGTCCTGCTCCTGCTGGTCCTCGCGGCGGTCCTATGGGTGGCTTTGGTGGCCCTCCAGCTAAATCCAAAGATTTCAAAGGTTCACTCAAACGCTTACTTAAGGTTCTCAGTGGAGAGCGAAATATTCTTATCGGCGTTATCGCACTCATTACAACATCAGTAACGATTGGCGCATTTGGACCAAAGATTCTCGGCCGTGCAACAAATTATATTTTCTACGGATATCTAGGGCGGATGTTGCCTGCCGGTATATCAAAGCAAACTGCAATCGAGGATCTCAATCGAAATGGAGAACACCGCCTTGCTCAAATGTTGCAGAACAGCGGTGTTATTCCAGGACGCGGCGTGGATTTTTCAGCAATCTCTCGCATCATCACCCTGGCACTTGTTCTTTATTTAATCTCTTCTCTCTTCTCATGGGTCCAGGGTTATTTAATGGCGGGCGTAACAAACCGCACCTTGTACACACTTCGCCGCACGGCTGAAGAAAAGATTGGCCGTTTGCCACTGAGTTATTTTGATACTCAATCACGTGGTGATCTATTGAGCCGCGTTACTAACGATATCGACAATATCGGCAACTCTCTTCAACAAGGACTCGCTCAAATCTTGAATTCAATCCTGACTGTTATCTCAGTTCTTGCGATGATGATTTGGATCAGCCCAACACTTGCTCTTATTTCACTCATTGCAATTCCAGCTTCGATGTTTGCCTCGATATTCATCGCAAAGAAATCTCAAAAGCAATTTATTGCCCAATGGGATTGGACTGGAAAACTCAATGGTCATGTAGAAGAGATGCATACTGGCCACTCTTTGGTGAAGGTATTTGGTCGTCGTAAGCAAGCAATCGAAGATTTCGGCACACTCAACGAAAAGCTCTTTGAATCTTCTTTTAAAGCACAATTTATATCCGGGGTTATTCAACCTGTTACCCAATTGGTCAATAACCTTATCTATGTCGCCATTGCTGTTCTTGGGGGCTATCGCGTTGCAACCGGCACGATGAGCCTTGGTGATGTCCAGGCATTTATCCAGTACTCACGCCAATTTGGAATGCCACTTGCTCAAATTGCTGGCCTTATGAATGTTGTTCAATCAGGTGTTGCATCTGCTGAGCGCCTCTTTGAATTGCTTGATGCAAAGGAAGAGATTGGCGATCCAGTTGAGTTCAAGGAAATCGGCCGAGCAAAGGGCCGGATTGAATTTAAGAAGGTTGCCTTCCGATATACACAAGACCAACCACTTCTTGAAAAGTTTAATCTCAAAGTAAAGCCAGGACAGACCGTCGCAATTGTTGGTCCTACTGGTGCTGGAAAGACAACCCTTGTTAATCTCATGATGCGCTTCTATGACATCTGGGAAGGTTCCATAACTCTTGATGGTGTGGATATTCGCGATTACAAACGCGATGACCTTCGCCGCCAATTTGGAATGGTTTTGCAAGATACATGGCTCTTTAGCGGAACGATGCGCGAAAATATTGGCTACGGCAGTAGTGAACCAACAGATGAAAAGATTGAAGAAGCGGCAAAGGCTGCAAATATCGATCACTTCTTACGCGCACTTCCAGCCGGCTATGACTCGCTATTAACTGACGATAACTCAACTGTTTCTAATGGAGAGCGCCAACTTCTGACAATCGCTCGCGCATTTATGGCAGATCCTGCGATTCTCATTTTGGATGAAGCAACATCATCAGTAGATACCCGCACTGAAGTATTGGTTCAACAAGCGATGGCAAAACTTCGTCACGGGCGCACATCCTTTGTCATTGCTCACCGACTTTCAACAATTCGCGATGCCGATGTTATTTTGGTGATGGATAAGGGTGGACTTGTTGAACAAGGAACTCATGATGAATTAATGGCTGCGGAAGGTTTTTACTACGACCTTTATGCAAGCCAATTTGAAGAATCAATTTCTGAATAACGAGGGGCACCACTCACACGTTTTGGTAAGCCCCGCGTAAAAAGAGCGATGTGGGGTAGACCACCATGATTATTCACATTCCTATCTCAGGCTGATGAAAGGATTTCTCCAAGAAAGGGAGAAATCCAATGAATGCACTATCTCTAGCGCGGTGGCAGTTCGCCATCACAACCGTTTATCACTTTATCTTTGTACCAATCACCATTGGTTCAGGTTTCCTCGTCGCTGGTTTTCAAACAGCCTGGTATCGCACAAATAAAGATAAGTACTTACGAGCGACAAAGTTTTTTGGCAAGCTTTTTCTAATCAACTTCGCAATCGGTGTTGTCACCGGAATTGTTCAAGAGTTCCAATTCGGCATGAACTGGTCTTCATATAGCCGCTTTGTTGGTGACATCTTCGGAGCACCACTTGCAATGGAAGGACTCCTCGCCTTCTTCCTTGAATCCACATTCCTTGGTTTGTGGATCTTTGGATGGGATCGCCTACCAAAGAAGATGCACCTAGCATCTATTTGGTTAGCTGCCACCGGCACACTCCTTTCGGCTTACTTCATTCTTGCTGCAAACTCATTTATGCAGNACCCAACAGGTTACATTTTGAATGCAACTCGTGGCCGCGCTGAGCTCACAAATATCGTGACGGTCTTGACTCAGAAGACGGCTCTTTCAGCTTTCTTCCACGTTATTCCTTCTGCATTCCTGGCATCCGGCGCACTCTTTGCCGGTGTTGGTGCATGGTTGATGCTGAAGAACAAAGATATTGAGGTTGCTCGCCCAGCAATGAAAATGGGTGCAATCACCATCATCATTTCATTCTTGCTCGTCGTTGCATCTGGTGACTTCTCAGCACGCGTGATGACACAACAACAACCTATGAAGATGGCGGCTGCTGAAGGTCTTTATGACTCTAAAGCTTCTGCACCATTCTCGCTCCTAACAATAGGTTCACTTGATGGATCGCATGCCGTCTTTCAAATCGGAATTCCTTCACTTCTTTCAGTGATGTCAACGGGAAAGACTGATGGCGTCGTTGAAGGAGTTAATGATCTTGAAAAGCAATACGACAAAAAGTATGGAAACGACAGCTACACACCAGTGATCTGGCTTGCATATTGGTCATTCCGTTTAATGATCGGATTTGGCGGACTTGCTCTCTTGCTTGCAGGATTTATGTTGTGGCGGATGCGAAAAGGNGCGCTACCTACTAGCAAGTGGTTTAACCGCGCAGCAATCACCATGCCTTTCTTGCCACTCATTGGAATTAGCTTTGGTTGGATCTTTACCGAAAGCGCTCGCCAACCATGGATTGTCTTTGGTCTCTTCAAGACAAAGGATGCTGTCAGTCCAACTGTCAGTGCAGGTTCGGTGGCATTTACGATGATTGTCTTTACATTGCTCTACGGAGTTCTTGCAGTCATCGAATTCGGATTAATGGTGAAGACCATCAAGATGGGTCCACAGCCAGCCGTCGAGGGCAACAATGCCAACGAGGGTCAACAACTCACCATGGCTTACTAAGGGGAGGNAAATAGAATGTCATTAAATTCATTCTGGTTCACAATCATCGTCGTCCTCTGGGTCGGCTATTTCATCCTTGAAGGTTTCGACTTTGGTGTTGGGATGTTGCTTAAGTTTGTTGCAAAAAACCAAGCTGAGCGCCGTGCGGTTCTTACAACGCTCGGACCTGTTTGGGATGGCAACGAAGTCTGGTTGCTTGTTGCAGGCGGAGCCACATTCGCCGCATTCCCTGAATGGTATGCAACCTTGTTCAGTGGTTTCTATCTTCCACTCTTCTTGATTCTTGTCTCATTAATTGTTCGCGGTGTCGCTTTTGAATATCGCAGCAAGTATGGAAAGGCTCAATGGCGCAATCGTTGGGATAACGCAATTGTTATTTCAAGTTTCTTGCCGGCCCTCCTTTGGGGCGTTGCCTTTGCAAATATCATTGAAGGTGTCCCATTGAAAAAGGGCTCAACAGGAATCATCGAGTACGCAGGCGGATTCTTTAATCTCTTAAATCCTTATGCCCTCCTTGGCGGAGTCACAACACTTCTTCTCTTTGTTTCACATGGCGCATTCTTCCTCGCACTCAAGACGGATGGAGAGATCCGTGTACGTGCAAACGCCATCGGACAAAAAGCTGGTCTTGCAACAGCTGTAGCAGCACTCGCATTCTTTGGTTGGACTGCAGCATCGGTTAATCACCGCGGTTGGGTCTTGCTTGGCGCAGCCGTTGCAGTTGTTTTCTGGCTTGCCGCTCTCGGTGCAAATTTCAAGGGCCGCGAAGGATATGCATTCCTATTCTCTGCCTTGACGACTGCATTCACCGTCGTCACCTTGTTTGCAACGTTGTATCCAAATGTGATGCCAAGTTCATTGCTTTCAGATGCAAGCCTAAATATCTTCAATGCTTCATCAACTCATTACACATTGAAAGTTATGACCTACGTTGCAGTTGTTATGACTCCTCTTGTCCTTATCTATCAAGGTTGGACATATTGGATCTTCCGCAAGCGTATTAATCCAAATCAGATTGCTTCAGCTGATTCTGGTGTATTGGATACAGTTCACTAGTGAAGCCTTTCGATCCGCGGTTGCTTCGGTACTCACGAAGTAGCCGCGGATTTCTTTTTCTCAGCGTTATCCTCGCTGCTATAGGTGCTGCGCTCTCGATTTCCCAGGCATACCTTCTTACAGAATTTATCGTCCAACTTTTTCAAAAAGATCGCGCACTGGACAATATGGCGCCGACGATGCGAATTCTCATTTCAGTATTTATTGGAAAAGCAATCCTGGGATATATCTCCAACTTTGCAGCAGCTAAATTCAGCACACGCATTAAAAGCGAACTGCGCGCAGGTCTTATCGACAAGGTTATTGGTGGAGAATCAAGCGCACTTCACAGGTTAGGTCCCGCCGAGCTTTCTCTATTAATATCCCGGGGCATCAATAATCTCGATGGATATTTCTCCAAGTTTCTGCCACAACTTTTTATCGCATCCATCGTTCCTATTTCAGTCGGCGCTGCAATAACCGTTAACGATTGGAAGTCTGGGGTTATTGTTTTGTGCACCATTCCCTTGATTCCNCTCTTTGGAATTTTGATTGGGCGCTTTACCGCAGCTGCCACCCAGAAGAAGATGGAAACACTCGGACTTTTGAGCGGATATTTCCTCGATCTTCTCTCCGGCCTTCCAACTTTAAAGGTCTATAACCGATCCAAGTTGCAGACAAAAAAGCTTGGGGAGATTGGCGATCAATACCGAAAAGAGACAATGAAGGTATTGCGCATTAGTTTTCTCTCCTCATTGGCGCTGGAATTAGTCGCGACCCTCTCTGTCGCTCTTCTTGCCGTCAGCATCGGTATCCGCTTAGTAAATGGATCTATGACCTTTTCGGCAGGGCTCATTGTTTTGATTCTGGCCCCTGAGGTTTATTGGCCCATTCGCCAAGTTTCAGCCCTCTTTCATGCCGCAGAAGATGGCGTTGCAGTCAGCAATCAAATCTTTGAAATCTTGGATACAAAGAGAGTCAACGGAAATGAAATCATTCCTGATATCAAGGCAATCACATGGAGTGAGTTGACTGTCTCTTATCCAGAGCGATCCACCATCACTATTCCTGCAGGCCAATTACATATCGGAAAAATCCACGCACTCGTTGGCCCATCAGGATCTGGTAAGTCCACTCTTATTTCAATACTTCTTGGATTTACTCAAATATCTCAAGGTGAAATTATTGTCTCCACATCACAAGGTGATTACAGCTTTGAACAGATAGAAAAGTCGCACTGGCGCAGCTTGCTCTCGTGGATGCCGCAAGATCCGCATTTTGCATCGACAACTGTTTCAGAAATCATTCAGGGAAACATAGGCGTGCTAAAAGATGTCTCTCTGGATATCAACGAACTTCCACATGGCATGGATACCCACATCGGATCGCTTCAGGATGCAATATCGGCAGGACAAAAGCGAAAGCTAGCGCTGGCCCGTGCTTTTGCGAAACCGTCCACCTTGTTAATTCTTGATGAGCCAACAGCATCAGTGGATGATCTCAGCGAAGAAGCAATCAATAAGACTCTGGAACGCGAAGCACATTCGGGGCGAATGATTTTGGTTGCATCCCATCGTCCAACAACGATTGCGTCGGCAGATAACACCATCAGGATGAGTGCGCGATGAAAAAACTCTTGAGATTTATCCGCTCCCAGACGCCATCTCTTCTTCTAGCTGCCCTGATTGCCGGCATCTCCCTCAGCATGTCCGTTGGCCTCTTGGGCACAAGCGCATGGTTGATTTCGATGGCATCGACGCGTCCACCGATTCTGATTCTGGAAGTTGCAATTGTTTCTGTTCGATTCTTTGGTTTAGGTCGCGGTGTTGTTCGTTATTTCGCACGAATTCGCGAGCATGAAGCGGCGCTAAATATCCAAACAAAGATTCGCCAATCGATTTATTCGGTGATGGAATCAAAGATGCCATCAGAACTTATTGGCATGCAGCGCGGAAAGATTTTGCAACAAGTGGTCACCGATAGCGAGGCTATTCAGGATTTATGGTTGCGCGTGGCACTTCCATGGATGGCCGCTCTCGTGAGCGGGGCATCGGGCGTTGGAATTATCTTCTGGCTTGATCACGCATTTGGAATTCTGGCGGGACTAATCTTCCTTGGCGCAATGTGGATTGTTCCTTTTGTTTCTATTGCAACAAGTACTCGCTCCTCACAGCGAGCAACTGAGGAAGAGCTCTTTGACGGATTTATTCAGGCATGTGATTCCATTGAAGAATCACTCATCTTTGGAAGTAACAAAGAAGTTCAAAGCCAGTTAATGCAGACGCAAGAGAAGATTTCTATCAATGAATCAAAACTTGCATCTGTTGGCGGATTATCAGAAGTTATTCACCACATATTTCTGGGATCGACAATTACACTTGCAATTATTTCTGCCGCCCATGCATACGCAAATGCAAAGATTCCTGGCGTTAATATCGCTGTCATTGTTTTACTTCCACTTGCAATCTACGACGGACTCCCAACAGNTTTTGCTGCCTTTTCTCAAGTAAGCNCCTTGATTGCACGAGCCGATGCACTCTCTCCATATCTTGAGCAGACTCGCACAGAAGAAATACCTGACGATATTGAGCGCGGTGAAATTACATTGCAGATGAAAAATCTTCTTCCTCAAACAGTGGAAGGCCGGCTTGCTCCCATCACAGCAGAGGCATCACCTGGAAGACCGCTCATTATTCAAGGGCGAAGTGGATGTGGTAAATCTTCGATCATTAACGCCATTCTTGGATTCACTCCATACACAGGTGAAATCACACGCATTAGCCAATCCAGTATCTCTGTTATGTTACAAAGTGATCATCTCTTTGCAACATCGATTCGCGAAAACTTAAAGATTGGTCGACCCGAAGTCAGCGATCGCGAAATCATGCAGATACTTGAAGTTGTTGAGCTTGCTCACCTCATTCATGAAATGCCTGAAGGACTTGATACCCATATCGGTCCATACGGCTTTAACCTCTCAGGAGGTGAGAAACAACGTCTCAAACTTGCTCGTGTTCTCTTAAGACATACATCGATCTATTTGCTCGATGAACCATTTGAATTTCTCGATGCTCAAATGGCTCAGCGAATTGCACTGAAAATAGAGCGCATTTTTGTTACTAAAACTTTATTGATTGTCTCCCNCCTGCCATTGCGGCTAGGGGATAACTCCAATACTCTTCACCTGACTGCATAAAAACAGTCACTTTGCACGGTATAGAAAATGACCGAGCAATCCGCACGGAATCCGCACGGAATCCGCACGGAGTATGCAAGAAATCTAGCCGAGGAGAGTCGGCGCGTTCTGGGGTAAGCATGACAAAGATGGATGATCGCAAGACTGGTACTAGCGCCAGCGCAAATACCGAAGCAAACGAGGCCATTTTGGCCCACCCTGTTTTCAATCTCATGCAGTGGCTTGCAAATAGCCCATCCGGAGATGAAGTAGCTCGCGAATTAACGCTCAATTATTTTCAATTACTCGGCGCCACCAGCGCACGCCTTGTGATCACGGACGAAGCCGGCACCCTTACCTATGTTGGCGACTTTGGCTTCGCAAAAAGCCTGACCGGCACCACCCAAGATTTGGCCTTCTGGCAAGCGCGCACCGACGAGATCGTGAAGATTGAAATCGGACAAAACGGACTCGGCTGGTCCTCCACCGGTCGCTACCTCCAAGCCCGCGTCAACGATTTCGGCAATACCCGCGGCTGGATCACCATCGGATTTGCTGAAGGAACTGCCCGCGGCACAAACGCGAAGGAAGCCGAACAGCTCCTGCAGATCCTCAAGCACGCCGTCGGTATATATATGGCATCAATCGCTCGCCCAGGCTCACGGAGCAGCGCCTCCGGTTCATCAGCCCTTCCTGGCGCCCCACGCTCCACGGCAGGACGCGAGGCATTTAGCCCACGCCAGCTATCTATCCTCAGCGGCATGGTCGAGGGCAAGACAAACCACGAATTAGCCTCCGAGCTTGGTTTTAGCGTCAGCACCATCCGCCACGAGACGATGCGGATCTATCAGACCCTGGCCGTATCCGACCGCCGCGAGGCTGCCCGCGAAGCGCTGGATCGAAAGATCTTCTAAAGCCTTCAAAATCCCTAAAAGCGATAAAAAGTTATAAAACGGGATAAAAAGGACATATCCACCCTAGAGAGAAAGATTTTTATAAATCTCAGGGATTTCTCGCCATTTGGGGGCAACATTTAGCTCGGATCGGTGTCTATATCTATGTAGGCAAGACGTTGCCCACATCAAGACCCGGTTAACCACCCAAAGGCGGATTCACGTGAAGCTCGGTAACAACAAGGCAAAGCAGACACAGGTAACACCTGTGGCGCAAACGCCTGTTTCCGAATGGTCTATCGCCGACCTCAGCGCCCTTTACGCCGAACAGCGCTCATCACTTACCGCACAAGCTCGCCGCATCCTGCGCAATCAAGCAGATGGCGATGAGATCGTCCAAGAAGCATTCTTGAAGTTCATCCTCGCAGCACCAGAGCTCGACTCTCGTGAACGTGCGCTCGCTTACCTTCGCACCACCGTGAACAACCTCTGCCTCAACCAGATCCGCGCGACCGGCTCACGCCCTAACCTCGTTGCGATTGATTCTGAGACAAGCCAAGAGAAGATCAACGAAATTTCTGCAACAAACCACATCTCCTTCGACACAAATATTGCTGCCGCCGAAGATGCATCCATCATTCGTGAAGCCCTAGCCCGCCTCTCTGATGACCAGCGCACGGCGCTTGTTATGTGGGAGATGGAAGGCCGCTCCACTGAAGAGATTGCTGCTGCAATTGGCACAACCCCAGCAAATGTTCGCCACGTTGTTCAGCGCGCTCGCGCTTCCTTCGTCCGCGTACTTGCAACATGGGTTGTCGATGAAGAGTCTGGCGCAACTGCGCTTGATGCTCTTTCTACTTCCTATAAGAAGGCTGCAGAACTTGCAAAGAAGTCCAGCAAAGTGGCCCTCAGCCTCTTGCTCGTTCTTGTTGCATTCCTTGGCTTTAACTCCATCACAGGAAACGAAGTTACAAAGAGCCCACTCACAAAGATTTCAACAGCATCAACTCAAGAAGCTGCTAACCCAGCTCCTTCAACATCAGCGACTGCAACAGCAGATCTTGTGAGCAAGTCTTCACAACTTCTTGCTGGTGCGAATGCAAAGACAAACCCTTATGCATTTGCTGGTCTTGATGCTGATGGCATCCCAACAGGATTCACAGTCACCGATGGCACCCACACAGGCAAGGTCTTCGTTGCCGAGGCAACTCCAGAAGTGACCATCGACGGCACAAAGCTTCAGATCACCACCATGAGCCAAGATGCCAAGGCAGTGAACGTCCTCTTGGACGCTGAGCTTTCCATCACAGCGGCAGGTACCACCCTCACGATCGACCCTACGGTCACGATCAATCACTCGTGGGTACCACTCAATGTTTCAACTGCACACACGGATATCACCCGCCTACCCGATGGTAACTACCTCGTGACAAGCGTGATGAGCATCGATTCAGCAGTTGATACAGGTACAATTGTGCCTGTAAGTCGAGGCTACGACGTCTCTTCTTCCCCCGCAGTTATTACAACTCGACTAGTTCTCAACCCTGGCAAGACGAAAGTCCTTGCCGAGGCTATTTACGTTCAACCAAAAGGAGTGAAATAGAGATGTCACTCCGCAATCAAGTTTCCAAGGCGATCCGGATATTGTCTTGGGATAGAGATGTGTCAGCACGTGCGTCACATCTCGTGGATTACTACGTGATCCAAGCCGAATTCGAGAACGTCTCGAAATCGACTACCGAAAGGAAAACAATGTCTTCAAAGACAAGCTTTAAGCGCATCGCGCTTGTTGCTGTTGCTGCATTGGCATTCGGTGGAATCTCAGCTGTTTCATCACAAGCTGCTGGTTTCTCTGATTCGCTAACACTTACCAACGCAACTTCTACAACTGTTGCAGGAACTGCCGTGACAGATACTCTGACCGCCTCCTTCATTGGTGGAGCTCGATACGACACCTTCACTGCAACAGTGAGCATAATTTCTGTACCTGCTCTCTCAACAACGGGTGGAACTCTTGCGGATCTAAGCCGTACAGCTTTCGCAGCTACATCTGATTCTGGAACTGTTTCAGGTAAAGTATTGACAGTGACTAACTCGCTTTCGAGTGCTGGTCGATCCACAGGCTCAGCAGTTATTTCATTTACACCTGATGTTGCTGGTACATACGTACTTAAGGTAACTCCAGTTCTTGGAAATGCAACCGCTGCTTCAACTGCTCTAACATGGACAGTCACAGCAAACGCTGTTACTTACAACCNCTCTGTTGCTGTTATCTCAACATCAGATCTTTCAACCGACACTGCTAACACTACAGAAGACGCGTCTTCAACGGCTCTAACAGCCGCTGCTTCTGCTACAGCCGCAACACCAGTTGCAAAGATCTCTCTTTCACAATGGCAGTCCACAACTGCTGGCGATACAAAAACAGCCCTAGGTGCTTCAAATGGGCTTTCGATGTTGTTCACAGTTTCAGGTGCTGGCTCACTTGGTTCTACACACGACGCATCCACTCGCTCAACTTCAGTTTCGGTTGATGCAGCAACCGCAGATTCAGCTGTAGCGTTCTTGTTCCCTAACGGAGCATCAGGAATTGCGACAGTTACAGCATCTGTTGGCGGAGTTGTCGTAGCTACAAAGACATTCAGTTTCTACGGAGTTGTTGCTGACTACAAGCTTGGTACATCATCAAAGACCTACACCGGCGTTGGGGAAACTTCAACAAACCGCGTTTACGGACTCGATGCTCTCGGTGTTACCCAGAAGCCAGGAACATTCTATGCATTCAGCTCAGACACAACAGTTGCTACTGTTGCAGTTAACGCTGCTGCTGGAACTGACTATGAAACTGTAACTGTTACAGGTGTAAAGACCGGTACAGCTACAATCACAATTGGTAACAAGTCAACACTTGCTACATCAACATTCACAAAGTCATACGATGTGTCTGTTACAAAGACAGATGTTGCTAACGCAACTGTGAAGTTCGACCAGGATTCATACGCTCCCGGCGCAACAATCACAATCTACGTAACAGCAACAAACGTTGATGGAAAGCCAACCGCTGATGGAACACGCACAATCTTCGCTGCTTCTAGCGGGCTTGTTTCAAACGTGTCTCTTACAGCCGCAACATTTGGTGTGGATACTCTTACAGTTGCTCTTAAGGGCGGCGTAGGATCATTCACAGCAACTGCTCCTTCATACGGATCAGTTAACGTACAAGGAACATTGGGTAACCTTGCTGCGACAGCAATCAACGAAACAGCAACAGTTATCAACGCTGCTGTAGACGCTGCTAACGCTGCTATCGATGCTGCTCAAGAAGCAACAGATGCTGCTAACGCGGCATACGATGCTGCTAACAATGCAATGGATTCTGCAGACGCTGCAACAGCAGCTGCTCAGGATGCTTCAGACAACGCTTCATCTGCACTTGCTGCAGTAACAAGCTTGTCAGCAACTGTTGCAAAGCTTGTTAAGTCAGTAGCTGCAATCGCTGCTGCACTTGCAAAGGTACAGAAGAAGCTCGGTGCTTAATTAGTTAAGCCCCACTTCTAAAGGAAAGCCCCTCACTTCGGTGGGGGGCTTTCTCCTTTTTGAGAGGCTATTGTAAAGTGGGGTTATGAGTAGCATTTTGATTCCATCGGATAAGCGCACAAGCAAGGTCATCATCTGGGGCATGGTGCTCGTAACAGTACTTCTGTATAGCGGAGCGAATGACCCTTTCAATTCTCCTAAGTTTTGGGTCCTTTCCCTTTTTGCCGCTTGGCTTGCAGGCCCAGTGATTTCGCAATCAAAAAATCTAATCCATAGAGGTCAACACACATTTGTCCTGGCTCTCACTTCTTTTTTTACGTTAGCTAACTTGCTTGCATTTTTCTCAACTGATAATAAATTCGTTGGATTCTTTGGAGCGTATCAACGTCGTACTGGCCTCCTCACTTACCTTGACTTGACNCTCTTTCTCCTTGCCGCAGCTTTGTTTTTCTCTCTTGCTGCCATTAAATATTTTGAATACGCAGTATTAATTCTTTCAACTTTTTTCAGTTTTTATGGGCTACTTCAGAGGGNTAACCAGGATCCAATTCATTGGAACAACCCTTACAACTCAATTCTTCTAACACTTGGAAATCCAGACTTTGCAGCAGCAGTATTAGCGATTTTGGCAACCGTGTTGGTTGGCGTAGCATTAAATGCAAAGCGCCATGTTGGTTTGCGCGTCTACTCCGCATTCATAGCGGCAATGCTTGTGCTTTTAATTGCATCGACGCACGCGATTCAGGGCCTATTGGCATTGGCAGTAGGCGTTTTGATAATCGTATTTGTGATGACTTTCTTTTGGTCCAAAAAAACGGGTTTTCTACTTCTAGGACTTTCAATATTGGGTGCACCGGTTGCCATTTTGGGAATGCTTTCCCACGGACCGCTGAGCTTCCTTCACAAACAATCCGTGGTTGCTCGTGGAAATTATTTCAGAGCTGCATGGCATATGTTTAAATCCCATCCATTTACCGGAGTTGGGCTTGATCGATTTGGTGCAAATTTCCGCCAATTTCGTGATTTAAAGCAAGTATCTATGAGTGGTCCAAACTTAGTATCGAACAATGCCCACGATGTTCCACTTCAACTTTTAGCTACCGGTGGAATACTTCTTTTTATAAGCTACTTAGTTTTGGTTGCGTACATCGGCTTTAGAGGATTTCACGCCATCAAGAATGCGAATTCAGATTCGAGAATGGCAATCACTTCAGTTGTCGCCGCATGGGCAACATTCCAATCCCAGTCGGTTATTTCCATTGACAACATTGGTATTGCGATTTGGGGTTGGGCATTGGGCGGAATGGTTATTGCCTTATCTCTCAAACGCGAAGAAGTAACGCTTACAGTTCCCAAGAAGAAGCAACAAATCTCTTCTAGCAAAGACTTAGGTGCATCGCTTATATCTGCGGGAGTTATGCTACCTGTTCTGCTTTTGAGTATTTCAATGTACCTCGGTGAAAACTCTATGTACTTAGCAATGCGCTACCAGAAGCCCAATGATCCAAAGATTATTGAACTTTATAAGCAAGCAATTCGCAAGCCACTTGCTTACCCTCCGGTGGAGCCAACATTTCGCCCACGCGTTGCATCTTTGATTGCATCTGTCGATGCTAACGAGGCTGTAAGCCTTCTTATTCAAAGTTCCGATTCGGACAAACGAGATTTTGATGCCCGCGATATCCTCGCGCAGGTCTATGAGCAGACTCAACATTTGGGTGATGCTGTTAAGGTCAGAGAAGAGATGGCCATTCTCGACCCCTACAATTATTTCAACAAGATTGCACTGGCAAAGGATGCTGTCAATATCGGTGATATAGCAACTGGAAAAAAGTTTGCTGCCGATGTACTAACTTTTGTTCCTAAAAGTGACGAAAAAACTGCCGCCCAAGTAATAATGAATATCAAGTAATTTTTACAAAAGGAGCACTTTGAATATCGCCGTTATTGGTCAAGGCTATGTTGGTCTGCCACTAGCTATAGCTGCATCGTCGGCCGGGCATAAAGTTATTGGCGTTGAAGTAAATCCCGATCGGGTTGCCTCCTTAAACGCCGGACATAGTCCAATCGGAGATATCTCCAGTTCAGATATCCAAAATCGAATTGGAGCGAAGGCTTACCGCGCCACGACTGATTTTTCAGAAGTAGCGAAATGCGAAGTGATATTAATTTGTGTACCAACTCCGATTGACCAGGATTCTAAACCCGACTTGGAACCGTTGCGCAAAGCTGTTATTTCCCTTGCACCGTACGTCAGCAGCGGAACACTTATGATCTTGGAATCTACTGTGGGACCAGGTTCAACTAGAGCAGTGCTCCATGACCTTTTCCTGAAGCATTCCACTCTTTCATCAGACCAAATTGATATTGCTTTTTCTCCAGAGCGAATCGATCCCGCAAACCAGACGTGGAATGTAATAAATACACCTAAGTTGGTTGCTGGTTTAACTGAAGCGGCAAAGAAGAGAGCAACAGATTTCTATAAGACTTTTGTAGATGAGGTCCACGCATTTGATTCACTTGAGGTTGTAGAGACAGCGAAATTGTTAGAAAATACATTTCGTCTAATTAATATTTCCTTTATAAATGAGATTGCAGATTTTTGTGAAAAATTAGGCATTAAAGTGGAAGATGTTATTTTGGCAGCGAAAACAAAGCCATATGGGTTTATGCCTTTTTACCCAAGTGTAGGAATTGGTGGGCACTGCATTCCAGTTGATCCTTTATATCTTGCCGATAAAGCAAGAGAAATCGGTGCAGAGTATAGTTTTATAGAATTAGCACACACGATAAATGAAAAACGCCCCCTACATTTTGCAGATTTAGCCCAAAACAAACTCGGCACACTAACCGATAAGAAAATTTTAGTGGTAGGTGTTGCATACAAGCCAAATGTTTCAGATGTTAGGGAGACCCCCGTTCTTGCGCTTATCGATTCTTTGCGCTCCAAGGGTGCAGATGTGTGCTGGAATGATGATTTAGTGAAGAATTGGCGCGGAGAGACATCGGAACCAATCTCTCCAAATTTTGATCTTGCGATTTTGGCAAATGTGCATGATGGCGCCGAAATCGAGAGTCTTGGATCTGTTCCCGTAATTGACTCTCGAGTGGAGGTAAAGTGAAGTACTTAATTACTGGAGGCGCAGGATTTATCGGCTCACATTTGTGTGATGCGCTGGTAATTCAAGGGCACACCGTCATAGCGGTCGATAATCTTTCAACCGGGCATCTCGAAAACATAAAACACCTAACAGCTAATGCAAATTTCCAATTTGTGCAAGGCAATATTCTCAATGAAACTCTAATTTCGGAATTAGTTTCGAAGGTAGATCACGTCCTACATTTTGCTGCTGCTGTTGGTGTATTTACTATCGTTGATAAGCCATTAGAAAGCTTGAGAACAAATTTGCGTGGAACTGAAAATATGCTCGAAGCTGCTCACAAATGGAGCAAGCCAATATTACTTGCTTCCACTTCTGAAATTTATGGCAAAAATAGTGGTGGAGCGCTGAATGAGGAATCTGATCGCATCGTCGGCTCGCCTTTGAAAAGTCGCTGGAGCTATAGCGAGGCTAAGGCGATTGACGAGTCTCTAGCTATTTTCTACTATCAAGAATTAGGACTGCCAGTCCGATTAATTCGATTTTTTAACACAGTTGGGCCCCGCCAAGTTGGACATTATGGAATGGTAGTTCCTCGATTCGTCCATGCCGCACTAAAGGGAGAAGCATTAAAAGTTTACGGAAACGGCGAGCAGTCTCGATGTTTCTGCCACGTAAGAGACGCCATACGGGCCATTTTGCTTGTTATTAATTCAGAGGAGTCCATTGGGCAAGTTTTCAATGTTGGAAATGATCGCGAAATATCTATCGGAGATCTCGCAGGAAAGGTAATTAATCAGCTGGCCTCAAAAAGTGCCATCGCGCATATTCCTTATGAACAGGCTTATGGCGCCGGGTTTGAAGACATGCAGCGGAGAGTGCCTGATATTTCTAAGATTGAGCGCGTGCTGGGTTGGAAACCGGTCGAATCACTCGAGACGGTTATCAGCGATATAGCCGAAAATAAGCCCGAGTAGGATTCAGACCTGCCGTCCGGCTGGTTCACACGAGGCTCTCAGGTTCGAAAGGTTTGATGCTCGCATGTCATTGGGTAAGCGTTATAACGCGGACTGGGCAGCCATTGTGCTGGGCCTGGGTCTTGGGCTTACCGCAGCTTTATATGTAGAGACCACAACGCGATCGGATTGGAATTCGGTCTACTCGATTGTTATCTCCATTAGCCGCATTTCTGCTCTTCTCGGTTCTTTCTTTGCGATTGTCGGTTTGGTTTTAGTTTCTCGTATTGCGTGGATCGAACGCTCTGTAGGTCATGATCGTTTGGTTATTTGGCACCGAAAACTGGGGCCATGGTCGATGTATTTAATTACATTCCACGTTTTATTTGTTGTTGTGGGTTATGCCGCAAATGACCGCACAAAGTTGGGGATTGAACTCTGGCGCATGATTCGTCGCTATCCATGGATGCTTCCTGCCTTTGTTGGGTTTGTTTTCTTTGCCCTCGCTGGCATCTCTTCTTATAAGAAGGCTCGCGCAAAGATGTCGTACGAGACATGGTGGACGATTCATCTCTATACATATCTTGCGATTGCACTCTCATTTATGCACCAAGTATTAACAGGCCCAATGTTTATCGGCCATCCGCTCAATAAGTTGTATTGGGAAATTTTGTATATTGGCGCCGCCGCCGCGATTATAATCTGGCGCGCTGCAATTCCTACATTTAAGTCATTTACCCATGGCCTACATATCGAACAAGTTGTCATTGAAGGTCCAGGAGTTGTCTCTGTCATCATGAAGGGTCGTGGTTTGGACCGTCTTGGTGCCCAGGGCGGACAATTTTTCTCATGGCGTTTTATGACAAAGGGCCACTGGTGGATGTCGCACCCATACTCATTGTCGGCAGCACCTACCGCAAATTACATGCGCGTAACGATTAAGGATCTTGGAGATCACTCCAAAGATGTTCGCAATCTCAAGCCAGGCACTCGCGTCTTTTTTGAAGGTCCTTACGGAACATTTGTTGCAAACACTTCCACGCGCGGACATGTTGTATTGATCGGTGGCGGCGTTGGAATTACTCCACTTCGTGCATTGATGGAGGAGCTTGATCCAACAAAGGCTGTAGATGTTATTTTCCGCGCATCTCGCGATGAGGATTTGGTTTTGCGTAAAGAACTTGATGCACTTGCCGATGCGCGCGGTGCACGTGTTCATTATTTGGTGGGATCTCGAAAAGAGCACCCAATGACGGCCAAATACATCATGAAGTTTGTGCCTGCTTTTAGAGATTCAGATGTCTATGTCTGCGGCCCTNCCCCGCTCGTAGATGCAGTCCATGAGGCGGCTGTCTCTTGTGGCATTCCTAAGGATCGAATTCACGATGAAGCATTTGAGTTCCATAATGTGTAAGGGAGATATGTAAATGAAACGTGCACTTTTGATTGCCGGCGGAACAGTCGGTGGGCTCGGAGCAGTTCTCTCGATTACCCCTCCACAATTTGGTTCTTCCACATCCGGTGTTGCTGGTGGAATCACGCACTCAACGACTCCTGCTTCGACTCCTGCACCTGCTTCGACTCCTGCACCTGCCGCGACTCAGGCAGCTTCTTCAGGTGGCGGAGAAGCTGGAGGAACGGGCACATCCACAAAACCTGCTGCCACAAAGAAGGCGACTCCTGCCGCAACAAAGAAAGCAACTGCTGCTGCCACACAACCTGCCGCCGCCGGTGCTTCTGGAACATTTACTGGCTCAACAGTAAATACACGTTTTGGTCCTGTGCAGGTTCAAGTAACTGTTTCCAATGGAAAGATCACCGCTGCGAAAGCTCTTCAATTTCCAAATAATGATTTTCGTTCACAATCCATCTCTTCACAAGCTATTCCATATTTGATTCAGGAAACCCTTGCTGCAAATAGTTCCAATATTCAAGGTGTTGGTGGTGCTTCATACACATCTCAAGGTTGGTATGACTCACTCGTCTCTGCTCTCGCTAAGGCCGGAATGAAATAATGGCACGCGCTCGTGTTCGGGCTGAGATTGAAACGTGGGGAACGATTCTTTTTATCGATGTTGCTTCCACGCTAGCGGATGAGATTGAGTTACACGTAGGTATAGAAGAATGTCGAAAGTTCTTTTATTTTGTTGATGAGGTATTTAGTACATATCGCCCTGAATCTCAGGTTTCTTTATTGCGAGCTGGCAATATAAAACTTTCTGATTGCCACCCTGATTTGCAAGAGGTCTGGGCTGCTTGTGAATATGCAAAAGAAGTTTCAGATGGTTTTTTTGATCCGTGGTGCGTGGAGGGNGGTTTTGATCCCTCTGGATATGTAAAGGGCTGGGCTGCAGATAAAGCAATCGCTCTTTTGAAATCTAATGGCGCAGAAAATATTCAAATAAATTGTGCAGGGGATTTATCTCTTGCTGGTGGTTTAGAGAATGGGCTTCCCTGGAATATCGGTATTCGCCNCCCCGAAGAGGCGCATACAGTTGTAAAGGTTTTTGAGATCATGGATGGCGCAATCGCGACGTCGGGGACATATGAACGTGGTGCACATATTCGCGATCCTCACACGGGATTGATTGCACTAGGTGCTCGCTCTGCAACTGTGTATGGCCCAGATGGGGGATTGGCTGATGCACTGGCGACTGCGATGGTTGTAGCCGGGCGTGAAGGCGCATATCTCTTTATGAAGCCTGAATTAGCCGATTACAACTGTTGGGTGATTGATCGCCATGGGGATCTGGCCTGGTCGCCGAAGTAAGTCTCAGCAACAATTCAGGCAAAAGCCCTCTTCTTTTCGTGTCTACGGCAATACCGTTGCCCTATGCGAAAAGTGCCTACCCGTGTATTGGTCATTAATTCAACCCTCGTTCTAGCAATCGTCGGGGGAGGTTTCTGGGGATACTCGACTCTGCACCCCAAGGCTGCGGCGGTGACACTTCAGACAACGACAGTTTCGCGCGGGGATGTATCGGCAACAGTTTCAGCTTCAGGAAAAGTGATTAGCCCCGGTGACATCGGATTAGCTCCACTTGTTGGTGGAACTCTCAAAACGCTCAACGTAAAGATAGGACAGCACGTCTCTGCAGGGCAGACTCTTGCTCTTCTTGACACATCTGCGTTAAAGATTGCTCAGGCACAATCTCTTACATCGTTAATTGCCGCAAAGGCTGCTGTCGCATCAGCTTCTACCCAATTGCAATCTGCGCAGACCGCACTCGATACAGCAAACCAAAATCTTGCCTCACAACAAGTGACTCTTGCTCAAAACGCGGTTAACTATCAATCATCTGTTGATGCAGCAAAGAAGTCTGTCGATGACACCATCGCAAACCAAGCATTTAGCGTGAAGACATACCAGCAGAGCGTGGATACAGCGAAGAATTCTTTAGCAGCGGCGCAATTAAGTTATGACAATTATCTTGGCTTGTATGGTCCATCCGGAATAACTGTTCCTTGGTGTTCAACAATCCAGACAATTAACGCAAACTGTACCCAATTGATGTCCTACTACCAGGCTTTGAACAATGCAAAGATCGCAGTTGATACTGCAACACAAAATCAAACAGCATCACTATTGAAAGACCAACAATCTCTTGCTGCCCTTCAAATTGCATATGGAACAGCAATTACAAATCAGCGAAATAACCTTGCAAAAGATGGAGATTCACTAACATCATTTAAAAATGCTGTCACAACAGCACAAGCTGCTTTGGATAATGTGAAGCTGTCACAAAATATTGGTTCGACCGAACCCACAACAGCGCAATTGCAATTACAGATCGCTCAGGCAAATTATGATCAAGCAATTAAGAATTTGAGTAGCGCGACCATAAAAGCCCCAGTTTCTGGAGATGTTGCCTCTATCTCCACAGCTGTAGGTGGCAATGTTGGTACCGCATTTACTCAAGCCACAAATACGACTACTGCATCAGGATTTATTGTTTTAACAAATACAACGGCTCTTCGCATCACTGCTAGCTTCTCTGAAGCAGATGCTGCAAAGGTTGCTGCAGGACAAGATGCCTCATTTACATTTGACGCTCTTTCTTCAGTCACCGCTACCGGCAAGGTTTTGCAGGTAGATATTCTTCCTACTAGCTCTGGCGGCGTTACTTCCTATGGTGCGACATTCTCGGTTGATGGAAAAGTCGAAGGGCTCAAGGTTGGTATGACTGCAACCGCTACTGTGATTACGGGAACAGCTCCTGGTGTTATCCAGGTATCTGCTCAAGCAGTCACAACACGAGGNGGATCGAGTTTTGTTAATGTCGTTACAACAAAGGCAGGAAAGCAGGTATCCACACCTACCCCTGTCATCGTTGGACTTAAGGGCGATAGCACTGATGAGATTCAATCTGGATTAAAGGTTGGCGACAAAGTCGCACTTCCAACCGTTAAGGCAACAACATCCACAAATGGTTTTGCTGTTGGTGGTATCCCTGGCGGTGTTGGTGCACTCACTGGAGCAGCTGGAGCTGCCGGTGCACGTAGCGGCGGNGGCGGTTTCGCTCGCGGTAACGGCTAAGCGGATATTCATGTCACTTGTTATTGACGTCCAAGGCGCCGTAAAACAATATGGCGTTGGCGATGCTGCAATTTTCGCGCTGGATGGAGTTGATCTCCAGATCGAGCAAGGCGAATATGTGGCAATCATGGGGCCATCTGGTTCTGGAAAATCAACCTTGATGAACATCATGGGCGCCTTAGATAACATGACAAAAGGAAAATATTTTCTCGATGGAATTGAGATCGATACACTCGATGAGAATGCTCTCTCTGTTGTTCGAGGACGAAAGATCGGTTTTATCTTTCAATCTTTCAACTTAATTCCGCGCACAACAGCACTTGCAAATGTGGAGCTTCCATTGGCCTATCAAGGCATTAAAGGAAAAGAGCGCCGTGAACGTGCGATGGCTGCCCTCAAAGTTGTGGGACTTGCCGATCGCGTCAATCACGAGCCAACCGAGCTCTCCGGAGGACAACAACAACGCGTTGCTGTTGCTCGCGCCCTTTCTACACGCCCTGCCCTTCTTCTCGCGGATGAACCAACAGGNGCCTTGGATTCAAAATCTACCCATGATCTGCTCGATTTATTTGACCAGATAAATGCTGCTGGTCGTACCGTTGTTGTGATTACACACGAAGATGATGTTGCACAACGAGCAAAACGAGTCGTTCGAATGCGCGATGGAAAGATTGTTTCGGATGTGATGAATCGATGAGCCTCTTTGAAATCATTCGTTTTGCACTTCGCGGTCTTAACTCCAACAAACTTCGCACAACCCTAACGACATTGGGTATTGCCATCGGAGTCTCATCCGTCATTATCCTTTTGGCTGTTGGAAATGGTTCAAGCAAAGCTGTTCAGGCAGGTATTGAAAAGCTCGGCACAAATACCATCACTATCCAATCAAACCGCGGTGGATTTGGTGGTGGGCGTGCATCTGCTGCGCGTGCGGCATCCTCCCAACCGTTGACTGTTGCTGATGCAGTGGCCTTATCTGATGCAGTAAATGCACCGGATATAAAACAAGCCGCCCCAGTCGCCGGCGCAAATGTTGCGTGTGCTGTTGGTACAANCTCCTCGACCCCCGGCACTTTTAACGGAACCTGGCCGTCGTGGTTTGAAGCATCGAATACTTCAGTAAAACAAGGAACATATTTTACAAATGACGATGTTACGGAAGGTCGCCACGTTGCCGTGATTGGAAATACAACCGCTACGGATTTATTTGGAACATCAAATCCTTTGGGACAGGAGATGCGTTGTGGCGGCATTCCATTCACCATTATTGGCGTCACAGAAAAGAAGGGTTCCAACGGATTCCAAGATGGTGATTCACTTGTTGTCGCACCACTTACTGCAGTACAACGATCATTGACTGGCTATAACAATCTGCAATCCATCGTCGTCCAGGCAAAGTCAGCAAAGGTTCAAGATCTGGCACAAACCGAGATAAATACGATCATGGATGCTCGCCATAAAGTAAAGAACACAAATAATCGCGATTACCGTACTTTGAACCAAGCATCGTTGCTTCAGACAACATCTTCATCAAACTCGGTCTTTACCGTTCTTCTCGGAATGGTTGCTGCAATTTCCTTGCTTGTGGGCGGAATCGGTATTACAAACATTATGTTGGTAACTGTTATTGAACGTACGCGCGAAATTGGAATCCGTAAGGCAATCGGTGCACCAAAGCGCGCGATCTTGACTCAATTCTTGATAGAGGCGACGATATTGAGCCTCGTGGGCGGCCTCATAGGTGTTTTTGGTGGCTTAGTTGGTAGCCATTTCAAAATTGTCGGCGTGCAGCCGGTCATCATTCCCGCATCTGTTTTCCTAGCTTTCGGAGTAAGTATCCTGATCGGGGTCTTCTTCGGCGGCTATCCAGCATCACGTGCAGCATCCCTACGACCAATTGAGGCACTTCGTTATGAGTAATACATGGGTACCAAATGATGGAGCGAAGAACGAAACAGAGTTTGATCTCTTTGCACCAAACACTGAAGACAATTTGCACGAAGTCCTAGCTAAGGGAAGCTACAAGTGGACCAATAAGTACACGGCAGTCTTTGCAATTGCTCTTGTCGTCGTAACAAGTGCATCTGCTGGGATTTGGTATGGACATCGTTCGGCATCTAGTGGAACTGGTATTTCAGGGCTAGCTGGCGCTGCTGGATTTGCACGCGCGGGTCGAAATGGTGGATTCGGTGGTGCATCTGCATCTCCAACTGGTGGCGGCGCTGCTGCATTTGCTGGTGGCGGATTTGGTGGCGGGCGTGGAACTCCTGGAGTCGTTGCATCTGTTAAAGGAAAAAGCGTCACAGTAACTTTAGATACCGATCCCGCAACACCGTTGAAAGCTGGCGATAGCGTTTCAGTTCGCAACTCTGGAGGTGGACAAGCACCTGCTGGCGTAGCGCCACAAACTTCATCTAGTTCTTCTAGTTCTTCTAATTCCTCTGGAACGCCACAAACTCCGGGTGCCTCAGTTCCGTCGGGCGTACCACAAGCAGGAAATGGCGCAGGGCGCGGNGGCGGAATTGCAAGTAATCCAGCGTTTGTTGCATGCCTGAAAAAAGAAGGCGTAACAATTGCAGCCGGTCAAGGTTTTGATCGCACAGATCCAAAAGTTGCTGCAGCATTGCAAACTTGTTTTGCATCAGTTGGCGGGGGATTCGGTGGTGGTACACGCCCACCTGGAGGACCAGCGCCCGCTGCGAGTGCAACGCCTTAATTCATGACTGGATAGGCACTGAGGCGGAGTTTAAAACATCTTCGAAATTCAATACGATGCTGACTATGAAACGCCTTGCGCCTCTTCTAGCAACAATGCTCCTTTTTACCTTTGGAAACTTGTCAAAGGCAACAAGTTTTGAAATCGCTGTCGACGAAAGCAAAAAGGCGATGATCGCGATGCAAGCGTGCTCAGATCCCGTGCAAATGGACTGCATTGAAAAAGTCACCGTTACGCACGCCGATGGATCTTCTAAAGAAGCAACACTAACTTTTGGTGCATTGAATAACACTCAAGGAATGGGTGCAGAGAGATATGAAAATCAAAAAATCACAGTTCATTACGAATCGGACAGATTAGGTGGTCCGGCCAGCACTACAGACATTTATGTGAATTTAAAGACTCAGTGGATTGATACTCCAAGTCCTGGTGTACAGGTTCCTGGATTCAATATTATGTTTTTGAACGTAACCAACGTTAGCAACACCGATGTTTTTACTTTTGTGATTAGAACTAGTTGGCTCAAGNCTCAAAATGTGGCGCTATATGCAAGGAATGCAATTTTTAAGAAAGAAGTGATTCCAGGCGGTACTCGCTTCACTTTGGGGGGCTCCAAACTGACGCAAGCGATTTTTGATGACGGATCGAAATACGCCCTTTTGTATCGCCCTGAAGGNGAATTTTTGAAAGCAGATCGTACTCAAGATGTCATAAGCCTGATAGTTGATCACGCTGCTAAATATTCAAAATCAGCGTATCCAACAGAATGTGCAGATTCAGGATATCCAGTTGCTTCAAGCAATGCCTCTTCAGCTGGTCAACCAAGACTTAAAAGTCCTAATGAAATTGAGTATGCAATTGCGGCGCCTCACTTCACCCCAGATGGAAATGTTTTTCAAGGTTATTTTCAGGCCGAATTGAATACTAACTATTTGGATTGTGTCTGGCCCGGCAATGAAATCACTAAAAGCACTGAGTTTTCTATCTCAATAGTTGATGATAAAGGCGTACAACAAGTAGCAACGACTTCAGTTGGGTTCAAGAATAATGTCATTTCAATCAGAGCATATGGTTTTCATTACAGTGCACCCACGATAAAACTAGAGGGGAATTTTGGAAAGACGATTACGACTCCAAGTCCTAGTGTCACGCCAAGTCCTAGTGTCACGCCAAGTCCGAGTGTCACGCCAAGTCCGAGTGTCACGCCAAGTCCGAGTGTCACGCCAAACACTGGTTCAAGCACTCGACTTCCTAAAACCATAGCTTGCGTGATGGGTAAGCGCACTAAAAAAGTGACCGGATTCAGTCCAAAATGCCCCACGGGATATAAACGAAAATAATCGCCTGATTAATAGTCGCTAGAATCCTCTTATGACAACGGGTGGATTCACAAGCGAGCAGTTATTGCTTGAAGAGAAGCTTCTTCTCTTTCCTTCATTTGGCCTTCTCGAGGCTGTAGAACTCGGCGAGATTGCTTTGGATATGGGGCTTGATCGCTCACTTCCTATTGCAATTGAAGTTCGCATCGATGATTGGATTGTCTTCCATGCAGCTCTGCCAGGATCAAAGCCAGAGAATGATTCCTGGATTGCCCGCAAAGCGCGCGTTGTAAAAGCGACTGAACATTCCACAATGTATGAACGGGTAAAGGCAGAAGAAGAAGGAATTAATTGGTACGAGAAGTATGACCGCCCAGAAGAAACACATGCGATTCATGGTGGTGGACTTCCTATCAATGTTTCAGGTGATGGTCTTGATGGAATCTTTTTAATTAGTGGTTTGCCACAGGTTGAAGACCACCTCTTTGGCGTCGAAGTGATCACTGAATTTTTAGCTCGAGCAGGGGAGAAGTAGTGGCTGTTGTATGGACCGCAGGCGAAGTCTTGATTGACTTAATTCCACGAACACGTGGAACTGGAACAGAGATCGTTCGCGATCCTGTTGTTGGTGGTGGCCCCGCAAATACAGCAAAAGCACTTGCTCGTCTTGGCCTTGATTCATATTTTCTCTGCGGCCTCTCAACAGATGCATATGGTGATCAGCAGCGAGCAGAATTTACCTCCGACAACGTCAAGCTTGATCTTGCACCAACATATGACCTACCTTCAGCGACAGCCCACGTAACCTTGGATGAAAAAGGCGGCGCTTCCTACATCTTTACATTTGATGGAACAGCAACATTCACCGGTTTTGATAATTGGTTACCAGACCCAAAAAACGCTCCCGATGTGCTCTACACAGGAACTCTAGGAACTCTTATCGAACCAACTGCTTCAATCCTTTATAAATGGGCACAGCAAATCAGCGCACCTGTGGTTTATGACATCAATGTCCGTTCCTCTGTTGAAGGTGATCGCGATAAATATCGTGCAAATGTTGTGAAGTGGGCAGCTCTTTCTGATGCCATCAAGCTTTCTGATGATGATGCACACTGGCTCTTTCCTGATCAAGAAGTTGAGGATGTTGCAAAGACTTTTATTGCGATGGGAGCAAAGCTTGTCGTTATCNCCCTCGGCGCTGATGGCATGGTTGGCTACACCACACATGGAAGCGTTCGTGTTCCAGGAGTCAAAGTTGATGTTGTCGATACTGTCGGCGCAGGCGACACTGTTGGAGCAATTATTGTCGAAGCAATTGTGGGATATGGTTTAGATAATCTCCAAGGTGAAATATTAGAGAAGACCCTTAATCGCGCAGCTCAGGCAGCAGCAATCACCTGTAGTCGCGCGGGTGCAAAGCCGCCGACAAAAGCGGAATTGGATGAGTGCTAAGAAATGCTCAGTATTGATGGACAAGAAATTTCAATTGCAATCGATCTTGATCAAGGTGGCCGCTTAGTCTCTCTCCAATGGCGAGATTTAGAATTTGTTTTATCTCACCGCGGGACGGCAGTTAACTGGGGTTGGTATGCGATGGCTCCGTGGGCTGGTCGCATCGCAGATGGAATCTTGGTTGATAAAAAGGGTAATGAACATATCCTTCCCACAAATGTGATGCCGCCTCATGCGATTCATGGATTGGGCTTGATGGGATCATGGGAAGAGACTGGCAAGGGNCGCGCACGTCTAGAACTACCCGCTCCTTATAACGGTGCCTATGTTGATCAACACTTTGAAATTTTGGATGATGCAGTTCGTTGGACCTTGGAATACGAACCAAATGGCTGTGATCTTCCTGCATGGATTGGAATGCACCCATGGTTTCCTCGTGAGCTTGGTCGTGGCGGAGATGCAGAACTTAATTTCAGCGCTGGAAAAATGTTTAAACGAAACGAAGATGGCATCCCTACAGGTGAATTGATAACTCCGCTATCTGAAAATTGGGATGATTGCTTCACTGATATCAAAGGTGTGCCTGAGATTGTTTGGCCAGGAGCTGCGCGAGTATCAATCGAAAGTGATGCACCGTATTGGGTTGTCTACAACGAAGATACAGAAGGAATTGCGGTTGANCCCCAGACAGCTCCGCCTGACGCAGCAAACCTTGGCATCGAAGGTGAACATTACGTGGAGGCACTCTTCACTTTCTCCGAAGACTTTGCCTAAATCTGCAATAATCACGACGTGGAAATTAATCGCGATCACCTAAAGAAGTTAATGGCAAAAGAGGAAGAAAGATTCCTCGTACTGCACCCAAAGTCCGGTCACCTTTTCAAGCAAGCCCAGGATGTTATGCCCGGCGGGGTTCCGATGTCATGGATGGCGAAATGGCCCGGNGCTTATCCGCTCTTCGTTGACAGCGCGCAAGGTGCGCACTTCACTGACGTCGATGGCCATGAATATATTGATTTCTGTTTGGGTGATACCGGGTCCATGACTGGCCACTCACCAAAAGCAACAACAGATGCTGTCACGGCTCAAATGAAGCGCGGTATCACAGCGATGCTTCCAACCGAGAACGCCGTCATTGTTTCCCAAGATCTCACAAAGCGATTTGGCCTCCCACTATGGCAATTCACGGTCTCTGCAACTGATGCAAATCGCCACTCGATTCGATATGCACGATTAATCACAGGTAAATCAAAGATCATCGTTATTGATAAGTGTTATCACGGCAGCGTCGATGAAACATTTGGAACGTTAGATGATGCTGGCAATACAGTGATGCGTCCTGGTAACTTAGGCGCTCCTGTTGCCCTTGATCAAACAACCCGCGTTGTTGAATTTAATAACCTTGCTGCAATGGAAGCCGCTCTCGCACATGGAGATGTCGCTGCGATTCTGATGGAGCCGGCGATGACAAATATTGGAATCGTCCTACCTGAGGATGGTTATCTTCACGCTGTTGGCGAACTTGCTAAGAAATATGGCGCCATCTGGATTATCGATGAGACCCATACGATTTCAGCCGGTGCAGGTGGAATGACCCATCAATTAGGGCTTAAGCCAGATATGTTGACGATTGGAAAGTCCATTGGTGGTGGAATTCCTACGGGAACATTTGGAATGACTAAGGATGTTGCAGATCGGATCAAAGAAAAGGTCATCCGCGAAATTGTTGATACTGGCGGAATTGGATCAACTCTTGCTGGCAATGCGCTCTCGTTTGCTGCAATGAGAGCGACTCTTTCGGAAGTATTGAATGCAAAGAATTTTGCTCACATGATTGAACTTGGGGATCGCTGGTCTGACGGTGTCGATGCGGCAATTTCAGAATTCAAGCTTCCTTGGCATTGCTCACGTTTGGGTGCTCGCGGAGAATATCTTTTCCAAGCAACTGCGCCTAAGACAGGTAAAGAAGCATCTGATGCTGGCGACTTTGAACTAGAGCAATATGTGCATCTTCGTTTGCTTAACGATGGATTCCTTATTACTCCGTTCCACAACATGGCTTTAATGTCACCGGATACAACTGTGGAGGATGTTGACAGACATACGGCAGCATTTCGCGCCATGTGTTCGGATTTAGTTGCGGGCTAATTAGGCGTCAATAAATTGTTCTTTACCGGCATTTGGTAAAGAGAAGCGGTAGCCGACATTTCGTACGGTTCCGATGATTGCTTCAAATTCAGGGCCCAGCTTTGCTCGCAAGCGGCGGATATGAACATCAACTGTTCGGGTTCCACCAAAATAGTCATAGCCCCAGATTTCGTGGAGTAATTGAGCACGTGTAAATACACGACCGGGGTGCTGGGCGAGGTACTTCAGTAATTCAAACTCTTTAAATGTTAGATCCAGTGAGCGGCCCTTAATCTTTGCGGTGTAGGACTGTTCATCAATCACAACATCGCCTGTGCGAATTTCACGAGCAGAAGGATCTGATGCAACAAGTTCATTCAAAACTTTACCGATAGCAATACGAATTCGCGCATCAATTTCAGCAGGTCCAGCTGTATCAAGGATGACATCACTAATNCCCCAATCACTGTTGATGGCCGATAGGCCACCTTCTGTAGTGATTGCAATCATTGGGCAATCAATTCCTGTTGCGGTGATGACACGCGCAAGCGCCTTTGCTGCAGGAAGATCTCGACGTGCATCAATAAAGAGACATTCGATTTCAGGGATATCAATAAGAATGGAGGCTTCAGCAGGAAGAATCTTTACCTGGTGTTGGAGTAATCCAAGGCTCGGCAATACTTCAGCGCTCGCGCCGAGGGNATTTGTGAGTAGAAGGACTCTCGCCATTGGGAAATCTTACTCGGCGGTGGAATAAGATAAAGCCATGGCTGAACAGCATGAATTACGGGATAAAGGCCTTCGCCTCACACCACAGCGCGAGCTCGTTCTCGCCGCTGTTCGCGAATTAGGACATGCCACCCCTGAAGAGGTTGCTGAGAAGGTTCGCGAGAGCCATCCCGGCATCAACCTTTCCACTGTTTACCGCAATCTTGAAACACTGGAAAATGTTGGACTTGTCCAACACGCGCACCTTGGCCATGGTGGCGTCACATATCACGCAGCCGAGGAAGAGATCCACGCTCACCTTAAATGCGAAAAGTGCGGAATCCTCATCGAAGTACCTATTGAGGCAACTGCTCACTTCACTCAATCTTTGATTAACGATTATGGTTTTCATACTGATCTTTCACACCTTGCAATTGCAGGCCGTTGTGAATCTTGTTTCGCATCTGCGTAAAAAATACTATGACAGCCGTTTATGTCGAAGAAGGTCCTGACAAGGGTGCTATCTGGCATTTTGGCGAACCGCATAAGGAAGCGCGCGCTCTTGAAGAAGGAAATGCGTGGGCAGATTTGAGTCACAAAGCAGTTCTGACTGTTAACGGTCAAGACAGACTTACATGGCTCAATGATTTAACAACGCAAGAGCTTGTGAAGTATGAATCTAATACTTGGACTTCAGCACTAATCCTGAACGCCCAAGGCCATATCACTCACCAATTGTTTCTGATGGATGATGCAACAACGACATGGATTTTTACAGAGCAAGATAAAGAAGAAGAGCTGCTTACCTTCTTAAACAAGATGGTCTTTATGTTGCGCGTAGAGCCAAAGTCAGTAACGAGTCAATACAAGATTATAAAGACCGCTGGAAAGTCAGATCAATTTGGTGGGCCTTACAAAATCATTAAAAGAAGCGAAAATCCCAATGAATCCGGCATGCAGGTTGGCACATGGGCGCTTGAAGCAGAACGTGTCGCACAAAAGCGTGCACGACTCCTCTTTGAAACAGACCATAAATCAATTCCTAATGAATTGGGCTTCCTCAATAACGCAGTCCATATGCGCAAAGGCTGCTACCCGGGGCAAGAGACAGTTGCTAAAGTCTTTAATTTAGGCCAACCCCCAAGACGCTTGGTTTTATTGCACTTGGATGGAACAGAAATTGAACTTCCAAAAACAGGAGATGCAGTTTTTNCTGAAAATGATCGCGAAAAAGTGATTGGTTATATTGGAACTGTTGCACGTCATTATGAATTAGGACCAATTGCATTAGCTGTTGTAAAACGTGCGGTTTTAACTGACATTACGTTGAAAAGTAATAACGTTCTTGCATCTCAAGAAAATTAAAAAATAAATTCGCAAAAATCCCTATTTTTCTATAGGGGTTAGTACTTCGGGTGAAATCACCCCCACCCCCTCTAAAACCCCTACTTTCATCACCCCTATGCGCGTACATAAAATAAAATTTCACCCTATAAATCGATGCGATAAATAAGCATCGTTTCTTTTCCTTGGGGGTGCGGTTTTCACATGAGCTTTGACTCTGCACCGCCCCTAACCAGTATCCGCTGGATCTCTCAGCGGGTGGTTTATGCCCTTCTGCTTTCGTTTATTTCTATCATCGTGCCAAGCGCCGACCCTTCTCAAGCCGTTTCACCGGCCGGTTATTCAACAGTTACCTATGACCCGAATACGGGAACAGGAAGCATTGCAGCATCTGTTGTAATAACTGGAAGCTTTGTGACGTTGCCAGGCATTTCTGGAATTACAAAAGTAAATAACGTCTTCACTGGTTGGAATACAGCCGCAAATGGAGGCGGNGATTGGTATTTGGCAGGCGATAGTTACGCAGCAAGCGCCGATGTGACTCTCTATGCGCAATGGGCGGCAACGTCATTTGTGGGTACGGCATACACAGCCCCGATTTACTACGTTGGCGGAGGAACGAATAGTTCCGCGCAAGACTGTCCAAATGGGCAGGCAGTTGTTGGTCTCACTTTTAGTCATAACCCAATGGGTTGGGGAAAAATCTGCGCACAGATTCAATCCGATTTAACTGTGGCACCACTTAGCGCCGCAACGCTGGGAACGGCAAACTATGTTTTTTGTCCAGACGGAATGATTGCAATTGGTGAAAAGTTCATCAGCAGCGAACGCGTTGGACTCTTTTGTAAGACTCCACCAACTCTCACTGATACTGCTGTTGAATCTTCATATGTTGGCACAAATCAATCTCCAAAAATCCTTGCAAGAACAACTCAAGCTTTTACTTTTTCTAGTATGTGTAATACCGGCGACATCATGGTTGGTTTCTATGTTGAGTGGAATTTATGGCTAGATGCCCACGCTGCACGTTGTATTCCATGGGCGAAATACTCGATCACTTATAACAACAATGGTGCAACACTCGGGGCACCTGCAACAAATACCCAGACAATTCCGCAGCAACCATTAACTGTTGCTGGGTATACAGGAACCCGTTCTGGTTACCACTTCAGCGGTTGGAATACTTTGGCGACTGGCCTTGGCGTTAACTATGCAGTCGGATACAGAAGCATTCCGGCAGCGAATACGACCTTGTATGCCAAGTGGACTTCGACGATTACATACGAAACAAACACCGCAACTTCAGGAACAGTTCCTGCTCCAACGATTGCGAATTCAGTAGGTGCCGTAGTCACTCTGGCTACCAACACAGGCACCCTTGCTAGAACTGGTTACACATTTGCGGGTTGGAACACTGCTCCAAATGGATCAGGAACGACGTATTCAACGACCTATACAACAGCTGGCGATGTAACTCTTTATGCGCAATGGAACTCAACGATTACGTATGACGGCAATGGCCAAACTTCAGCCGTCTCAACAGTTCCAGCANCTCAAACTCTTATTGGGCAAGTCGCTGCAACCCTGAGCGCCGGCGCATCTCTTGTAAGAACTGGATACACATTTGCAGGTTGGAACACAGCGGCTGATGGTTCGGGNACTTCATATGCGCCGAGTGCAACGGGATACGTTTCAAATGGAAACATCACCTTGTATGCACAATGGAATGCAACCGTTACTTATAACGCCAACGTTCCCACAACAGGAACTGCTCCGGCAGCGCAAGTAACAACAGGATCAGCTAACCGCACCATCAATCTCGCTACCAATACTGGATCGCTTGTGAAAACAGGAAGCGTCTTTGCTGGTTGGAATACGTTGGCAACTGGATTGGGCACGACTTACCCAGTAGGTGTTCCTTACACGGTCACCGGAAACATCACTTTGTATGCGTTGTGGCTCCCAGCTTGTTCGCCAACAGTTTCGTATGCATCAGGTCTGCAGGTAATGACTTTCCCTGCTGGTTCAAAGTGCGCATACACAGTCCCTGTCGGAGTAACTACTGCTGACGTTCTTGTCGTCGGTGGTGGTGGAGGTGGTGGATCCAACGTTGGTAACGGTGGCGGCGGTGGTGGTTTATCTGCTGCAACAAATATTCCTGTCACACCAGGACAAGTTTTAACAATCGCTGTCGGTGCCGGAGGAGCAGCTGCAACAGCCGGTGCTGCATCTTCATTAATCGCCGGATCAACGACTTATTCGGCTACTGGTGGAGCAGGTGGAACGACATGGTCAACCGGATCTGCAACATGTTCAGCTGGAAAGACGGCCGGAGGNACGGGATCAACAGCAAACGGTTCTATGGGTGGCGGTGGTACAACTGTTAGCAGTGGTGGTGCGATGTGTAACGGTTATGTCGGTACAACCAATTCAACAAGTGGCGCTGCAGTTATTTATGGCTCTGGTGGCGGCGGCGGTGGTTATAGCTCTCTCACAACGGGATCAAATCTCGGCCTTGGTGGTGGCGGTGTTGCAGGTAACGGTGCGGGTAACGGCGGCAACTACACGCCCACAGTGAATGGCGGAACCGCCGGAGCACCTGGTCAAGGTGGTGGTGGCGGTGGTGGATCTTCGGGTAGCGGAGTTGGTGGCGCTGGTGGATCAGGAACTGTAATTCTTGCCTTTGATTTTATTTCCACTGTCACATTCGACCTCAATGGCTCCACATCGGGTGTGCCAGATACAACAACAGTTGTGCAGACAACATTGAATGGGCCGATAACAACAGCTGTTCAAAATACAATGCTTCGTTCCGGCTTCACATTTGCAGGCTGGAATACATCTCCAGATGGAACTGGTACTGATATCGCAGCAGGCACTAACTACACACCACAAGGCAACACCACTTTGTATGCAAAGTGGACGTATGTTCTTACATACGACGGAACAACAAAGACTTCCGGAACTGTTCCTGCGCAACAAACTATTCCTGGGGCAACTTCACCGATTCTCTTAGCGAAAAATCCAGGCAGCCTCGCAATGACAAACCACACGTTTGTAGGTTGGAATAGCGCGGCCGATGGTTCTGGAACGTTGTATGCACCGATGGNTCCTCCATCTCTGCCAACGCCGTATCAACAGATCAATGGATCAAGCTGGGATGCCGCAAACAATGTTTGGCGGGATTTATCTGGAAACGGCCGCGATGCAACAGTTGGCCGAGGAGCGCCCGCAGCAGCAACAATCTCAGCCACAGCTGGATCATCAAAGACTTTCACCGTAGTCGGTGGTGCAACAACCGCAGGTATTGACCTCAATAACCCACAACTGACGAATTACACACTCTGTTTTGTTGCTCGTTATTCCGGTGCCTCACGCTTCCGCCTGATTGACGCGGTTTCGCTAAATTGGCTTTCAGGTTTCTATAGCAATTACACCGGAGCGTTTTATCACAATGGCTGGCTCACAGCGTCAACAGGTGCGGGNGTTGCCGGGGATCAAACATTTCAAGTCATTTGCGATGCTGGGGCTAACGTACGAAGCCAAGGTATTACCCGTGGAACGACAGGCGGCGGCGTAACATACTTACCAGCAAATGTCACCATCAATGATGGCGCAGCAAAGGCAAGTGAATCGTCGGACTGGCAAGTTGCAGATTTAATTCTTTGGGACTCAACTCTCAGTGCCACGCAGATTCAACAAGCAGAAATGTTCTTACGTGAAAAGTATGGAATTACTTCTGCAACACCAGCCATTCCTACATATGTCCAAACCGGATCCGCNCTCAATACTTATTTCACATCACCAACTGGAAATGCAACTGTCTATGCACAGTGGAACTCGCTCATTACATATGATGCAAATGGCGCCACAGGTGGAACAGTTCCTTATTCATCAAACTTCGTAGATAGTCTGACAGCAACTCTTGCACTCAATACAGGCACATTGGTGAAGACCGGCTTTACATTTAACGGCTGGAATACCGCCGCGGATGGAAGTGGAACCAGTTATGCAGCGGGTGCCAACTATGTTGCAAATGGAAATGCAACGTTGTATGCGCAGTGGAACAACACCATTACTTATGTCGCAAATGGCTCAACAGGTGGATCTGTTCCATCTCCAACTGGTGCAACCGGCACAGCTGCAACACTTGCCACGAATACAAACTCGTTAGTCAGAACTGGCTATGTTCTCTCGGGTTGGAACACCGCAGCTAATGGTTCTGGAACAAATTATTCTCTAGGTGGCTCTTATNCCTCTGCCGGCAATGTCAGCCTTTATGCAAACTGGACGTTGAACATGACGGGCTTAACGCCGTCATTTAACACCGATACTTCGACACCAATCGGAGCGGCCGTCAGTGGAAACGCAGTCATCAATAGCGCTTACACAAATGGTTCTAATGACCTAGTTCTCTCAGATTTCCCTGATCAAGTGGAAGTCATTGCTGTGGCTTCAATCGGAACGTTGGCAATTACAACAACTACCGGATTAACCCTTCCAACAAGCTATCAGGCCGCCCTTTCTACAGCTGCAGCTTCAATCGCATTTATTGGTTCTGTCGCCGATGTAAATACAGCATTGGCAACTTTGAAGTGGACTGGACCCGCGACGGCAACAACCGGAACAGTTAAGGTTTACGCCGCTTATGTGGGTATTAATGGAACTCTGCGTTGGGACCTTGCCAATAACCGCTATTTAGCACCGGATGCTGCAACAACTCCAGGAACTCCAACACTTTTGCGTACGGTGAACGTTGGAACAGTTGCTGCGCCAACCACACTTGCCCTTTCATCTGCTTCGGATTTAGGTACTTCATCTACCGACAAAATCACGAGTGATAACTCGCCGGACATCACGATTGCGGGACTTGCTGTTGGTGCCACGGTTACTTTAACTGCAACCCCGGCTTCAGGCTCTCCAGTAACCTGCACATTCGTTGCAACATCAACAACAGGAACATGCACATTTCCAACAATGCCTGACGGCACATATTCAATTACTGCAACTCAAACATACGGTGGTGCAACGTCAGCTGCCTCAACCGCATTGACGGGTGTTGTTATCGATACAACCGGACCAACGGTTGTGCTTACCTCGACAGTTGCAAGCGGTTCTAATACGACTCAAACGACGATCTTCACCATAACGGCTACATTCAGCGAGCCTGTCTCAAACTTTGTAATTGGAGATATCAACAAGGCGGCTGCTGGAACTGGTTGGGTTATTGGTTCGACTCTTACAGGAGTAGCGCCAACAGCAACATATACATTTACTGCGACAAATGCGACAGGTGTTTCAGGAGCAGCAGGACAACTCGTCCTATCCATTCTTGCGAATGTCGCAAATGATACTGCGGGAAATGGAAACCAGGCCGTAGCTACAAATTTCACGATTAACGAGGTAGCAACAGTAACTTTCAGTACTTTGGGCGTGAATATCACATCTGGAACAGCACCTGCTGCACTCACTCAGACCTCATCAGGCGCTGCAATCACACTTCCTGGCGTTGGAACTCTTGTAAAGACTGGTTACACATTCGCTGGGTGGGGAACAACAACTTCCGGTGGATTGGTCTCAAGCCCTTACACACCAACGGGTCCAACCACCTTGTATCCATTGTGGACGATCAATGTTTATCGCGTTAATTACGCCAATAACGGCGGTACTGGATCTCCATCAGTTGCATATCAGGATTACACGTATGGTTCAGCGGCAATTACCTCATTTGCAACTGTTGGCACCATGGCAAAGACCGGCTATTCCTTCAATGGTTGGTCTACAACGTCAACGGGAACAACTGCGTTAACAACGTTGACACCAGTCGACACCATGACTGTTTATGCGATCTGGGTAGCAAATCCTTACACCATTACTTATGACGCAAATGGTGGAACCGGAACTATGGCAACCCAATCAATTACTGCTGGGGTCTCTGTCCATTTGAATATAAATGCCTTTACTAGAAGCTCTTACATGTTCACCGGGTGGAACACTGCAGCAAATGGCAGTGGAGTTTCATACACAGATGGCGCCACAACCGCTTTGTACGCAAACACAACCATGTATGCGCAATGGACTCTGTTGGTTCCAGCGGCTCCAACAATTTCTTCAGTTGTTGCAGGCAACACGACAGCAACGGTATCTGTGGCAAATGGAACAGCAACGTGTGCAGTCGGATTTACTTTGTCCGGTGCAAATTGCATTAAGAAGGTAACAGCAACTGGAACGACTACAACTGTTGTTCCTGATGGCGTCACCAACCTTGCTGTTGTTGTAGTTGGTGGCGGTGGCGGTGGCGGTTATGGAAGCGCTGGCGGTGGTGGTGGAGCCGGTGGAGTTATTTATAACGAGGCTCTCTCAGTAACGCCTGGCGATTCAATGACACTTGTTGTTGGCGCCGGTGGTGCAGGATCAACAACTTCTGGTGGCCCTGGAACTTCTGGATCTAATTCAACACTCACTGTTGGCGGTACAACATTCACTGCAATTGGTGGCGGTGCTGCGGGAGGTAATGGCACAAACCAAGCAGCAAATGGTGGATCAGGCGGNGGTGGCGCAGGCGGAGCTGCTGCTTGTAGTGCTATTGGTCTAGGCGAAGTTGTTGCTACCTCTACACAAACTGGTTATCCAAGTTGGGCTTTCTATGGCAACCCAGGCGGACTTGGTTGTGCATCAGGAACGTTAAATGCTGGCGGTGGCGGTGGCGGCGCAATGAGTGTCGGTACAAATGGAAATGGTGGAACGGGAGTCGGCGGTACTGGTGGAGCCGGTATCTCACTTTCAGTTTCAGGAACTGCGACTACTTATGCAGTTGGTGGAAGTGCTGGTGGAGTCGGTGCAGCTGGTGCTGCAAATACCGGGAATGGTGGCGGTGCATCAGCAAGCGGTGGTTCAGGTGTCATCGTTCTTTCCTATCCAGCACCTATCGGAACTCCTACCTCATATACCGTCAATGCTTACGATCCATCAGGCGCAATTGTTGGAAGCTGTACAGCAACATCTCCGGCTACCTCATGTACCGTTTCAGGTTTAACAAATGGAACTGCATATACATTTAAATCTCTAGCAACGGATGCATCAGGAAACTCATTGCTATCTGCACCAAGTTCTGCTGTCNCTCCTGCGCCATATGTTGTGACATATAGCGTTGTTAACGGCGGAACAGTTTCACCAACAACCGATAGCTATAACTTTGGAACACCACTTACTCTTCCACTTCCAACACGTGCGGGTTATACCTTCACAGGTTGGTACACAGCGACATCGGGTGGAACTCTTCTTGGTCTCAATGGTGCAACATATTCACCTACATCGAGCACAACGATCTACGCCCAATGGGTTGGTATTGCATACACAATTACGTATAACTCTAATGGTGGATCATCTACCATTCCAGCAAATGGCTCTTACACAACCGGCGGATCTGCTTACAGAATCGCCGCTGATCCCGTCGGAATGACAAAGAGCGGCTACACATTCCTCAAGTGGAACNCCCTCTCAACTGGGCTAGGTACAAATTACGCCGCCGGGGATTCATACACCGTCTCAGCCGCTCTCACTCTTTATGCAATATGGAATGCCGTGAATTACACCGTTACCTACGCTAATAGTGGATCTGGAACTGGCATATTGCCAACAGAAGGCTCAAAAACGATCGGACAATCCTTCGCTGTTGCATCAGGATCTGCGCTCACAAATGGTGGCTACACATTCACAGGGNGGAATGACGGAACAACAACTTATGTAACTGGTGAGACTTACACAGTTGCCGCAGCGAATGTTGTGCTGACAGCTGTCTGGACACCGTTGCAATACCTGGTTATTTATTCGCTCAATGGTGGAAGTGGAACAGCACCAACTGAACCGACGCACTCACAAGGACAGACCTTTAGCGTTGCTGCAGTTACGGGCCTAAGCCGTACTGGTTATTCATTCAGTGGATGGTCTGAAACTTCTACTGTGTATAGCGCTGGCGCAACATTCACGATGCCAGGTCGCAACGTAACGCTCGTAGCGCAATGGACTCCTGCAACCTACACAATTACATACTCAGCCGGAGCAGGATCAAATCCTCCATCACCAGTCTCTTATATTTATGGCAGTCCTGCGATTGCTCTTGCATCTGTAGGNTCCATGACAAATCCTGGCTATGTCTTCAATGGTTGGATGGAGACATCAACAGTTATCTCTGGAACGTATACGCCGACTGCTTCAGTGACTCTGACTGCAAACTGGATTCCTGGAAGCGTTACTGCGACATTTAATGCAAATGGTGCAACCGGTTCGCCAACAAGTGCTTCTGCTTCATTCACAACTGGTGGGGCTGCAATCAACTTAAGCCCTTCTGCAACAGTTGGAACAATGACCAAGACTGGATTTCATTTAGCTGGTTGGTCAACGACGCCGACGGGNGCGCTTCTTCCTACTTCTTATTCACCAACCTCGATTCAGACCTTGTATGCAATCTGGGTCGTTGACTCAATCGGAATTAGCTTTGCACCAGGAACTTCTGCCACTGGATATACGGTTCCAGCAAATACCTCAGCTAATTATGGTTCTTCATATACTCTTCCAAACAGTGATTCTGCGACTGTCACGGTTGGCTCGGATACTTTTGCTTTCATTGGATGGAACGATGGAACGTCAACATACAGAGCTGGCGCTTCTTATTTGGTAGGGCCCTCTTCGATCACTTTTACGGCTCAATGGGTCAAAGTATTTACTCTGCACTATTCAGCTATGGGTGGCACCGGTGCNCCCGCTGATGAAGGTCACCTAGATCAAGATCTCGCAACAATTTCGTCAACTACTCCAGTGCGTACTGGCTATAACTTTGATCATTGGATCGATCAAAGCGGTGGTTCTGTTGCGCCGGGAGCAACAGGTTACCGAATCGATGCTAACCACTATTTGCTCTATGCAGTGTGGACTCCAATCAGCTACCCAATAACATTTAATACAGGTGGCGGAAGCGCTGTTAATTCAACAACAGCAACAATTGGCCAGACAATTACTTTGCCTGCTGCACCAACACTTACCGGTTATACATTTGCTGGTTGGTCAGATACCACCACCGTTTATGGCGCAGGAACTTCATACACGGTTGGATCTGCACCCGTTGCATTTACTGCTCAATGGACTGCAAATGGATACCACGTCACTTATAACCTTAATGGCGGAACGAGTGCTGCAATTACTGAAGTTGATCATGCCTATGGTTCAACGTTGACAATTACATCAAGCATTCCAACTCGAACCGGCTACAACTTTACAAAGTGGCTCTATTCATCAGTTCTTTATGCGGGCGGGGATACCCTCTCAATGCCAAGCAACGATGTTGTCTTTGTTGCCCAATGGACAGCAGCAACATATACAGTCACTTATGATGTCAACGGTGGCAATAGCGCAGCNCCAGCCACAACAACACAGGCATTTGGTTCCACATTTACCGTAGCGGCGACTCCTACAAATGCCGATGCAACGAAGAATTTCTTAGGTTGGTCTGATGGAACAAATACTGTTGCAGCAGGCTCTACCTACACGATGCCAGCACGAGCGGTCGCCTTTGTCGCTCAATGGAGTGGCGCATTAGTTGGTGTTACATACTCTGTAGCAGGCGCAACGGCTGGAACTGCACCATCGACTCAATTGGTTGCACCAAGCACGCCAGTTGTTGTTGCACAGACAACAGGTATTTCACGTACTCGATTTACTTTAAGCGCATGGTCGACTGGCTCAACAACCGTTGCTCCAAACACCACAATTACGCCAACAACAAATACTCTGCTTGCAGCGGTGTGGACACCAGCTGCACCTGATGCTCCGGTTGATACTTTGACGGCATCCAATGGCGCCGTAACAATCGATGTTGGACAGGGCGCTGGAACTGGTGGTGTGCCAACTTCTTACACAGTCACAGCTTCACCAGGTGGCGCANCTTGTACCGTCATCTCTCCTGCAACATCCTGTGCAATCTCCGTCCTCTCAAATGGAACGCCATACACATTCTCTGTTGTTGCAACAAACGCTACTGGTTCATCTACCCCAACCACTTCAGGTCCAGTGACACCGGCAACCACACCGAGCGCACCAAATTCACCTGTTGCAACCGTCGCAGATCGATCATCGGTTGTTTCATTTACTGCTCCAGCAAATACAGTTGCAGGAAATGGTGGTTCACCAATTACTTCATATATCGTGACGGCAAAAGATTCCGGTGGAAATGTTGTAGGCACGTGTATTGCAACTGCGCCAGCGACGTCATGTACGGTCACGGGTCTTACCAATGGAACTCCGTACACATATAGCGTTGTGGCTAATAACGCAGTCGGATCATCTGTGGCTTCTGCATCCTCAGCACCGGTTTCTCCAGCAACAACACCGAGCGCTCCAGCAACGCTGACTGCCTCGGCTGCAACGTATTCATCGGCAACTTTAAATATCGGAGCCTCACCAAGTGATGGTGGATCTGCTATTACTAGCTATATCGTTACTGCGACGCCTGCTTCTGGTCCTGCGATTGTTGAAACAGTAACAGTTGCAAGTATCTCGGGNGCTATTACTGTGACTGGTTTAGCTCCTGGAACGACTTACACAATTTCAGCGCTTGCAACAAATGCGGTTGGTTCAGGCGCCGTGCGCACTGCTGGATCAACAATCACAACTCCTGCTGCNCCCCCTGGTGCACCGGCAATTGCGACGGTTACAGGTACATCAACAACTGCAGCAATTACCGTGACCCCACCAGCATCAAATGGCGGAGCCATCATCACCAATTACGTCACAACGCTTACGCCATTTGGTGGAACGCCAATTGTCGAAACAACAACAGGTACATCTGTTTCTGCAACAGGTTTAGCACCAGGTACGACCTACATAATCACAACTGCAGGAGTAAATAGCGCAGGTACTGGAACTCCTTCAACAACTTCTACATTCACTACACCATTGGCTGTTGCCGTAAATAACAGTTCAACTACAGGGACGGTTGGATCCCCTATAACTCCAATTCATGCAAGCATCACCGCTTCTTCTCCAATTAATGAGTCATACACAGTTACTGGTGCTTTGCCAGCCGGTCTGACCTTGAATCAACTGGATGGAATGATCACGGGTACTCCAACCGTTGCAATAACTTCTACGACATTTACAGTCACAGCGTCAGCGACAGTTGCCGGCGGGGCAGTGGTGACCGGAACAACCACATTTACCTTGGGCATTAATGCAGCAGTTCCCGGTGCGCCTGCAGCAGTTTCAGGCGTTGCATCAAATACAACAACTGCTGCGATTTCCATTACCGCTCCTACTTATACCGGTGGCGCTGCAATCACTTCTTACTCAGTCATCGTTGCACCTACTGGCTCAGGTACAGCGGGTTCAGTCTCACCTCTGGCAAGCGCAATTTCTTCACCTGTTTCTGTAACAGGCCTTACTCCTGGAACTGAATACGGCGTAACCGTTTCAGCAACAAACTCATCTGGTACGGGACCAACAGTGGCATCGGTAAGCACCTTTGTAACTCCGATGCTCGTAACTCCTTCAATTTCAACGCTGTCCGCATCGATCGGGACAGCAATCNCTCCGATCACTACAACTCTGACGGCAACAGGTGCAACTGGAACTGTGTACACAATCGCTGGACCTTTGCCTGCCGGCTTAACACTCGACCCAAGCACCGGTGTTATCTCTGGAACACCTACTGCGGTTATCAGCGCGACAAACTTTACGATTACGGTGACATCAACCATTTCTGGTGGTGCTACTGCAACTGGTACTGCTGTTGTGAATCTGGGAGTTGCTCCAACTATTCCAACTTCACCAGGCGCCGTTTCAGCAGCAGTTCCAGCTGGCACCAGCAACAGTGCTTTATTAACCATTACTCCACCAACCAGCACTGGTGGCGTTGCTCTAACTAAATACACAATCACTGCCACCCCAGTAAATGGAGGCAATCCTGTTGTCATTGATATCAATCCTGCATCGAGCTTAACCTCACCACAATCAATCACAGGCCTTGCAGCAGGTACCGAATACACAGTCGCTGTGACCGCAACAAACTCCATTGGAACTTCTACATCAACGACATCTGGCTCTTTTGTCACTGATCCAACAATTGCTGCATCGGCAACATCTGCAACAGGTGTCATAGGAACCGCTTTAACACCAATTACAATTTCGATGGCTGCTCAACTGCCATCATCAACCACATATGCAATCAGTGGAACTCTGCCAGCAGGTTTAACAATCGATACAGCAACCGGAGCTGTTTCTGGAACCCCAACAGTTGCGCTAACTTCAACCGTTTACACGGTTACCGTATTTACAACAATCGGCGGGGTTGCAAAGACGGCAACAGTTGATATCACTCTTATTGTTACAGATCCTGCAACACCTACGCCTCCAACACCAACTCCACCAGCGCCACCAGCGCCAACCCCACCAGCCCCAACTCCTCCACCGCCATCCGTAGCTCCAACTCCTATCGCACCAGTAACGCCAGTTGCACCAGTAACGCCAGTTGTTCCTCCAGCACCCGTTACACCAGTAGCACCTGTCGTTCCACCGGTTGTTCCGCCAGTTGTCCCTGTAAAGCCAGTTGTGCCTCCAGTCGTTGTTCCGCCAGTCGCCGTTCCACCTGTCGTTCCCGTGAAACCAGTAACGCCAACGCCTGCTCCAACAAAGGCTCCAACACCTGCTCCAACACCTGCTCCAACAAAGGCCGCAGCACCGGTCCAGATTCAACCTAAGACCTCTGGCAATAACGCACAAGTAAATGTTGTGAACTTGAAGCCAGGCGAAAAGGNAAAGGTCACGATTGTTGAAAAGGCACAAGCAGCTGCAGCTAAGACAGTCAAGAAATTGCCAACAGCAGCACCAACAAAGAAATTAACCATCACTCCGAAGACTGCTGGTCCAAAGGCTCAATTCAATATTAAGAATCTCAAACCAGGTCAGAAAGTTAAAGTGACCATCAAGGAAGGTAACAAGTAATGAAAACACAGAAGAAGATATTGCTCGCGTTAATTGTGGGTCTACAACTTCTCACTCTTCCTGCCTTTGCCAAGAACACTGTTTTGATTGACCGCACAACTCAATCGGCTGCGGAGCAACTCGATATTCAGATTCCTGCCGATGTTCCGCCGGGACATCACGAAGTTCAGATCGAAGTCAGTGATGATGCTGGCATCGTGAGCGCACAAACCATCTATTTCTGCAAGACAGATAAGGGCATCATTAAGTGGGATGACCTCTGTCCTGGTGAACTTGCTCCTTACGATCCATCTAAGGATCCAAAGGGAGTCACTGGTTTAGCTGTTGCAGCATTCGCTCTTCTCAGCGCTGTTGGCGGATCTATCGCTAGCTCATCGTCCTCCTCTGATTCGGGTGGATCTTCTGATGGTTCCGGAACACCTGAACCAGATACCGATCAGAGCTCATTGGAAGCAATTGAGGCTGGAGAATTAAGGCGCCATAAGCGCAAAGCTGGTTGGGGCGACAAGGCTCGCACTTGGCGCTTCCCATTGACCTGGTTAACAGACCGCGAATTTGGTTTGGCTGCAAATCAATTCTCACGTTTTAGCCCATTGATGCATCGCTTGATTATCGATGGAACATATCTACGTGCAATGGTGGGATCACTTGGTTTCCTCATTTATCCATTCGCAATCTTCATTGGTTTCAAAGCACTCGATGCAAATAACTGGAATGCACTTCCAACAACTGTTGGTTTAACAATGGTTGGTATTGCAGTCGGTCTATTCGATGCGTATGCAGGCTTTGCTGCTGCTTATGTCTTCTTTATCGGCAACCTTGTTCAAGGCAACCTTGATTCGCGTCACCACATCTTGACCGTTGTTGGTTTTGCGATGTTGTGGTTTGTCCCTGGCTTAATGGCCAGTGCATTCCGCCCAATTCGACGCGAAGTTAAGAACTTTGCAGATTTCTGGGAACGCGCAACTGATTACGCAATTGCAACCCTTTTGATGGGCTGGGGAGTGCAGAAGCTTGTCCTTGCACTTGGTGGCCTCTCTGGTTACAAAGTTCCGCTCATGGCTGAAGCAAATAAGATCGCCATCTTTGCTGGCGCAATTCTGATCATTCGTTTTATCCTCGAAGAGATTGCTACATATTCATATGCAGTTCGCGTTGACTCACTTGATGTTGAGGCAGAAGAGGTTGGNCCACGCCATCACCTTTACGTCACCATCTTCCGTGCGGTGATCTTCAATCTGACTGCAGAACTCTTTATTGGAAACTCTGTTGAATTGTGGTTTGGAACAGCGCTCTTCTTGATTCCATCAATCATCGAGGCTTATGCGACGCAGATGCCGAACTCGCAATTTATGGGCAAACTTTTACCAACAGGTGCTGTTAAGACCGTTGCAATGATTCTGATTGGGACATACTTCGCAAATGTTTTGGGTAGCGAAATCAAAGATCCTCATCAATACCTTCGCTCCGCATTTGTTGTTCTAACAATTCCAACAGTCATCATCGGCGCGATGTATGCACTTGCTAGCTCTGAACGTGATGCATCAACGTGGCAGAAGACGGTTGCTCGCAAGTATGCATACCGCCTATTGGGAATCGTTGTTTACATCATCTTGTTCAACATCGTGAAGGGCGTAGATGTAATGGGCGCCGTACGAGGTTGGTTCGGGGCTTAATCAACCGATACCCTTTGCCTTATGGCAACGCTTACCAATGCGGCCCTTGTGGTCGCCGCCCTGGGATTTGGATTCATCCTGATCCGCTGGGGTTTTCGTGGCGTGCAAAAAGTATTAAAGGAGATTAAGTAATGGCATTCGTGATCCCCGAAAATCTCCACGAAGACCTTTATCCGCTCGCGTGGATGATTGGAACATGGACGGGGACTGGCCGCGGTGAATACCCAGGGATTGAGCCATTCCAGTTTGCTCAAGAGGTCACTTTCAATCACGACGGCCGTAATTTCCTTAACTATTACTCACGTACATGGATCATCGATGACAACAAAGACATTGTTCGCCCATTTGAATCCGAGACTGGATTTTGGCGCGTTCGGGATAAAAAGATTCTTGAAGTTGTAATTGCACAGAGCCAAGGAATTTCTGAAGGTTGGGTCGGCGTTGTTGATGGCGCAAAGATTCAGATGGCGATGGACCGTGGGTACTCCACACCTTCTGCAAATATCATCGACGAGGGGCAACGACTATACGGCCATGTTGAAGGCGAATTATTTTACGCATATGACATGGCGATGAATGGCCATGAACTCCAGGCATATATGTGGTCCTCACTCGCTCGTAAGGCCGAATAGTGGATACATCTGTATTTCGCGGCGAAACAATCGCTGAAGTACTCCGCGCCGGACTCGTGGAGTCTGTTCACTCAGGTCATCTCATTGAACTGGATGCAACTGGCACTGTTGTTAAGTCTTTAGGTTCAGCCCATGCTCCTGTTTATCCACGTTCTTCTGTGAAGTCGTTGCAGGCATCGGCGATGGTTCGCGCAGGCTTAAAGTTACAGCAAGAGCAGCTCGCAGTTGTGTGCGCATCCCACAGCGGATCGGAAGAACATTTTCGCGTAATCCGTTCAATTCTTTCTGATCATGGTTTGGATGAAACTGCCTTTCGAAATGCAATTGATACTCCACTCGGAGAACCAGAACGACGAGCATGGGGAGATAAACCGGGTACCCAACTTGCTCAAAATTGCAGTGGAAAGCATGCAGGAATGCTTGCAACGTGTGTTGTAAATGGTTGGGATACCGACAATTACACAAACCCAGAGCATCCATTGCAGAAGTTAATAGTTTCTGAATTTGAAACTCTTGCTCGCGAAAAAGTGCAGTATTTAACTGCTGATGGTTGTGGTGCCCCACTCTTTGCTCTCAGTATCGCTGGGCTTGCTCAAGCAATTCACACAATCACCGTATCCTCTGATCCGGTTTATCAAGAAGTTGTCTCGGCATGCCGCGCAAATCCATTGATGATCGCCGGTGAAGGCCGTCTTACAACGCGCTTGATGCGCGCAGTTCCGGGCCTTTTTATGAAGGAAGGTGCTGAAGGAGTCGAAGTTCTTTCGATGCCCGACGGGCGAACATTGGTTATTAAATGTGCTGATGGATCGTGGCGACCAATGGGCCCAATCATCACTGCAACATTTAAGCGTTGGGGCGTTGAAGCGCCTGATGAAAATGTTTATGTGTACGGCGGCGGTAAAGTCGTTGGCCAGATAGAGGCGAAGTAAACATGAAAGGGCGCATAGCAACATTTATGGTGCACACATCACCTCTTGAACAAGCAGGTATTGGTGATGCTGGTGGAATGAATGTCTATGTTGTTGAAAGCGCACAGAAGATTGCAGCACATGGCGTTGAGGTGGATATATTCACGCGTCGCACAGATCCACATCAATTTGATTCTGAAATTGCAGACGGAGTCCACGTGAAGTACCTCAATGCAGGACCTGCAACTCCTCTCACAAAAGAAGAACTTCCAACCCAGATCAGCGCCTTAACCCATGATTTTATGGATAAATTTAGGAAGCTACCTGAAAATTATTACAAATTAATTCATTCGCATTATTGGATTAGCGGTCAGATAGCGTGGAATGCAAGCACAGTTACGAATCTCCCATTTGTTCACACGATGCACACAATGGCGCTTGTGAAAAACCAAGCTCTTGCTGAAGGTGAATCACCAGAACCAGATGTCCGTGCATATGGAGAAGAGCAAATTGTGCGACATGTGGATGCGCTCATCGCTAATACAGATGCAGAGGCAGCCCAACTTGTTTCTTTGTATAGCGCGTGCCCAGATAAAGTATTTACTGTCGCACCTGGTGTCGACCTACAACGATTTGTCCCTGGAGAAGGCAAAGCAGCTGCGCGTGCAAAATTAAATATTGCNCCTGATGCTCTTCTCTTTACATTTGTTGGTCGAATCCAACCCCATAAAGGGCCAGAAGTATTGGTTCGTACTGTTGCCGAAATGGTGACACATTCACCTCACCTGCGGGCAAAACTTGCGCTCATTGTGATGGGAGGGCCTTCAGGAAATGGCTCGAAAGAACCAGAGCGTTTAGCTGCACTTGCAAAGTTTCTTGGCGTTGAAGATATCGTCCACTTTATGCCTCCCTGCCCTCGCGAGGATCTTGCAGATTGGTATCGCGCATCTGATCTTGTCTGCGTCCCAAGTTATTCCGAAAGCTTTGGACTGGTTGCACTGGAAGCTCAAGCATGCGGGACACCGGTTGTTGCAACCGCTGTCGGCGGTCTTCGCACCGCTGTATCGGATGGTATTTCAGGCGCCCTTGTTGATGGACATGACCCACGCGCATGGTCTGCAGTTATTTCGCGCCTCTTGATGGACCCTGCCCAAAGAGTCCGACTTTCCGTAGGCGCTCTTGAGCATGCATCACACTTTGGTTGGGAAGCTACTGCTCGCAAAACTCTTGATGTCTATGACTGGGTTCTCTCCCAGCCTAAATCCAATTCCCTTAAGGCTGTTCAGTGATTGCAAAGGAAGTCATCGAAGAATTTCTCTCTTCTCATGATTTAGATTTTGATCAACCAAATTCTTCAACCTTCTTTATCACCTTGCCAGGGGAGAAGAAGCTTGAAACCCATTGCGCTCTCATTATTGGAGATCACTCATTGACTATTAGCGCTTTTGTTATTCGAAAGCCGGATGAAAATACAGCTGCTGTTCATGAGTGGCTCTTGCAGAAGAATTCATCAATGTACTCAGTTTCTTATTCCATTAATGAATTGGGTGATATTTACCTAGTGGGTCGACTTCCACTTGCAGCTGTAACTGAACAAGAGATAGATCGTATTCTTGGAGCGGTTCTGCAATACTCAGATAACTCTTTCAACATTCTTCTGGAAATGGGATTTGCGGATGCAATCCGTCGTGAATGGGCTTGGCGCCTCTCCCGTGGTGAATCTCTAGCAAATTTGAACTCTTTCGAACACCTCATTTAAGAGATTTAATAGTTTAGGATACGAGCATGACAACAAATTTAATCCTGCTCCGCCATGGCGAGAGCGAATGGAATGCCAAGAATCTCTTTACCGGCTGGGTCGATGTTCGTCTCTCAGAAAAGGGTGAAGCTGAAGCAAAGCGTGGCGGTGAACTCCTCCTCTCCCGCAGCCTTCTCCCCAACGTTGTCCATACATCCCTTCTTCGCCGCGCCATCCACACATCACAA
>JGI24890J29729_1000128_pt1 | contig 60659 bp, 55 predicted proteins | sample FreactcultureFD7_FD_29729 | JGI IMG/M metagenome (IMG submission 29729)
CACTTTGAAGAAGATCTCGAAGGGTGCGACCGGTAATAAGCTCCATAACGATGTATGAATTTCCACCATCTTCACCAGAGTCATATACAGCAACGATATCGTTGCTGTATATGACTCTGGTGAAGATGGTGGAAATTCATACATCGTTATGGAGCTTATTACCGGTCGCACCCTTCGAGATCTTCTTCAAAGTGATGAACAAATTTCCATTAACCGTGCTCTTGAAATCACGGCGGGAATTCTTGATGCACTCGAATATTCACACCGCAAAGGAATCATTCACAGAGATATAAAGCCCGGAAATGTGATGCTCACCGAAACCGGTGACGTCAAGGTGATGGATTTTGGAATCGCGCGCGCACTCTCCGATGTCGGTGCAACAATGACGAGCACGTGGAATATCGTCGGAACTGCTCAATATCTTTCTCCGGAACAAGCAACAGGTGAAGTGGCTGATCGCAGAAGCGATATTTATTCTGTCGGTTGTGTTCTTTATGAACTTCTTGTTGGAGAACCCCCATTCACGGGAGATACACCGGTTTCAATCGCATACCAACATGTTTCAGGACATCTCGTCCCAGCATCCGATTACGTTGATAATCTCGATAGAGATATCGACACAATTCTTTCGGTTGCTCTCTCTAAGGACCCTGCAAATCGCTACCAAGACGCGGGTGCAATGCTGCAAGATATTAAGCTTGCACGAAAAGGTGAGCCGGTCACAACAAAGATTCGGCGCATTAATAAAAAGCGTACTGCTCTCATTGCTGCCGCACTCATACTTGCAGTTGGTGGTGTTGGGGCAACGCTGATTGGCACATCTTCATCAACATCCTCATCGGGGCTAGAACTACCAAATGTTGTTGGGCTTTCTGAAGAAAGTGCGCGCGCTCTTCTTCCAGGATTTACAGTGACAATTCAGCACGCACCTGATGCTCGAATTCCAAAAGATCGCATCGCTAGCCAACTTCCATTGGCTGCATCAAAGGTTCAAAAGGGAAGTTCTGTCACTTTAACAATTTCTGATGGTCCGGGCGACACGGTTGTTCCAGTGGATCTTGTCGGAAAAACTCTTGAGCAAGCCCGTATTTCACTCACTTCCGCTGGTTTGATTATTTCAAAGACAGAACCAGTCGATTCAAATGAAGCCCCTGGTGTGATTTTGAAGTCTGATCCAATTCCTGGAACAACCGTGACTGCCGGAAGTGGTGTTGTATTACAGATTGCAAGTGGTCAAGTTCAAGTTCCACAACTTATTGGTCTTACTGAAATTGAGGCTCGTACTGTTTTGACACAAGGAGGATTCTTGCCTCGTGTCATTTATGCATATCAATCTGGAAAAGATTTAGATACTGTTTTAGCTCAAGCACCTGATGCTGGAACCTCAGCAAATATTGGTTCTGTTATTACAGTGACCGTAAATAAAAATAATTAGGCTTTAATAACAACAGGAGATAAGCCTTCAGAGCGTTTACGGCCATCTTTGTCGCCACATGCAACTAACCAGTTTCCTAGCATTTGATGTCCATGCTCTGTTAAAACTGATTCAGGGTGAAATTGAACGCCGGAAATTGGAAGTGAGGTATGTTGAATTCCCATAACGACTCCAGAATCGGTTGCGCAAATAACTTCAAGCTCATCTGGCATTGTTGATGGTTCTATTGCGAGTGAGTGGTATCGAGTCACAGTAAGCGGTGATGGTAGATCTGCGAGTACGCCTTTATTTGTGTGCGTGACAACAGAGGTTTTTCCGTGGAGAAGTTCTGGGGCACGAGAAACTGTTGCACCAAATGCGACACCAATTGCTTGATGTCCAAGACAGACACCAAAGAGTGGAATTTTGTGATCGGCGCAGTACTTCACTAAAGCGATGCTTACGCCAGCTTCCTCAGGTGTTCCTGGGCCTGGAGAGATAAGAACACCATCGAAATTGGATGCATCTTCGATTTTTACTTCATCATTTCTCAGCACTGTGCATTCAGCACCAATTTGGCCAAGATATTGCACGAGGTTGAAGACAAAGGAGTCGTAGTTATCGACCACCAGAATTCTCGTCTTCTTCTCACTCATGCTCTTATTCTCTCCTAAAATCTGTAGTAGCCTTTCCCTATGCCTAAATCCAAAGTCCGCAAGAAGGTCAAGGAAAAGCACCACCACGAGGTGGATGTAGCCGAGCACGCTCCCTTTGTCCCTGAAGAGAGCCCACGTTGGCTCGCTCCGGTCATGGTCGCCGCCTTTATCGCTGGTCTTCTATGGATCGTCGTTTTCTACATCTCAGGCACTCTCTATCCAATCCCACATATCGGCGCATGGAACATGCTCGTTGGGTTTGGCTTCATCGGCGCTGGCTTTACGCTCGCGACCAAGTGGCGCTAGTTTTCAAGCGAACTACACTCTTGTAATTCCTCCACATGGGGATAATTCCTGTGGATAAGCCCTTGCTCGGATTCAAGCCTCATCCCCTGCCTGTTCTCAGGAAACCCCCAGCATAGGAGAGAATCCTTCTCTTCGGAGGTACTACCCATGACTGTATTAGCTGAAAATAAGAACGCATCCACTTCAAGTGCAACAACTTCACGCATCCTTGTTGTTGATGATGAAAGCAGCATTAGCGATCTCATTGCGACAAGTCTTCGATTTGTTGGCTTTGATGTCCGCACAGCCGCAACCGGTGCTGAGGCACTTCATGTTGCTGAAGAATTTAAACCGCATGCACTTATTCTCGATGTGATGCTTCCTGATACAAATGGGTTTGATGTCTGCCGCCAACTCCGAATTGATGGTCATAGCGTTGGTGTTCTCTTTTTGACTGCAAAAGATACTGTTGAAGATAAAATTCAAGGGCTCACTATTGGTGGCGATGATTATGTTACAAAACCATTTAGCTTAGAAGAACTTGTTGCGCGCCTTCGTGCTCTTTTGCGCCGCATCGGCGCTGTCGAAGTTGAAGCTGATGAAGAGAAAATTCGTTTTGCTGATCTTGAACTCGATGAAGCAACTCACGAAGTACNCCGCGCTGGAAATCTCATCGAACTCTCCCCCACAGAATTTTTGCTCCTTCGTTACTTGATGATTAATGCAGATCGCGTCGTCAGCAAGTCACAAATCTTGGATCATGTCTGGCAATATGATTTCCGCGGCGACGCTGGCATTGTTGAAACATATGTCTCCTATCTTCGTAAAAAGATTGATATCTATGAGCCTGCCTTGATTCACACAGTTCGTGGCGTGGGTTATCGCATGAGAATGCCTGCAAAGAAGTAAATTTCATTCATGAAGTTCAGCTTTAATACTTGGAGCCTACGAAATCGTCTTCTTTTGGCGACCGTCGTAGTAGCTGCTATCGGTATTGGGGTTTCTGATTTCGCTGCAAATACTGCGCTTCGTTCATACTTAATCAAGCAGGTTGATTCGCAACTTCGAAATATTACCGATGGATCTCTCGCTCGTTTGGATCGCGCTGGTATCGATAACTCCGCAACCCAAAATGATGAGCAGCAAACATTTCGTCCAGTTCGCCCACTTCGCAATGTTCCAACATCGACAATGGTCACTCTCCTTGATTTAAAGGGGAATACTGTTGGAACTCTTGGTGGAGACATGTCAACGATGATGGATTTGTCCTCAAATACCTTTGCCAAGCTCACTTCAGAGAGAGTTATTGCAAAAAATGGGCTTCCTTTCACAATTCGTGGAAAGAATGAAAGTCCAGATATTCGAGCAATTGCAAAGATGCTTCCTTCCGGACTTGGCAGCGTTGTTGTATCCACATCACTTGCCGATGTCGAATCGACCCAACGTCAATTACAAGGTTTCTTTCTTCTTATTACCTTTCTTGTTCTTCTCTTAATCGCNCTTCTCGCTCGCTGGATTATTCACGTTTCACTTCGTCCACTTCGGGAGGTCGAGCACACTGCTGCTGCGATCGCCGACGGTGATTACTCCGCTCGTCTTCCTAAAGTTGATGAGAGCACAGAAGTTGGACGCTTATCGGCATCTCTCAATACGATGTTGGGGCGCATTGAAGATTCCTTTGCACTTCGTTTAGCTTCAGAATCTCGCCTTCGCCGATTTGTTGCTGATGCCTCGCATGAACTTCGTACACCTCTCACCGCTATCCGCGGTTTTGCTGAGCTCCATCGCCAAGGTGCTGTAACAGGGGAGGAGAAGACAAAGGAACTAGTTGGTCGCATAGAAAAAGAATCTATTCGCATGAGTTCACTTGTTGAAGACCTTTTGCTTCTTGCGCGAATGGATCAAGCTCCATCTTTTAATCAACAACCTGTTGAATTGAACAAAGTTATAAATGATTGCGTTATCTCTGCTCGAGCAGCAGGCCCAAGCCATCCAATTTCTGTGGCTATCGAAGGCGATGAGAATTATGTATTAGGTGATGAAACTCGAATTCATCAAGCCGTACAAAATCTTCTCGCAAATGCTCGAACACACACTCCATCTGGAACATCTATCTCGATCTCGGTAAAAAGTCATGAAGACGAGACAACAATTTCGGTGAGTGATAACGGACCTGGCCTTGATCCGCTCGTTCAAGAAAAGATTTTTGAACGTTTCTTCCGCGCAGATCCTTCACGAGCACGCACAGGCGGTGAAGGTTCGGGCCTTGGACTTTCCATTGTTGATGCCGTGATGCAGGCCCACGGCGGAAAAGTTACTTTGGAATCAGAAGTCGGTAAGGGTTCAACTTTTACTCTTCACTTCCCCATCACAAACGATTAGTACGAGCTAGGGTTCGCTTCCATTTGGCGAAGTGTCGCGATTCGCTCTTCAATCGGTGGATGGGTGCTAAAAAGCTTTGAAACAGATGAGCCGTCCAATGGTGATTCAATCCAAATGTGAGCAACCGCCGTGGAGCGTTGTTGAACAACGGTTGTATCAGCGGCAAGAGTCTCAAGCGCACGGCGAAGACCCGCAGGATTTCGAGTAAATGCAACTGCTGTTGCATCGGCAAGCGCTTCACGCTTACGAGAAATCGCAGATCTCAAGAGCGCTGCTGCAAGTGGAGCGAGAATCAAAATGATGAGCGAAAAAACAATGGCAAGTGGATTTTGGTTGTTGTCGCGATCATCGCGCCTTCCACCACCAAACCACATCATGCGTGTGAGGAAATCGCTGAGAATGGCAATCGCACCAGCTGTTGTTGCGGCAACTGCAGATACCAAGGTGTCGCGATTTTTAACATGGCTTAATTCGTGTGCAATGACGCCTTGTAGCTCTTCTCGATCCATCACATTAAGAATTCCAGTTGTGAAAGCGATAAGCGCTTTATCTGGGTTTCGCCCTGTAGCAAAGGCGTTGGGAGCAGTATCTTCAACAATAGCTACCTTTGGCATCTTCAATCCACTGGCGATTGAAACCTCTTGAATGAGGGCAAAAAGTTTTGGATTATCCGATTCTTGTATCTCTTTTGCNCCCGTCATTGTTAAAACGATTGTGTCTGATGCCCAATAAGAACCCCAGACGGAAAGAAGTGCGAGACCTACAGCGAAAGGAACAACTCCTACGCCGGTCTTTCCAAAATATGTAAGAGCGGCATAAACAACTACTCCAACCAAAATCCCCATGCCAAAGAGGAGTTCAATTGTTTTACGACGATTTGCTGCTTGGAGTTTCCGAAAATTCATACTAGAACTTTACGTTGGGAGCCTTGCGATCTGCAGGATCTTCCACTTCGTAAAATGCTCGAGATGATACTTTCGCCAATCCTGCAAAGAGATTTGATGGAAATGTTTTTACAGCGCTATTGAGCGAGCGCACATTGTCGTTATAGAACTGACGTGCAAAAGAAACTTTATTCTCCGTTGTTGAAAGCTCATCTTGTAGGGAGAGGAAATTTGCAGAAGCCTTGAGGTCTGGGTAAGCCTCGGCTACAGCGAGTAAGCCACGGAGTGCTTGGGTCATCGCGCCATCAGCAGCGGCTACATCGGCAACAGTTGTCGCGCTTGTTGATTTTGCACGCGCAGCAACAACAGCATCAAATGTGCTCTTTTCGTGCGCTGCATAACCTTTAACAGTTTCAACAAGATTGGGAATCAAATCGCTGCGACGCTTTAGTTGTACTTCAATCTGCGCAAATGCTTCATCGACAGATACATTGAGTCGAACGAGGCGGTTATAGAAACTTACAACGATCAGTGCCAGAAGAACGATGACTGCTAAAACGATCAGTGTTGTGCTCATGCCTTAACTGTACGCCTTTCTATTCCACCTTTGATTTGTGGAAGTTCAACCAAGATTTTGATGCGGTAGGTCCGCGTTGTCCCTGGTAACGAGAACCGTAGAGGGCAGAACCGTATGGATGCTCAGCAGGAGATGAGAGCTTGATGAGACAAAGTTGGCCGATCTTCATTCCTGGAAAGAGTTTCACGGGAAGATTTGCAACGTTTGAAAGTTCAAGAGTGATATGCCCACTAAATCCTGGATCGATAAATCCAGCCGTGGAGTGGGTCAACAATCCAAGTCGACCCAGTGAAGACTTTCCTTCTAGGCGTCCGGCGATGTCATCAGGAAGTGTGATGACTTCATAGGTGCTGGCAAGAACGAATTCGCCTGGGTGCAAGATAAAGAAGTCATCGCTTCCAACAGCAATCTCACGTGTGAGCTCGGACTGCTCAATAGATGGGTCGATCGATTCATACTTGTGGTTCTCAAAGACGCGGAAGAATCGGTCGAGGCGCACATCCACCGAGGATGGCTGGACCATCTTCTCCTCGAAAGGCTCAACTTTTACTCGGCCAGCGGCCAATTCGGCACGGATATCGCGATCACTCAGAAGCATGGGCAGACCCTATCCGAGGCGGGGNGGTTGATTAAGTTACCCACGAGTAGGAAGATGCTCCCATGAGCCATTACACAGCCAACCTCCGCGATATCGAGTTCTGCCTCTTCGATCTGCTCCAAAGAGAGAGCATCCTCGGTCAATCGATTTATAAGGATTTAGACCGAGCAACTGCGATGGGCATGCTTGAAGAGATCAAGCGTCTTGCAGAAAACGATTTGGCCGCCTCCTTTGTAGAAGGAGATCGAGTTGGAACGACATTCGATAAAGAAACAGGTTCGGTCACTGTTCCCCCAAGTTTTAAGAAGTCATATCGGGCATATATGGATCAAGGTTGGTGGAGTCTTGATGCTCCCGTTGAAATTGGTGGAACAGCAACACCACCTTCACTTCGTTGGGCGATTGCAGAAATGATTTTAGGTTCGAACCCTGCAATTCATATCTATGCATCAGGCCCTTCTTTTGCAAATGTCGCATATTACCTAGGAACTGATGAGCAAAAGAAGATTGCCCAATTAATGGTGGAGAAAGATTGGGGCGCAACGATGCAGCTCACTGAACCCGATGCGGGNTCAGATGTTGGCGCAGGNCGCAGCAAAGCTGTTCAACAACCAGATGGAACATGGCACATCACCGGAACAAAGAGATTCATCACATCAGGTGATAGCGACCTAAACGAAAATATCATTCACTTTGTTCTCGCGCGCCCAGAAGGAGCGGGCCCAGGAACAAAAGGTCTATCACTTTTCTTGGTACCAAAATTTATGTTTGATTTTAATACGGGGGCACTAGGAAAGCGCAATGGTGCCTATGTCACAAATGTTGAACACAAGATGGGTCTCAATGTTTCATCCACTTGCGAGATGAATCTTGGCGAGAAAGAGCCCGCTGTTGGTTACCTTCTCGGAGATGTTCACAACGGTATTGCTCAAATGTTTAAAGTGATTGAATTTGCTCGCATGATGGTTGGAACAAAGGCTATCTCCACGCTATCTGCTGGTTATTTGCAGGCTCTCTCCTATGCAAAGACACGCGTGCAAGGCGGCGACATGAAGGTTATGAATCAAAAAGATTCNCCTCGTGTCACCATCATCAAGCATCCCGACGTACGTCGCTCACTCATGGTCCAAAAATCATATGCCGAGGGCATGCGAGCTCTTGTTATGTACACCGCATCTATCCAAGATGAGATTGCTATCGCGCGTGCAGAAGGTAGCGAAAAGCTTGATGATCTTGAGAAGCTCAATGACTTGCTCCTTCCAATTGTGAAGGGCTATGGATCTGAAAAGTCGTGGGTATTGCTTGGTACTGAATCACTTCAGACATTTGGCGGATCTGGATTTACTCAAGATTGGCCACTTGAACAGTATGTTCGCGATGCAAAAATCGATACTTTGTATGAAGGAACTACTGCAATCCAAGGATTGGATTTCTTCTTCCGAAAGATTGTTAAAGATGGAGGACGGGCAATCGGACTTCTCGGAAAAGAGATTGGAAAATTCGCTGCATCAGGAGGCGCAAATGCTGCTGAAAAAGAGAAACTTGGGAAGGCGCTCGCTGATATCAACGAAATGATGGGCTCACTCGTTGGATATGCGATGGCTTCACAGGAGGCTGGTTCCGAAGCTGAAATCTACAAAGTAGGTCTGAATACTTCTCGTTTACTGATGTCGACTGGTGAAGTCATTATTGGTTGGCTCTTGCTACGTCAGGCTGATATCGCTTCTGAGCGAATTCCTTCGGCAACTGGCAAAGATCTTGATTTCTATACGGGGAAGGTTGCGGCTGCAAGCCACTTTATTCGCACTGTTCTTCCGCACATCACAGCTGAGAAGAAGATTATGGAGAGCGAAACTGGCGACTTGATGGAGATTCCGGAGTCCGCCTTCTAGTTCGCTACTCTTGCGGGATGCAAAAAGCGCAGTCAAAAATTAGTGGCGAACTTCGATTAATTCTTGCCGCAGTCTTTTTCTCCTTCAATGGAGTTGTTGCTAAATGGGTTTTGCTCACCGGTATCAGCTCGATGCGACTTACCGAGGTTCGAACATTAGGCGTTGCAACACTTCTTGGAACATATCTACTACTTCGCAAACCAAAAGATATAAAAGTGGAGCGAACGCTTTTAAAACGTCTTATTATTTTTGGTGTTATTGGCGTTGCCGCTGTGCAAGGTTTTTATTTCTTCTCTATTTCAAAGTTGCCAGTATCCATCGCGCTCATCATCGAATTTACCGCACCGATTTGGATCACTCTCTATATTCGATATGTAAAGAAGGAGACGGTCGCTCGTTCCATGTGGCTTGGTCTTCTCTTTGGTTTTGGTGGATTGATTCTTGTTGGACAGGTGTGGCAAGGGCTCACATTTAATGGAATCGGATTAATCTCATCGATCTTGGATGCTTTAGCGCTGGCTTTCTATTTCTATCAGGCTTCTAAGTTACGAAAATATGTCAGCGGTGAAACCCTTGTTTTATATGGAATGGGCGTCACAGCGATTTTCTTTGCGATCATCCAACCGTGGTGGAGTTATCCATTCCATATCTTTACTGACTCCATTCCATTGACTGGACGATTTTCTGGTCATTCCGCGCCGGGTTGGTTGCTCATTGCCTGGGTTATTGTGATGGGAACACTCGTTCCCTATCTCTTGGTGACATCTGCCATTAAGAACATCAATGCAAGCACTGCATCCATCATCGGGATGCTTGAGCCAATTTTTGCTGGAGGTTTTGCATGGGTTCTCTTGAAAGAGACGTTTAGCCTCATACAAATAATTGGTGGAGCCGTCGTACTTGTGGGTATCTACCTTGCAGATAAAGCAGCCTCCAACTAACACTAGAATTGAGCCATGGAAAACTTTGCAGACCTTCTGAAAGCAAATGAAGAGTATGCCTCTCGATTTACTCAAGAAGAACTAACAGGTTTTGCGAAAAAGGGTTTAGCTATCGTGACCTGTATGGATTCGCGTATCGATCCACTCAATATTGTTGGAATGCACGCAGGCGATGCAAAGATTCTTCGTAACGCTGGTGCTCGCGTTACAGAAGACGTTTTACGTACCCTCGTTCTTGCCACCCACTTGCTCGGCGTGACACGTGTTCTCGTAATGCCACACACTGATTGTCGTATGGCTTCGGCTGAAGAATCAGAAATTCACCAGCAGATTAAAGAGAAGAGCGGTGTTGATACACGCGGCATTGAAATCCGCACAGTGCGCGATCAAAACAAGGCTTTGTTCCAAGATATTCAACGGATTGAGTCATATCCATTGTTGCCATCAGATATCAAGGTGATGGGCGCGATTTATGATGTTAAGACAGGTTTGCTTTCACCTATTAATTAATTATCTTTAATAAAGCTCTCTGTCGGTGCCTGGAAACTTGGGGCAATATCTGCAAAACGAGCAAAGTGAAGTTGTGCAGCAACTGTGATTGTGCGAGTAGGACCGTTACGATGCTTAGCAACAATCAAATCAGCTTCACCCGATCGAGAAGATCCCTCATATAAATCATCGCGGTGAAGAAGAATAACCATGTCAGCATCTTGTTCGATCGATCCAGATTCACGAAGGTCAGAGAGCATTGGTTTCTTGTCAGCACGTTGTTCTGGAGAACGGTTGAGCTGGGAGATTGCGATAACCGGAACTTCGAGCTCCTTCGCAAGGAGTTTGAGATTACGTGAAAATTCTGAAACTTCTTGCTGGCGGCTCTCAACTTTTTTGCCAGATGACATCAACTGTAGGTAGTCGATCACAATGAGTTTGAGATTGTGGCGCTGCTTGAGGCGACGAGCCTTTGCGCGAATCTCCATCAATGAAAGGTTTGGTGAATCATCAATAAATAAGGGAGCATCGGAGATCTCGCCCATTCGCTTTGCAAGGCGGCTCCATTCTTCATCGGAGAGTGAACCTGAGCGGATATTGTTGAGACCGACACGTGCCTCCGCAGAGAGCATACGCATCGTAATTTCAGAACGAGACATTTCCAGAGAGAAAATCACAGAAGCATTACCGTTATGAATCGATGCATGGCGAGCAATATCAAGACCGAGTGTTGATTTACCAACGGCAGGACGAGCCGCAAGAACGATCATATTTCCTGCATGCAACCCATTTGTTAAAGCATCGAGATCTTTAAATCCTGTCTTCACACCTTCGTCGCGAACACCGGTAGCAATCGCTTCGATTTCATCGAGAGCATCGGGAAGAAGTTGGGCGAGCTGAATGTAATCTTCAGATGCTCGACGTTCTGTGACCTCGTAAACTTCGGCTTGTGCTTGGTCGACAACATCATCGACCTCNCCCTCGGCTGTGTAACCAAGTTGAACAATCTTTGTTCCAGCTTCAACTAAGCGACGCATGATCGCGCAATCGCGAACAATCTTTGCGTAGTAACCAGCATTTGCAGCAGTAGGAACTGACGAGATGAGTGTGTGGAGATATGGCGCGCCACCTGCACGCGCAATATCACCACGCTTTGTTAATTCGGCAACAACAGTGACGGGATCGGCCGGCTCACCTTTGCCATAGAGATCAAGAATTGCATCGTAAATAAGTTCGTGTGCGGGGNGATAGAAATCGCGCTCTTTGAGAATTTCAACAACATCTGCGATTGCATCCTTGGAGAGAAGCATTCCGCCGAGAACAGATTGCTCGGCAACAAGATCTTGTGGTGGAGTGCGCTCGAATTCAACAGGATTGTTATTTCTGTTGTTATCACCTGAACGTGATGGGAACTCCGCGATACTCATGGTCGTATTCTGGCGGGGGCCACTGACAATCCCTATTAAGGCTGCTTCTCTATGTGTACGTGCCTGTGGGGAAGTTGTGAATTACCGTGGATAGCCTGTGGGTAACAGGTGCATAACCTCCTCAACTTTGGGGAGTTCACGCTCATTTACGGTCAATTTCCTGTTGATAAAGGTTTCTATGACCATCTCAAATACTGGAAAATGGGTAACTCGAGGCAATAATGAACCATGCGCAGATCGAGTCATCTTCTCCTCCTGCTTATTTCTCTATTCTTTTTAACCTCCTTTTCTAATACCTCAATTGCAATGCCGGGGGCGCCTGTCAATGGTTGGGCGATCACCGGAAGCATTGGTCAAGATCTTGCTTGGCGAAGTGGTTCGGATTTGGCTGCTCCTGGAAGTTATCTAATTAATTATCCCACTGGCATGTACACATATGCTCCAGGTAGTTGTTTTCAAATCGTTGACGTTCCGACTCTCCCAGACACATGCACTCTTCAGACTTTTGCGTCTGACTTAAAGAAGAATTTAAATCGCTCTATTGCGATGACCTATCTACGCACATGTGACTCCCAGCCTGATAATTCTTGTTTTAAAGGTTTCAAAACAATAGTTGGTTCAACATCAACTTCAGCAAAATTTGTGAGTTATCAGACTGGTTATGTTGAACCAGCACCGTTTTTGGCCATGAATGCTCCGGACCTAGGGTCACCAAGTCTTTGGAGCGTAGATCCTTCTTTAACCTCTCATGGGACCGGAAATGTGATGGTACTTCCTAGGTCGGTACAGATATTTTTGCAAAATGGCAATATCAAACTTGCGAACAACCCTCAATTACCAATGTGGGGATTATCTGATTACTCGTTGGAAGTAGTTCCTTATTACCCGGTTAAATTCATTGATATGCCGGCATATGTACCAGACAAAAATGCCGGCCTAATCCCTTCCCAATATGATCCTCTTAAAGTTGTTAACGGTCATGTTTGTCCAAGATATGCAATCTGGGCAGATAGCGAAAATTGTTATCTTCGAGATAGTTTTGTAGAAAATGTAAGAGTCAGTGCCACAGTGAAATTGCCGATGAATTCTTCGTTAAGGTTCGGCGGAAGAATTAGCAACCCAGAAATCGCTCTTACTCAAGCGAATCCGTGGCGGGAAGTTCAAATAACTGGATTTCCAATCCAGGTTCCCGGTGCACTTCTTACAGACTGGTTGCAAGCAAGAACATTGAATATGTTGAATGGCAGTTCTTTCATTCTGGGATCAACGCACTTAAAACTCGAGCAACTTCGTAAAATAATTGGCGATAAATATAATTACACAATTCAGCAATGGAAAATAACATCTGCTCAACCGTTGACGGTCTTGCCTAGTGCAGGTTTAGTCGCTACAAAGCGAGCCCTTGGGTGTCTCTCTTCCTTTTGGGCACAAGACAACTCCCTTGAATCATTGGTAGTCTCGAATGCAATGATGGGTCAGTCAAGCGCTCCTACTTATGATGGCAAGAAAATAACTTATCAACTAGGTGGAATGCACTACGGAACAGATGGGTCTCTCTTCTCCGGGGATTACCAAGTCATTATGAATGCGAAATTAGCTCGATGTGTTTATGGGATTACCGGTGCCATTAAAGCGGAAATATCAATTACCGATTTTGAAGGTGGAAATCAAAAAGTGTTTACTCAAGCGCTCTCAGAGAAAGACGGACTGCTTCGGCTTCGAGTTTCTGGGTTTCATTTCTCGGACCCTGTAATTAGTTTTGCGTTTGTGTCCGGCAAATAAAAACGCCCCCGAATCTCTTCGGGGGCGTTTTAAATCTAGAAGTTAAGCAGCAACAACCTCGATAACGACGCTTGCTGATACTTGGGTGGTGAGTGCAACCTTGACGGTGTACTTACCAAGCTTCTTGATGTGTGCAACCTTGAGCTTGTGGCGATCGATATCAACGCCAGTTGCGCCCTTGATAGCCTGAACGATCTGCTTATCAGTGACAGAACCAAACAATGAACCTGTTGAGCCGACCTTTGCCTTTACAGCAATTGGGGCCTTCTCCAGTGAGTTCTTGATTTCGACAGCGTGTTCGCGGTCGCGGATTTCACGAGCGGTACGAGCGCGACGAATTGCTTCGATCTGCTTCTCGCCACCAAGTGACCAGACGATTGCATGGCTACGTGGCAACAAGAAGTTGCGGCCGTATCCATCCTTCACAGTGACAACATCGCCTGCTTGGCCGAGGCCAGCTACTTCACGAGTAAGAATGAGCTTCATTTAGTCCATCCTCCTTATCGTGCTGTTGATGTGTAAGGCAGAAGTGCCATTTCGCGACTGTTTTTTACAGCTGCGGCAATCTGACGTTGGTGTTGTGTGCAAGCTCCTGTTACTCGACGAGCGCGGATCTTGCCGCGATCTGAGATGAACTTACGAAGGGTTGCGATGTCCTTGTAGTCGATATAAGTGACCTTTTCACGACAGAAAGAACATGGCTTCTTCTTGAACTTCTTGAGCGCTGCAGCAGAAAGTTTTGGTGCAACTTTCTTTGGCTTCANCGTCTTGTTACTTCTTGCGCCCACTTTGGTGCTCCTTTTGGGATGCCTCGAATGTTAATTCGAGAATGGTTAATTTATTTGATTAAAACGGAGGTTGATCGTCTGATCCTGTTGTTGCCCAACCGCCACCAACTGGTGCAGCTGACCAAGGATCATCAGATGATGAGTCTGATGAAGCAGCAGAAGGAGCTGAGAACCCACCAGTTGATCCGCCTTGACGTGTTGTCTTGGTGACCTTTGCAGTGGCGTTGCGAAGTGATGGACCTACTTCATCAACTTCCACTTCAAATACTGTGCGCTTCTCGCCTTCCTTTGTTTCATAAGAGCGTTGCTTGAGACGACCAGATACAAGAACGCGCATTCCGCGAGTCAATGATTCTGCAACGTTTTCAGCTGCTTGACGCCAGATCTGGCATTGTAGAAAAAGGCTATCGCCATCTTTCCACTCATTTGTTGCCTTATCGAGATAACGTGGTGTTGAAGCCACGGTGAACTTCGCGACTGCAGCACCGCTAGGTGTGAATCGAAGTTCTGGATCATTAACAAGATTGCCAATGATTGTGATGTTTGTATCTCCGGCTGCCATTTTATTTCCTTCTCTCTCTACTTATCTTTTCGGCTACTTTTCGAGGAATTATTCTGGACGTACAACTTTTGTGCGAAGAACAGATTCATTCAAATTAAGTTGACGATCCAACTCTTTGATTGCTTCTGGTCCGCAATGCAGATCTGCTACAGCGTAAATGCCTTCTGCCTTCTTGTTGATTTCGAAGGTCATGCGACGCTTACCCCAAATGTCGAGCTTGTCGACGCGACCACCGGAATCTTTGATGATCTTGAGATAGGTCTCAAGGCTTGGCTGAACTGTACGTTCTTCTAACTCAGGGTCGAGGATGACCATGATTTCATAATGACGCATGTGTTAACCCCACCTCCTCTGGACTAAAGCGGCCACGGCATTTCCGCGGCAGGAGGGTTATGCGACCTACCGTCGTTTCTACTTCATTGGAAGCAGTCCGTTTCGGAAGGGAGGGTAAGCCTATCCGTCTATGGAAGAAGAGAGAAATTCGCCTAATTGTGGAGCTTTTGAGCGTGTGGAAACTGCGACTGCGAAGTAAATCGTCGCAGCTATGCGAATCAGGCTGACGATTGCGTAAGCCTTGGGCGCAAGCCCAAATCGGCTCCCAGAAAATTCTGCAAGATATTGCCAAACAGCAACGTGATAGAAAACTTCTGCGCCTTGCCAAATCCAAAATACTTTTCGATCTTTTAATCCGCGAAGAGCCAGGATGGCTAAAGGGGTAAGCCATAAAACATATTGCGGTGAATAAACCTTGCTTGCAATTGTAAATATCGCAACAACACTGAATGCAGAACTTGCTAACGAGGGAGTTCTCTCTAATCCGAAGAAATAAACTGCGAACGCTGCAATCCCAATGAGAAAAGTCAGAATAGAAATAATATTGAGATTTCCAACGTTCACTCCAAGAAGTTGAAGTGAATACCAAAACGAACCAAAGTCAGCTGTGCGCTCGCTATTGAGTGTAAAGAAGCGAAGCCATCCTCTATATGTAAAGAGAATAAATGGAAGATTTATCACGAGCCAAATTCCAAGTGCGGCTGATGTGTAACGGATTGCCTTTTGAATTTGGCGTCGGCGTATAAAGATCAGAATAATTGGGGCCAGCAAAACAATCGGGAAAAATTTTGTGGCGATGCTTATTCCAAGAGCTACTGCGCTCTTATTATAATTTTGTTTTTCAAACCAATAAATCGCAGCGACTGCCGTGATCACTGCCCACAGATCCCAATTTATATAGAGTGAAAGAATTACTGCCGGAGAGAGCGGCAATAAATACCAAAACTCAGGTTTTATTCGAGAGAGAATTACTGCACTTCCCGCAAAGAGAAATGCGATAAGAAGGGCGTTTATTAAAAAGTAATATCGATAAGCGTTCGCTCCGCTTGGAGTTACAAGGGAAGTCGCCCACATGACAACCCCTGTGAGTGGGGGATACTCCACCGCATTGAGTGTTGATGAGTAGGGCCAGGTTTTATGGATCAGATCTCGAGCTCCATAAAGTGCCGGAAGATCTGAGTAACAGGCATGAACATAGACGTCTGGCGTTGCCCAATTTGTTTTGAAACAATGATCAAATTTTGTAAACGAGAGAAGTGAAGAAATTGCAACCAACAAAATAATGGACTTTGTTGCGAACTTCAGGCGCATTACTTCGTCTTTTTAGGTGTTGGTGCTACCGCAGCTTTAGCCGTGGGGGTTGGTTTCTTTGTTGCCGATGTTGGGCGGACTGCAAGAGAAGGATCTAGTGTTGGGACAGCTTGTGTGAAATCTGTTGGCTCGGTACCGCCGATATTTGCAGGGGCCGGGAATGAAACAACCGGCATACCTTTCATTGCAGCCTTTGTGTATGTATTCCAAATCATTGCCGGATAGGTTCCACCCGTTACAGCCCCGAGCCCACCAATTCCGTTGAGAGATTCAGTTCCATCGTTTCGGAAGAGTGCAACCGATGTTGCTAGCTGTGGCGTATATCCATTGAACCAGGCAGATGCATTGTCTGTTGTTGTGCCCGTCTTTCCTGCAGCAGGTCGACCAAGACCATTGATTGCTGCACCACCGGTGCCGTATTTCACGACTCCTTGAAGTGCATAAGTCAGATCGGCCATAACATCGGCTGAAAATACTTGCTGTGCCTGAATTCGAGATTCATAAAGAACTCCTTGGTTTGCACCAAGAACTTCTTTGACCATAAATGGTTTTGCGTACACACCATTTGCTGCAAATGTTGCATATGCGCCAGCGACATCAATGACATGCGGACTTGCAACACCGAGTGAAACAGATGGGGNCGCCCACATTTGAACAGAATCTGGAATACCTGCGCGGCGTGCGACATCTACAACTTTGTCCAAGCCTGCTTTCATTCCAAGTGGCACAAAGACTGTATTTACGGAGTGAGCCGTCGCATCGAGCAGATTAATCTTTCCAAATTGCTCATTGCTGTAGTTGTAAACAGAATAAATCGTATTTGCATTTGGATCGTCATATNCCGCAGGAGATTTTCCAAGCCATGTTGATTGTAAAGAAATTCCACTTTCAAGCGCTGCAATCAGTGCGAATGGTTTAAATGTAGAACCCGCTTGTGTTGTTGATTGAGTCGCATTATTTAATTGTGATTGTAGATAGTCACGACCGCCATACATCGCAACAATCTCACCAGTGCCTGGTCGAATCGAAACAAGTGCTACACGTAAGTTATCTGGCGCTTTTCCAGGGATGCGCGCTGCAACTGCATCTTGTGCCGCAGTCTGTGCTTGAGCTTCAAGAGTAGTTTTGACAACAAGTCCGCCAACTTGAAGTTGGGAATCTGTAAATCCAAGTTTTTGTAACTCCGCCGTTACATAGGACATGAGATAGCCCTTTGGACCAGCGAGCGCACCTGAAGTTACCTTTGGCAGAATTGTTGGGAACTTCATCTTTTTTGCTTTTGCTTCATCAAGCCAGCCGGTCTTCACCATTCCATTGATGACATATTGCCAGCGAGCCTTGAGGCGATTGAGCCCGTCGGTATACGAAGGGCCGTAATAGTTTGGTGAGCGCAGGATTGATGCAAGAACGGCATCTTGGGCAATCGAAAGTTGATTGACGTTTCGTCCAAAATAAGTTTGAGCAGCTGTTTGTACTCCATAAGAACCGCGCCCAAACCAGATGGTGTTGAGATAATTTTCAAGAATCTGATCTTTTGATTGTTGTTGCTCAAGCTTGATTGCAATAACAATTTCTTTGATCTTACGTTGAATACTTCGCTCTGGAGTTAAGAACGCAGTCTTTGCATATTGTTGGGTAATTGTGGATCCGCCGCCGCCATTTCCCAGGCTTTTAATATTGTCAAAGACAGCACGTGCTAATCCTTGTGGGCTAAATGCATGCTCCGAATAAAAATTTCGATCCTCTGCTGCAAGAACAGCGTGACGAAGATTGAGAGGAATATTTGCAAGTGGCACGATTGTGCGATTTTCAGAACCTATGCGCCCAAGCTCTGTTCCATCTGCATATTGGATTATGGTGGATTGAGAATTTACGAAAGCTTTAGGGTCTGGAATTCCTACTGTGAAATATGCATATGTAAAAATAAATGAGGCTGCGACAAAAAGACCACCAAAAAGAAATATCGATCCTCGAAGGCCATATTTAATGATGTTGTCCCGGTGATAGCGCAGGAAATCACGAATCACATCGATGAATGAACCTCTTGGCGCCACGGTGAAAGGTTACCGCTGAATGAAGTCCTCATCCTCGAGCGTACGAACGCGCCGAGGAGGTTTACGGAAGCGGCCATCGCCCAATTTAAAGCTTTGAATGAGGTGGTGCCAATGGCAACCCATGCAGACCTCAACAACATAGACGCGAAACTCGCCAAACTCACTCTGCATCTCATGGAGCTCACGAGTCGACTTAATGCGCCCTGAGTATTGACCGAGTTGGTCTCCAAATGCGTAATGAAGAAGAACCATTTTTGCTTCTCGGCAAATTGGACATGGCCGTTCAATTTTCTCGCCGTGATATTTCGCAGCGAGGCGAAGATAAGGATCTGCGTCGCAAACATCAGTTCCGGGTGTGACACCTTTAAAGTAACCAATCAAAGTGGCGCGACGTTTCAATGCATAATCAATTGAATCGCGGCGGGACCACATGAGCGAAGAATAATCCTTTTTGAATTACTAGGCTGACCCTGTGAAAAGCGGATTATCCAAGCTCTTAACTGTGAGATGGCTTGGGCAAGTAGTCGACGGGATTTTTCAATCCGCCCTCGCTTCTTTTGTTCTTTTCTCCCCTGAACGTCAAGCAAACCCTGTTGCCGCTGCGCTCGCTTTCTCTGTTGTTTTACTTCCATATTCAGTCGTCGGTCCTTATGTCGGGACCCTTCTCGATAGATTTTCTCGACAGCGAATAGTTCAATTTTCAAATTTTGCTCGCGCTGCAAATTTATTAATTATCGCCTTTCTTATCAAGCAAAGCAGTACAGGTTTGCTGCTTACCTTTTTTGTTTTAATTGCATTTGGAATTAATCGCCTCATTCTTGCCGGTCTCTCTGCAGGACTCCCCTTGGTTGTCTTTAAAGAACGTCTTGTTGTTGCAAATGCTTTGGCCGTAACTGGCGGAACTATTGGAGTTGTTATTGGTGGTGGAATTGGAATTGGTGCAAAGAAAATATTTGATCTTCATTTATCAAGTGATCGCTCAGATGCACTCATAATTCTTACTGCTTCACTGGGTTATTTTTTAGCTGGCATTTTGGTGCGACGCCTTCGTCGATTTGAAATTGGCCCAAAAAATTTAGAGAAGACGCAACAAGATGCAGGCTGGAAAGAGATGATTGAGGGCTTTCAGATTCTCCGCTCACACGGTGATTCACTCCGTGGAATTATTGCAACAGCGATTCAACGTGGGGGGCTTACTTCTCTCACGATGATGGTTTTACTTCTTGAGCGAAATACTTATCACAATCCTTCAAATCCTGATGCAGGTCTCTCTGGTTTTGCTGCGATGCTCACAATTGCTGGATGTGGAATTGCGTTAGGTGCGTTCATAAGTCCTTATCTTGTGCGACGTTTGGGACGACATCTGTGGATCCGAATCGCAATGGTTGTTGGAACTCCTTCACTTCTTCTCTACATAATCCTCCCAAGCGTTTACACATTGGGGGTAGCAGCTTTCGCACTCGCTCTATGCGGTCAAGCTGTTAAGGTCACAAATGACGCGTTGGTACAGAGAAAAATTCATGATGAATTTCGTGGAAGAGTGTTTTCTTTCTACGACATGGCCGTTAACGCGGCGATTGTTTCTGGTGCTTTTGTCGCTGCATTTGTTCTTCCTGGGAGCGGTGAATCCACAGCGCTTCCGCTCATTATTTTTGGAGCATATGCTGCAACATCGCTCTTTTTGCTTCGTCAATCTATTTTTTCGGAGCGTTCTCTTCCCACCACTGAATGAGTTCTCTCTTCGCACGTTCCTCACCCAATGGGCCATGCTCTAAACGAAGTTCGAGCATGTAGTTATAGGCCTTTCCTACCAATGGTGAGGCAGGAATTCCAAGAATCTTCATAATTTCGTTTCCGTCCACATCGGGGCGGATCGCATTGAGTTCTTCCTCTTCTTTTAGACGAGAAATGCGTTCTTCAAGAGAATCATATGTTGCAGCAAGAGCAGCCGCTTTTCGTTGATTTCGGGTAGTGCAATCTGCTCGAGTTAATACATGAAGGTGTTCAAGAAGGTCTTCGGCATCGCGCACATAGCGACGAACTGCTGAATCAGTCCATTCACCCCCTGCATAACCATGAAAACGAAGATGAAGAAAAACCAATTGTGAAACATCGCTAATAGTTTGATTGTCGAAACGAAGAGCGCGAAGTCGTTCCTTTGTCATACGCGATCCCACAACTTCGTGATGATGGAATGAAACACCACCGCCGGGAATTAATTCGCGAGTCTTTGGTTTACCAATATCGTGCAAAAGAGCTGCTAGGCGAATAACAAGATTTGGGCCACCGAGGCGATCTTCAAGTGCAATTGCTTGTTCGAGAACCGTGAGGGTATGTTCGTATACATCTTTGTGATGATGATGTTCATCAACTTCCAATTTGAGTTGTGGAAGTTCTGGAAGAACATACTTTGCAAGACCGGTCTCGACCATGAGTGCAAGTCCTAGACGAGGATTTGGCGACATGAGAAGTTTAATCAACTCATCATGAACACGTTCTGCTGAAACTATTGTGATTCGTTCGGCCATGCGTTTCATCGACTCAACAATTGTTTCATCAACAGTAAATCCAAGTTGTGCAACAAAACGAGCTGCACGCATCATTCGGAGTGGATCATCCCCAAAGAGAACATCGGGATCGCCGGGTGCGCGTAATACTTTCTTTGCAAGATCCTCAACCCCATTGAAGAGATCGATAAATTCTGGTTTTTCTTTTGTCAGTTCAAGGGCCAGGCAATTTATGGTGAAGTCTCGGCGAGATAAATCTCCCTCAATAGAATCACCAAAATTTACTTCTGGCTTTCGAGATTGTGGGTCGTAATTTTCGCTTCGATATGTTGTGACTTCAACAGTGACATCACCTTTTTTGCCGGCGATAGTTCCAAATGCAGCACCGGTTTCCCAAATTGAATCTGCCCATACTTTCAAAATCTTTTTTGTGGCCTCAGGCCGTGCATTTGTTGTGAAATCCAGATCATTTCCAAGACGCCCAAGAATTGCATCGCGGACTGGACCGCCTACAAGGGCGAGGGTAAATCCTGCTTCTGAAAATGCTCGCGCCAAGGAGCTTGCGACCGGAGCCTTCTCAAGAAGGGTGCTTGTCGCAAGTTGGCTCGCAATTTCACGCGGGGTACTCACAAGAGCCAAGGTTAGAGCAGTACCCTTCATCCATGACCCCGGCACCTGGTGCGGGTGGCGAAGCGAAGCGGAAGAAACGTCGTCGTCGGCGTAACCCGTCGAACCCACTTACACCTACTACTTCTCATTCTCCTTCACCTGGAGCGCCTACTTCCGCGACTGCGCCTGCAAAAAAGGCGCCACAAAGGAAGCAGCCTTATGCAAAACGCGTCGATGAAGTCAGCGCAGGCGGGNTGGTTATCGATACAACAGGAACAAAAGGCCTTTTAATTGGGCGAAAAGATCTTAAGGATGCAACAGGTCAACGTCTTTTGTGGTCTCTTCCAAAGGGGCATATCGAAGAAGGTGAAACTCCCGAACAAGCAGCTATCCGCGAAGTCCAGGAAGAGACTGGAATCGAAAGTGAAATTTCAAAAGCCCTTGGTGTTATCGATTTTTGGTTTATGGCGGGCGGGAAGCGAATTCACAAAACTGTCCACCACTATTTATTTAAGGAAGTCGGAGGAACTCTTGCTCCACAAATTTCAGAAGTCGATGATGTGGGTTGGTTCCCATTAGAAGAAGTTATTGGCCTTCTTGCATATCCTGATGAGAAAAAATTGATTGCAAAAGCTGGCGAGCTAGAGTTATGAAAAGAATTGCGCTCGCTTTAACGCTCCTCTTTATCTCTCTTCCAATTTCGGCTCATGCATCGAATGCCGTGACAATCACAGCCCCATCACATCGCCACCTTGATGGAACATTTATTGATGACAAACTTTCACAAGAGCTTGCACCTTCCGGTCGCCTTGGCCAACTTGTGTTTCTTGGAACTCGATATGTAACTACGTGGAGAGTTGACCCAGCACTCCTCGAGGATATTCAAGCAATGTCACAGGGATATTCAGTTTCTGGGCAAGGAGAGGGTGTCGGCAAGGATGTTGCGATCTCTTGGCTCAATCAATTTCAGCGCGATATCGCAAATCGGCGAGTTGAAGCAATCGTTTACGCAAATCCTTCCGAGTATTGGGTAAACAAATTCTTCCCGCATGATCGTGATTTTCTTTTATCTGTATCAGGAAAACGCCTATCGTTACTTCTCAACCGCGTGGTAGGTGTGCCAAAAAATTATGACGCTACAAATTATTTTTCTCTCACTCAATCACAAGTGCGCCTTCTCAATATCTCTAACTCACGACTTGCAGCTTCTGCTTCCTATATGGATTCGCTAGAGCTTGAAAATTACAAACTTTCTACGGTAAAAGTTCTCAATCCATCTCTCACTGCAACTGCCCGCCAAAGCCTTTCGTATGATTTGGCTGGACTCGTGAACCAACTTCGTGGTTCTGTAAGAGTTTCAACAGGAAAATTCACCATCACATCGACAAACCAAAAACTTCCAGTCACTGTGACAAATGATTTCCCACAGCAAATAGTTGTGGATTTACTTATTCATTCAACAAATGAGCGCATCTCTGTTGGAGATATTTCTTCGGTAACAATTCCTGGTAAATCCAAAGTTCAAGTGATGGTTCCTATTACAGTCTTTNCCTCCGGGGATTCAGGGTTTTCTATCACCATCAAAGGACGCTCCGGTGCGGTCTATGGGCAGACAGTTATTTATCCTTTGAAAATTGCTGTGATCAGTCCAATTGCAACCTGGATTACTGGAGCCGCCGGCGTAGTCCTGCTTGGCGCTGCAATACTTCAATCACTTCGTAGGTTAAGAAAAGGTAAGAAGGTGGGCACTCAATGAGTACCGACGAATCTCTTCTCCGCTCTTCTACGGCCATGGCCATTGGTACTGTGGCTTCTCGCATCACTGGATTGATACGCGNCCTTTTGACTGTTGCTTTGCTTGGAACGGCTTTACTCGGCGATGTCTTTAACGTCGCAAACACAATGCCAAATATTTTGTACAACCTCATTGTTGGCGGCGCCCTTACTGCTGTCTTTGTTCCACAACTTGTGCGCGCAATGCGCGATAGCGATGGAGGTTCGGCCTTTGTTTCGCGTCTTGTCACCGCGACAACTGTGATTCTTGGGCTACTTACGATTATTTCTGTTTTTGCAGCTCCACTTTTTGTCCGCGTTTTTGCAAGTAGTTATGTGGGCCGTCCTGAATTTCAGTTAACAACACTGATCATGCGCTATTGCTTACCTCAAGTTTTCTTTATCGGTCTTTATGCGCTCCTGAGTCAGATCACAAATGCAAAAGGAAAATTTGGTCCGATGATGTGGGCCCCTGTTGCAAACAATCTTGTTGGTATTGCAGTCGTTGGATATTTCTTAGCTCGTGCGCCTCACTGGAACGTTGCAACGATTTCTCATAGTGAAGCAACCTGGCTTGGCATTGGAACAACTCTTGGCTATGTCATCCAATTCGCTGTTTTAATTCCTGTTGTTCGAAAGACTCGAATAAAGATAACGGCACGTTTTGATTGGCGCGACCCAGAACTTCGTAAATCATGGCATTTAGCTTCGTGGACAATTTTATTTGCTGGAATTTCTCAGCTGGGTTATTTGATTGTGGTAAATCTTTCTAGCTCGGCCGCCGTTCATGCGGAAAAAGCTGGAATCACAACAGGTGTTGGATTCACTCCCTATAGCAATGCATATTTCATTATGTTGCTTCCACACTCTGTCATCACAATTTCGTTGGTCACCGCTCTTCTTCCTCATCTCTCAGATCTTGCAATAGATAAGAAATTCAAGGAGGTACACGACCAGCTTGTTCGGGCAATTCGATTAGTTGGAATTTTTACCGTGCCGAGTGCGTGTGCTCTCATTCTCTTTGGAACGCTCATCACCCGCACACTCTTTTTTGGAATCTCTAACGCTGATGCTCAATATATTGGCTTTGTTTTAGCCGGATTTGCTCTTGGCCTCATGCCTATGAGCATCAATTTGATTGCCCTTCGCGGCCTCAATGCCTTTGAAAATGTAAAGCTTCAGGTTCTCAGTAATTTTGTGATGAATCTGCTTGGTAGCGCTGCGGCGATTTTCTTGGCTAATACCCTCAGCCCAAAGTGGGTCACTGTGGGTCTTGCTGGAGCCCTCTCGTTGAGTTATTTCATTGGTGCATGGACGACTCTTCGCCTCCTTCATCGCTACAACATCCAGATTCATATCGGTGAAGTTGCTGGCCTTTATCTGCGTTTAGCCGGAATATTCCTTGTTATCGCAATCCCGCTGCGTCTTGCCCTCAGGTTTATCCCCGGGGGGAATACTCTTCATCTCTTGGTGGTTCTTGTTATTGCAGGTCTTGGTTATATCGGGGCAGCTCGAATCTTCAAGATTGAAGAAGTAGGAAGTGCCTTTAATTTATTGCTCCGCCGTAACTAATAGAAACCAATAAAGATAGGTAAAAGAATGAGTGAAGTTCATCAAGTCGTGATTGTTGGTTCAGGACCAGCTGGTTATACCGCTGCTGTTTACGCAGCCCGCGCCGAACTTTCTCCTATTGTTTATGAAGGTTCAGTCACTGCCGGTGGCGCATTGATGAACACCACTGAAGTTGAAAATTTTCCTGGTTTTCCTGCCGGCATCATGGGTCCAGAGTTGATGGATTCAATGCGTGCCCAAGCAGAAAAGTTTGGTGCAAAACTCATCACCGATGACATTGTTGAAATGGATCTTTCTGGTGATATCAAAATTTTAAAGGATGGATCTGGAAATNCTCTTCAAGCAAAATCTGTCATTCTCGCAACCGGTTCTGCGTATAAAGAGATTGGTCTTGAAAACGAAAAACGTCTTTCTGGCCGCGGTGTCTCGTGGTGTGCAACATGTGATGGATTCTTCTATCGTCAAAAGACAGTCGCTGTTGTTGGTGGCGGAGATTCAGCAATGGAAGAAGCAAACTTCCTCACACGATTTGCCGACAAGGTTGTTGTCATTCACAGACGTGATTCTTTGCGCGCTTCAAAAATTATGGCAGATCGCGCTAAAGCAAATCCAAAAATTGAATGGGTCTGGAACACAGAAGTAATCGATGTTCTGGGTGAGACTTCAATGTCTGCCCTCAAATTAAAAAATCTTTTGACGGGCGAAGAGTCGGAACGCGCATTTGATGGACTTTTTGTTGCGATTGGACATTCACCTCGTAGCGAGCTTCTTGGCGGCCAGGTTGATTTAGATGCTGAGGGTTATGTAAAAGTTGATGGACGATCCACAAAGACCAACCTCAAGGGTGTCTTTGCTTGCGGGGACCTTGTCGATCACACATATCGCCAAGCAATCACCGCTGCAGGAAGTGGCTGCCAAGCAGCTCTTGATGCAGAGCGTTTTCTTGCAGGCCATTGATTCATCGGCAAAATAGAATTACACATACAAAATAGATAGAAAAGGGTAAATACAATGGGTGCTACACAACCAGTAACAGCAGCAAATTTCGAAGCTGAGGTTCTTAAGTCTTCAACTCCAGTTCTCGTTGATTTCTGGGCAGAATGGTGTGGTCCTTGCCGCGCGGTAGCTCCAATCTTGGAAGAGATCGCTGGCGAGCACGGCGGAAAGATCAAGATTGTAAAGCTCAATACAGACGAAGAAGCAGCGATTGCGATGAAGTACGGAATTACATCAATCCCAACTCTCAATGTTTATGTTAACGGTGAGGTTGTAAAGAGCATTATTGGTGCAAAGCCAAAGCCAGCTCTTCTTAAAGAGNTTTCAGAGTTCATCTCCTAATTTTTTAGGAAATTATTTATGATGTCGCCAGAACTTCGTCTTGGAGATTCTGGCGACGTTGTCATTCAACTCAGCACAACACTCAATCGTCTTGGATTCCTCAAGAGCGTCTCAACTGATTTTAATGAGATCGTTGAAAGCGCTGTTAAGGCATTCCAGCAAGAACGTGGACTTACCGTTACAGGAATTGTTGATGACACAACTTCTCGAAGTCTTGAAGAAGCAAAATGGAAATTGGGGGATCGCACACTTCGCCTCGATCCTAAATCTTTAATGCGCGGGGATGATGTTGCACAATTGCAGACACGTCTTGTTGAAATGGGTTTTAACTGTGGCCGTGTTGATGGAATTTTCGGTCCACAAACAGAGGTTGCTGTAAAAGAATTTCAAAAATCTGTTGGTTCTAAAATTGATGGCCAATGTGGCCCTTCCACCGTAATGGCGATGGTCCGTTTGATGAAGATTGTTTCTGGTGGTGCTCCACAACAATTACGAGAAGAAGNATCCCGAGCAAATAAAGGGCCTTCACTTGCTAATAAGGTTATTGTTCTTGACCCAACAAGTGATTGTGGCGTTGAGGCAAGTGAAATTACATTTGATATTGCACAACGACTTGAAGGTCGCCTCATTGCCCTTGGCGTAGGAGTTTTCTTAACTCGCAGTTCTACATCAGCGCCATCTGAAGCAGAAAGAATTATCACCGCCAACAAAGTCGGAGCGGATTTGATGTTGTCGCTCAATATTGATAATTATAAAAATGAGAAAGCACATGGTGTTGCGACCTGTTATTACGGAAGTGATGCACATGGAGTCCACTCTGTTGTGGGTGAGCGATTTGCGACCTTGGTTCAACGCGAGATTTGCGCCCGTACCGATCTCCTCAATTGCCGAACACATGCAAAAACTTGGGATTTGTTGCGCTTAACAAAAGCGCCGACTGTTCGCATCGATTTGGGGTATCACTCCAATCCTGGGGATGCCTCACGTCTTGGTGATAAGGAATTCCGTGAAACAGTCGTGGAATCGATCATGGTTGCAATCCAACGTCTCTATTTAGCTGCTGAAGATGATGCAAAGACAGGCACGCTGAAGATCAGTGATTTAAGGCGTGTAGGTCTCAGAAAATAAGTAACGCTGGTTTCGCCAGATATGGCAAACTACCGCGATGAGTTCAGATATCACGCGCATCCATACCGGTGCACCTGAAAACCTTCAGGAGCGTTTCGCGCACCGTGCCCAATTTATGCAGCCTTCTGAAATTCGAGCCCTTTTCGCCGTTGCCTCACGTCCAGAGATTGTCTCCCTGGCTGGCGGTATGCCTAACCTAACCGCTCTGCCAATGGACATGATGGAGAACGTAGTTGGTGAGCTCATCAAGACAAATGGAATGGAAGCTTTGCAATATGGAAGCGGCCAGGGCCACCCAAAACTGCGCGAGCAGATTTGCGATGTTATGGAGCTTGAAGGAATTAAAGCTCACCCAGAAGATGTCATTGTTACTACCGGATCTCAGCAGGCTTTGGATTTAATCTCTCGCATCTTTATCGATCCAGGTGATGTTGTATTGGTCGAGGCACCTTCTTATGTAGGGGCACTAGGAACATTCCATCAATATGAGGCTTCTGTTGTCCATGTCGAGCTTGATGACAATGGAATGATTCCAGATCGACTTCGTGAAGCGATTGCAAAGACCCGTCAATCTGGTCGCAAAATTAAATTTTTGTACCTCATCCCAAATTACCAAAATCCATCCGGTGTTCTTCTCTCTGCAGAACGCCGCACTGAAATTCTTGAAATTTGCCGCGAAGAACGTATTTTTGTTGTTGAGGACAATCCTTATGGTTTGTTGGGTTTTGATAAACCATCGCCAAATGCAATGCGCGCACAAGATTCAGAGAATGTTATTTATCTCGGCTCCTTTTCCAAGACAATATGTCCTGGATTCCGTGTTGGTTGGGCCCTTGTTCCACAATCTTTGAAGGAAAAACTTGTGATTGCTTCCGAGTCCTCACAACTCTGTCCTTCTAATTTTGCCCAGCTTGCAATTTCAAGTTATCTTGCAGACCAGCCATGGCGTGATCAAATTTCATCTTTTTGTAAGCTGTATAAAGTTCGTCGCGATGCGATGTTGACGGCAATGGATAAGTATTTTCCAAAAGAGGCTACATGGACCAAGCCTGAGGGNGGTTTCTATGTTTGGGCAACACTTCCTGCCGAAATCGATACAAAGGCGTTAATGCCAAAAGCGATTGTTGCAAAGGTTGCGTATGTCCCAGGCACTGCCTTTTATGCAGATGGTTTTGGATCGTGGTCGATGCGTCTGTCGTATTGCTACCCAACACCAGAACGTATTACTGATGGAATTAAATCATTGGGTGGGGTTATCAAAAAAGAGATGGAACGCCGTTCTATTGGTTAACCCAGTAGCTTATTAATTCGCTCTAAATCTTCTTTATCGGCAAATTCAATAACAATCTTTCCTTTTGTTTTTCCAAGTTCAACCGTGACGCGAGTATCAAATTTATCGGAGAGATTTTCACCAATCTCTTTTAAGCGCGGTGCTGTTGTGGACTTTGCGCGGCTCGTTGAATTTTTAACATTTGCCCCGCCTGAAGCGACAATCTCTTCGACGTCGCGCACAGATAAACCCTCTGCGACGATGCGTGCAGCTAGTTTTTCAATCTGATTGTGGTCAGTCAGTGAGAGAAGTGCCCGTGCATGTCCTGCCGAGAGAACTCCGGCAGCTAATCGGCGTTGTACTGAAGTGGGAAGATTTAAAAGTCGAAGTGCATTTGAAATTGCTGGGCGAGATTTTCCAACTTTTGTTGCAAGTTCATCATGGGTATATCCAAAATCGTTTAGGAGATTTTGATATGCAGCGCCTTCTTCAAGTGGATTGAGTTGGCTGCGGTGAATATTTTCAAGAAGTGCTTCTCGTAAAAGTTCATTATCTTTTGTCGCTCGAACAATGACAGGAATTGTTTTTAGTCCAGCAAGCTTGGATGCGCGAAGTCGGCGTTCACCCATAATCAATTCATATTTGCCATTACCGATGTCGCGGACAACTGGTGGTTGTAGAACGCCAACTTCTTTAATAGATGCAGCTAATTCATTGAGAAGATCTTGATCAAAAACTTCACGGGGTTGTTTTGGATTTGGGGAAATCGAATTGATATCTACTTCACCTTGTTGTGCAACAACAACACCACTTACTTCTTCAATGATTGGGGTGTTTGGAATTAACGCATCAAGTCCGCGACCTAATCCACCTTTACGTGCTGCGCTCATGCTGCTGATCCTGTTCTTGAACCTCGTGCAGCGATTTCTCGTGNAACTTGCATATATGCAATTGCGCCAGGAGATGCTGCGTCATATGTCATAACTGTTTGTCTAAATGATGGAGCTTCAGAAACGCGAACTGCACGTGGAATTGGGATATCAATTAATTCATTAGGGAAATGCGCACGCACATCGTTTGCGACATCATTTGCTAAACGAGTTCGTGAATCAAACATTGTGAGAACAATTGTGCTGACATGTACTAATGGATTGAGAGCTCGTTTAATTTTTGCAAGTGTTTCCATCAGCAATGAAATTCCTTCAAGGCTGTAGTACTCACATTGAATGGGAACAAGAACTTCTTCTGCGGCGGTGAGTGCATTCACTGTTAATAGCCCCAGAGATGGTGGGCAATCAATAATGATGTAATCAAAGCGATTCCCGGCTGATTCGCGTTCTGCGATGAAATCATTGAGAGCTAATTTTAAAATTTGCTCGCGGGCGACAAAGTTGACCATCGCGATTTCAGCGCCGGCTAACTCTTGGTTTGCTGGGGCACATTCAAGATGTGGGAAACCTGCAACTTTTTTAACAACATCTTTGAGTGGGGTTTCATCAACAAGAACTTCAAACATGCCTGGACCTTCATTGCGATCTACCCCCAGGGCTGTGCAGGCATTTCCTTGAGGATCAAGGTCGATCACTAGAACCTTCAGCCCACCCATGGCAAGTGCGGCGGCCACATTGACGGCAGTTGTGGTCTTACCGACGCCACCTTTTTGGTTTGCAACGGTGAAAATGCGGGTTTTGATGGGGTTGGGCATGGGTTCTTTTAAACGGCGGATTCCCACAACACGGGGTGTTTCACGTGAAACTTCTACGCCGCTCATGGGCGTAGTTAATCAGGCTTTTTTGACTTCGATAACCCGAGCAACCTCAAAATCAGGGAGTTCAAGGGTGTGAAGGATCGCCTTCTGTTTATTGAGTTGGGTGGCGTCAATTTCAGCTTGAGCTGACTCCCCTTTAATCGCAAGAAGTGAGCCTCCGGATTTAATCAGGTGTCGGACCATGGGAAGAAGTTTTGGAAGAGGTGCCACAGCACGGGAGGTCACTACATCGAAGGAGCCTCGTGTGGTTTCGGCCTTGCCTCGAATGACAGTAATAGGAAGTTTTAAGAGCGCAACAACCTCATTGAGGAAGTCAACGCGGCGTTGAAGGGGTTCAACAAGGGTTACTTGGGTATCTGGACGTGCCAAGGCGATCACAATTCCAGGTAAACCTGCCCCAGAACCGATATCAACAACAGATGCCCTTTGAGGGATCAGTGTTGTGACTGGGATGCAGTTAGCAATATGACGCTCCCATATACGCTCGCCCTCTTTAGGCCCTATGAGGCCACGTTCAATCCCCCAAGTTGCAAGCGCCTCCGCATAACGGATCGTCTCAGCCCTTTTTTCCTGAAAGTGGCTTTCTAGGAGGGTTTCACGTGAAACCATTGAGGCTACTTAGCTTCTGGAAGGACCACTACGCAGCGATTTGGGTCTTCACCCTCAGATTCGCTGGTCAGGCCAATATTTTGAATAGTGTCGTGGACGACTTTGCGTTCAAAGGCATTCATTGGGCGAAGCTTGATCGCTACACCGGTTGACTTCACTTCTTCAGCGGTCTCCTCAGCGAGCTGTGCAAGCTCCTTCTTCTTATTGGAGCGAAAATCATCGATATCAAGCATCAAACGGCTGCGCTCGCCGGTGCTTGTTTGAACAGCAAGACGTGTGAGTTCTTGGAGGGAATCAAGGACCTCTCCATTAGATCCCACCAAATGGCTGAGATCGCCAGGCTTGCCCACGATTGCCAGGGCAGCACGGTCATTCTCAACATCGATATCGATATCGCCATCAAGGTCTGCGATATCCAACAACGCTTCGAGGTAATCAGCGGCTACATCGCCCTCTTCTTCAAGTTGGGCAATCTTGGTTTTGGTTTCTTCTGTCATCTCTATCTCCTGTCTGAATTAAACCTATTTGTATGCTTTTAAACTCTATTGTCTATATTGACCTATATTGACCTATATTGTCCTATTTACGCTTCTTCTTCTTTTTTGGTTGTTGGCGTTGTCCGGAAACATCTGTGGTTGTTCCATTCGAGGTGTTCTCTTCTTCAGAGGGCGCCTCTATTGGTTTTATTGGGTCAACAATTCCTTTGCTGGCCTTCTTTTTTTGAAGCTCTTCAAAAGCAGGTGATCCTGGAGTTGGGTTTCGCTTGATGACATAGAACTGTTGTCCCATTGTCCAAAGATTTGTTGTGCCCCAGTAAATTAAAACACCAACAGGGAAATTAACACCTGACACTGCAAAAATAACCGGGAAGATGTACATCATAATCTTTTGTTGTTGAAGCATCATGTTGTTTGAATCGTCCGTCTTTGGCATTCCTTTAACAAGCAACTGACGTTGTGTCGTAAATGTTGTGGCTGACATCGCAAGAATTAAAAGAACTGTAACAATTTTTGTTGTTGTGTTTGGGCTTGAAAGAAATGTCGATGAAAGATCGGNTCCAAAGAATTTTGCTTGTGAGGCCTGAACTAAGACATCACCTTTCATTAAGCCATGTGGTCGATTATGGGCGATTCCGTTAAGAACGGTAAAGAGTGAGAAGAAGATCGGTGCTTGAGCAAGAATTGGGAAACAAGAAGCAAGTGGATTTGTTTTGTGTTCTTTATAAAGCTTCATCATTTCTTCAGATTGTTTTTGGCGATCATCTTTGTAGCGCTTTTGAATCTCTTTCATTTTTGGTGACAAGGCGGTCATGGCGCGTTGACTCTTGATCTGCTTTACAAAAAGTGGGATTAAAATAACGCGAATAAGGACAACAAGCCCGATGATGGAGAGTGACCAACGAATAGATTGGTTATCGGTAAATGTTCCAAAGATGGAGTGGAAAGTTACTAGCACCCAAGAAACGGCGTAATACAGTGGGTTTAGGATGGTTCCCATTACATACCTACTTTCGCTTGTGATTTAACTGCATAGTCCACGCCACCGTGGGAAAAAGGGTTACAACGGATTAAGCGCCAAGCTGTCATGAAGATTCCACATAAAGAGCCATATTCGCGAATCGCGTCGATGGAGNATTGGGAACATGTTGGGTAGTACTTACAGCGTGGTGCAAAGTAGGGCGAGATAAGTTTTTGGTAGCCGCGCAATATAAAAATTAAAATGTATTTCATGCGCTCGCTCGCTTTGCTGCCCGAGCTAAAGCTTCATCTAAATCGTGAACGTAGGAATCGGTCTCTTTAATGACGCGAACAACGATTTGGGTGTGCTGAGGAAAAATAGAAAGGCGGTCACGGAGCGCGTGACGCAATTGACGTGCAACGCGGTGGCGGACTACAGAACCACCGATAGATTTGTTGATAATCAGCCCAAACTGAGGGTCGGTTGGAAAATCGTTATGTGTGAGAAGGTAGAGAACAAGTGTTGGAGTTGTAACTCGAAGACCGGCTTTTGTGGTTCGAGAAAAATCTTTACTTGATCGCAACCGATTGGATGCGGGTAGCACGGCGGTATACGTCTCGCGTTATGCGGAGATTTTTGAGCGACCCTTAGCGCGGCGTGATGAAAGAACAGCACGACCNCCCTTTGTTGCCATACGAGCACGGAAGCCGTGCTTTTTCGCGCGCTTACGGTTGTTTGGTTGGAATGTGCGCTTTGTTGTCATGATGAATCCTTTTCTTCTCCCACGTAGGTTTGGCCGGCTTGCCTGCCTTTTGGTGGGGCCACAGCTTGCTGAGGGGGTAACGGTAGGGGAAGTTGTGGATAAGGGTCAAACGGGGCTTTGATGGATGACTGGGGNGGTCATCTCTGTGGATAACCACTTGCTTTATTCGACTATAGGGCCTACTTTCGCCCTCTATCCACAGGCCAAATCCCTAAATCTCAGGTTTAGACCACAGGCTGTGGATAACCGTGGGGATAACTTTTTGGAGCTAAATGGAGACTATAGATACTGCAGGAGAGGCCGCTCATTCGGCTTCCTCAGCACCCAACCTCGACCCCATTGTTATGTGGGACTCCGTCGTCGAGGAGTTGGCTGCAGAGTCTCCAAGCTCTCGAGCTTTCTTAGCCGCAACCCGCCCACTGGGGATACTCCAACTTGGCGACGGCGCCTCATTTTTAGTTGAAGCTCCTAACGCATTTACAAAAGATTTTCTTGAATATCGCGTGAAAACATCGATCAATGAAATTTTGACGAAGCGAATGAATCAAAATGTTTCAATCGCTGTTCAAGTGAATGAAAGTTTGGAACAGCCATCCCCGTTGACCCAAAATGAGGTTGTTGAAGTAGACCCTATTCACTTTGATCCGACTCCTAAAGTTGGAACTGGTCGAGGAAGTGGGTCTCGTACTAGCGAGCCATCACAACTTAACCAGAGATATATTTTTGAAACTTTTGTTATTGGTGCATCGAATCGTTTTGCCCACGCTGCCGCTGTAGCTGTAGCTGAAGCCCCAGCAAAGGCTTATAACCCGCTATTTATTTATGGCGAATCTGGGTTGGGAAAAACCCACTTATTACATGCTATTGGTGCCTATGCAAAAGAGTTGTATGGCAATGTCCGTGTGAAGTATGTGTCTTCAGAAGAATTCACAAATGATTTTATTAACTCGATTCGAGATGACAAAGCGTCTACATTCCAGAAGCGTTATCGCGACTTGGATATTTTGCTTGTTGACGACATTCAATTTTTGGAAAATAAAGAGCGTACCCAAGAAGAGTTTTTCCATACATTTAATACTTTGTACAACGCCCACAAACAAATTGTGATCTCAAGTGATCGACCCCCTAAGCAATTAACAACACTTGAGGATCGTCTTCGCTCCCGATTTGAGTGGGGTTTAATTACAGATATTCAACCTCCAGAACTTGAGACTCGTATTGCGATTCTTCGTAAGAAGGCGGCGCAAGATAAGTTAAACGCCCCTGATGATGTCTTGGAGTACATCGCCTCAAAGATCAGTTCCAACATCCGCGAACTTGAGGGTGCTCTTATTCGAGTAACCGCTTTCGCATCTCTTAACCGTCAGCCGGTTGATCTTGGTTTGGCCGAGATTGTTTTGAAGGATTTGATTCCTAACGAGGCTGGTCTTGAAATCACCTCTTCGACCATCATGGCCCAAACTGCTAGTTACTTCTCTTTAAGCCTTGATGACCTTTGTGGCACTAGCCGTAGTCGGGTTTTGGTTAATGCCCGCCAGATTGCTATGTACCTCTGTCGTGAGCTCACCGAGCTCTCCCTTCCTAAGATCGGGGAGACTTTTGGGGGTCGTGACCACACCACAGTGATGCATGCAGACCGTAAGATTCGACAGTTGATGGCTGAGCGCCGCTCGATCTATAACCAGGTCAACGAGCTCACCACCAGGATTAAATCCCAGGCGAAGAATTAATGAGAACCAGTTTGGGATATATGGGAATTTGGTAACGGAGTACCCCCAGGTTGGGGGTAACTTGTGGATAACTGTGGATAACACAGGGATTTATGAGGATAACGGAAGGGCAATAGAAGGCCAAAAATAAGGAAAAGGTTGGGGAGGTTGTGAAGAGGGTACTTACCCACACACTTACCCACAGATGTAGAGAAGGTGTAAAAACCTTCTGACCTGCATTTATACCTTTATCCACAGAAAATGTCAGTAGTTACTACGAATATCTATATATAAAAGAATTACCTGTTAATAGAGAGAACCGGACGAGATATGAAATTTGTTGTTGAACGTGAAGAGTTAGTTGATGCCGTTAATTGGGTTGCCCGCAGTTTGTCGACCCGACCAATCAAAACAGAGCTTTTGGGAATCATGATTGATGTCGACACATCCATCACCCTCACAGGATCTGATTTAGAGACATCAACAAAAGCCATTTTAAAAGCAGATATATCCTCTAAAGGAAAAGTGTTAGTTCCAGGGCGCCTACTCGCCGAAATCGCGCGCTCACTTCCTGCAAAACCAATCACTTTTGTCTTGGACGGAACACGAGTGCTTGTTACAGCAGGATCTGCAAAATTCACACTTCCTACTCTCTCTGTCAATGAATATCCATCNCTCCCAGAACTTCCCGAGACGGCTGGTCTTGTTGCAAGCGATGTATTTGCAAGTGCAGTAAACCAAGTAGCAATTGCAGCTGGGCGCGATGATTCACTACCTACGCTTACCGGCGTTCATATTGAAATAAACAAAAACCACATCACGCTTGCCGCAACAGACCGTTACCGCCTAGCTGTTCGTGAACTTTCTTGGCAAGCAAAAAACGCAGATATTGAATCAACAACACTTGTTCGCGCACGCACATTAACCGACGCTGCAAAATCCCTTACAGGATCAGATCAAGTAACAATTGCTTTATCTCCTACAACATCACATGAACGCCTTGTTGGTTTTGTTTCAGAATTAAAAACAATGACCTCTCGTACATTAGATGGAACCTTCCCACCTTTTAAACACCTCCTTCCATCAGAATCCTCCTCACAGGCAATCGTTGATGTAGCAACACTTTTAGATTCAGTACGTCGCGTCGCACTTGTGACAGATAAAACAGTTCCACTTCGACTTAATTTCGAAAACAACAAATTACAACTCGAAGCCGGCGCCGGTGAGGATGCACAAGCAACAGAAGAGCTCGACATCCAATACACAGGCGAAGCAATTAATATTGCTTTTAACCCACAATATTTAACAGATGGACTCCAAGCCCTCAACNCTCCATTTGTTCAATTTGATTTCACTGGCGCGAGTAAGCCGGCTGTCCTTTCAGGTAAGCACGAAGCTAATGGCGCGAAGGATGAAAGCTACAAGTACCTATTGATGCCGATGCGTTATAGCTCTTAATGTGGATCAATCACCTTTCACTCAAAAACTTCCGCTCATATGATGAGTTGGAGTTAGCGCTCGAACCAGGAGTCACAATCTTCCTTGGGCGCAACGGTGAAGGAAAGACAAATATTGTTGAATCCCTACTGTATTTAGCATTTCTCTCTTCCCATAGAACATCAAATGACCAACCTCTTGTAAAACTAGGTAACCAATCAGCATATGTACGTGCAAAAACACAGAACGCAGAACGAGAAATATTGGTTGAGTTAGAGATCAACGCCGAGAAAGCAAACAGGGCACGTATAAATCAAAATCCCGTTCGCAGTCAAAAAGAGTTATTTGGATTAGTTCAAGCTGTTTATTTTTCTCCTGAAGATCTCGACCTTGTGCGCGGAGACCCTTCGGGCCGCCGACGATTTATTGATGAACTACTCACCCTTCGCAGCCCACGCCTTGCGGGTGTAATCAGTGATTATGAACGCGCACTCAAACAACGAAATTCACTTTTAAAATCACGAAGCAGTTATTCATCCCTTGCTTCATGGGATCAACAAGTGGCTGATTTTGGTGGAGAAGTAATCGCAGCGCGTTTAAAAACACTCCGTGAATTCGAACCAATTTTCACTGAGGTTTATAAAGAAATTAATGAAAAAAAGGCTGCCGCTATCACTTACAAATGCAGCATTGAAAACCCATCTGAAGACTCAAAAGAAAACAGCGATAAAATCCTTGCAAAGATGGCTGAGATAAAAAACCAAGAGATAGATCGTGGATTAACTTTGGTTGGCCCCCATCGCGATGACCTTCTATTAATGCTTGGTGATCATTTTGTTAAAGGTTATGCAAGCCATGGGGAGTCTTGGTCAATTTCATTGTCACTAAAACTGGCAACCTACCAATTACTTCAAAACGATGGATTAAAACCTATTTTAATCCTTGATGATGTTTTTTCTGAACTCGACGAAGAAAGACGCGAACATTTAGTTTCTTTAGCAAACTCGGCAGAACAAACACTCATCACTGTTGCCGTGCAAACAGATCTACCTCCACATCTAATAGGCACCACTTTTCAAGTGAAGAGCGGAAGTGTTAAGTTATTAAGTCAGGCCAAACATGAAGCATGACTTAGCACGAGAGTTATATAAAACTTGGCGTAACAATGCCAAACGTTCTAAACACAATCCCACAGATGAGGTTCGTGAACGCGTTGAAGATCCACAACCTCTACAACAAGTATTAAACGATCTTGTTTCATCGCGCGATTGGAAACAAGGAATAGCTGAAGGAACTTTATTTACCGAGTGGAAAATTGTTGTTGGCGCGGAAGTTGCACAACACGCAACACCCATCACATTGGTAGACGGCCTTTTAACTATCCAAACAACATCAACGGCGTGGGCTACCCAATTGACTGCCATGGCCCCTTCTCTTCTTAAGCAGATTTCAAACAGCGCCCCAGGCGCCCTTGTGGAGCAGATTGCAATCATTGGTCCCCATGCCCCAAGTTGGAAAAAAGGGCTGAGAACGATCAAAAATCNCCGCGGGCCAAGAGATACCTACGGTTAAGCGTATTTTGCCGCCGTACTCCTCCTTCTAGCCCCGATTTTGGCTATTCCTCTTGCTGTTTACCCACTAGGATTTCACCCGTAAACACGCCAAATAGGGCGAGGTTTGATTTATACGGCTTTTCTAAAATTTAGGCAGGAGCAAAGTGGCTGAGAAGACTTACGACGCTAGCGCGATTACAGTCCTTGAGGGCCTCGACGCCGTCCGTAAGCGCCCCGGCATGTATATCGGTTCAACCGGTGAGCGCGGCCTCCATCACCTTGTGTATGAAGTTGTCGATAACTCAGTTGATGAAGCGATGGCTGGCTATGCCACAGAAATCAACGTCNCCCTCCAGGCCGATGGCGGAGTCAAAGTTATTGATAACGGCCGCGGTATTCCTGTGGATATGCACCCCATTGAAAAAAAACCAGCTTTGGAAATTGTTCTTACAGTTTTGCACGCAGGCGGAAAATTTGGCGATGGTGGTTATTCGGTATCCGGCGGATTGCACGGAGTCGGTATCTCTGTTGTTAACGCACTCTCAACACAACTTTTTGTCGAAGTTGGCCGAGATGGATTTTTATGGACTCAAGATTACAAACTTGGCGTCCCACAAAACCCTGTAACAAAAGGCGCAGCAACAGATAAAACGGGAACAACAGTTACTTTTTACCCTTCTTCAGATATTTTCGAAACAACAGATTTTTCATTCGAAACTCTTTCAACTCGTTTTCGTGAAATGGCATTCCTCAACAAAGGATTGATTCTCTCCCTTACAGATGATCGCCCTGGACATGTCGATGAAAACGGAAATCCCGTGGCAGTTCGGTACCACTACGAAGGNGGAATTATTGATTTTGTAAAACACCTCAATACAACAAAAGGTGAATTCCATAAATCTGTTATCTCATTTGAAGCAGAAGACACAAAGCAAAAAATTGCTCTCGAAATTGCCATGCAATGGAATGACGGTTTCAGTGAATCGGTTTACACATTCGCAAATACCATTAACACCCAAGAGGGNGGAACACACGAAGAAGGTTTCCGAACAGCCCTCACATCAATCGTCAATAAGTTTGGTGAGGAATGGGGTTTCATCCGAAAGAAGGAAGATCGTCTTACGGGTGATGATGTCCGTGAAGGTTTAACCGCAATTGTTTCTATCAAAATTGGTGAGCCGCAATTTGAAGGACAAACAAAAACAAAACTTGGCAACACTGAAGCAAAATCTTTTACACAAAAAGCTATGAACGAAAATCTCACTGCTTGGTTTGAGTCAAACCCAACAGAAGGAAAAGAAGTAGTTCGTAAATCTATCGATGCTGCTGCCGCACGAGTTGCCGCTCGTAAAGCGCGCGATCTTTCACGTAGCCGCAAAGGTTTACTTGAAGGCCGCGGCATGCCAGGAAAACTCGCTGATTGCCAATGGACCGATCCAGAAAAATGCGAGCTTTATATCGTTGAAGGTGATTCCGCTGGTGGCTCCACAAAAGGTGGCCGCGACAGTAGAAATCAAGCAGTTTTGCCTATTCGTGGAAAGATCCTCAATGTTGAGAAGGCGCGCATTGACCGTGTTCTTCAAAACAACGAAGTTCAATCATTGATAACAGCCCTCGGCACAGGAATCCACGATGATTTTGATGTTGCGAAACTTCGTTATCACAAAATTATTTTGATGGCAGATGCTGATGTTGACGGACAACATATTCGCACGTTGCTACTTACTCTTCTTTTCCGTTTTATGCGCCCTTTGATCGAAGGCGGCTTTGTTTACTTCGCACAACCACCACTCTATAAATTAAAATGGGGTGGAAAAGAACCAGTCCAATACGCATTCAGCGATAAAGAACGCGATGGATTTATCAAACTCGGCCTCGAATCAGGAAAGCGCCTTCCAAAAGAAGACGGTATCCAGCGATTTAAAGGTTTGGGTGAGATGCCAGCTAAGGAACTATGGGATACAACAATGGATCCCGAGCACCGCGTCCTCATTAAAGTGACACTTGATGACGCTGCAGCAGCAGATGATCTCTTCTCAGTGTTGATGGGNGAAGATGTTGAACTCCGCCGTAACTTTATTCAACGAAATGCTAAAGATGTACGGTTCTTGGATATCTAATGGATACAAATAAACCTATTCAAACAACTGACGCAAATGGTCACGACAGAATTGAAACTGTCGACCTTCAAGTTGAAATGGCACGAAGCTATCTTGACTATGCAATGTCAGTCATTGTTGGGCGAGCTCTTCCGGATGTTCGTGATGGTTTAAAACCTGTTCACCGCCGCGTCCTTTACGCAATGTACGACGCTGGTTACCGCCCAGATAAGGGTTACTACAAATCTTCTCGTATCGTCGGTGACGTTATGGGTAATTACCACCCACACGGTGACACCGCGATTTACGACGCAGTTGTCCGCCTTGCACAATTTTGGTCGCTTCGTTACCCACTCATCGATGGAAACGGAAACTTTGGTAGCCCTGGTAATGATCCTGCCGCTGCTATGCGTTACACAGAAGCGCGCCTTGCTCCTCTTGCTATGGAGATGATGCGTGATATCGATGAAGACACTGTTGATTTCATTCCTAACTACGATGGCCGATCACAAGAACCAACCGTTCTACCTTCACGATTCCCAAATCTTCTTGTAAATGGTTCCGCAGGTATCGCTGTTGGTATGGCAACAAACGTTCCACCACATAACCTTGGAGAAGTCGTCTCTGCAACATGCTGGGCGCTAGAAAACCCAGATGCAACACCAGAGGAGACCCTCGAGAAGGCAATGTCCTTTGTGAAGGGACCAGACTTCCCAACAAAAGCTTTGATTGTGGGCCGCGACGGAATTGAATCGGCATATCGCACAGGCCGCGGATCCATCATTATGCGTTCTGTTATTGAAATTGAAGAGATCAACAAACGCACATGCCTTGTTGTTACCGAACTTCCTTACCAAGTAAACCCAGATAATCTTGCGTTAAAAATTGCCGATCTTGTAAAAGATGGAAAAATCAAAGGCATCGCAGATGTACGTGATGAAGGAAATGAACGATTAGGACAACGCCTAGTCATTGTTCTACGTAATGATGCAACTCCTAAAGTTGTTATCAATAACCTTTACAAGCACACCCAACTCCAAGATTCATTCGGCGCAAATATGTTGGCACTTGTCGATGGCGTCCCACGCACATTACGGCTTGATGAATTTATTCGTTATTACATTGAACATCAGATTGAAGTTATCGTTCGCCGCACTCGTTACCGTCTGGCCGCTCGCGAACAACGAGCACATATCCTCCAGGGATACCTCAAAGCCCTTGACGCACTCGATGCCGTCATTGCTTTAATCCGCGCCTCTAAAACACCAGAAGAAGCTCGAACTGGTTTGATGAAACTTTTGGATGTTGACGAAGTCCAAGCAAATGCGATTTTAGATATGCAACTTCGTCGTATTGCAGCGTTGGAACGTCAAAAAATTAACGATGAATACAACGAATTGATGGCTGAAATCAAAGAGCTCAACACAATTCTTGCTAGCGAGGCAAAGCAACGCGAGATTATCAAGATTGAATTACAAGAGCTTTCAGAAAAACACGGCAATGAACGCCGCACACAAATTATTGCTGGCGACACAGATATGTCTGTCGAAGATTTGATTCCTAACCAAGAAGTTGTTGTCACTATCACTCGCGGCGGATACAGCAAGCGCACACTTGCAGACCTCTATCGCGCGCAACGTCGTGGTGGTAAAGGTGTTAAAGGAGCCGCTCTCAAACAAGATGATTTTGTTGAGCATTTCTTTACCGCATCAACTCACGATTGGTTATTGTTCTTCACAAACAAAGGACGCGTTTATCGCGCGAAAGTTCATGAACTTCCAGATGCAGGCCGAGATGCTCGCGGTCAACACGTTGCAAATCTTTTGGAATTTAGACCTGATGAATCCATCGCACAAGTAATTGCGATCAGCGATTACGCATCACACCCTTACATTGTTATTGCAACCCGCAGTGGCATGGTGAAGAAGTCACCTCTTCCTGAATATGACAGCCCACGCTCCGGAGGATTGATAGCAATCAATCTGAAAGAAAATGACGAAGTTGTATCAGCATCGCTTGTGAGTGAAAAAGACGAGCTCCTTCTTGTTTCTCGAAAAGGAATGTCACTTCGTTTTACGGCGAATGAAGAATCTATCCGCTCGATGGGTCGATCAACATCTGGAGTCATTGGAATGAAATTCCGCACAGATGATGAGCTCCTCACAATGGCAGCAATCAATGGTGAGTCAAAGGATCAATTTGTATTCACTGCAACAGATGGCGGCTATGCAAAGCGCACACATCTTGATGAATATCGCCAACAAGGTCGCGGTGGTATCGGCGTAAAAGCAGCAAAGATTGATGAAGGATCTCGAGGCGTTCTTGTTGGCGCGATGATTGTTCAACCAAAAGATGAAATCCTCGCGATTACATCTGGTGGAACTGTCATGAGAACCCCAATTGATGAAGTTCGAGAAACCACACGAGATACCCTCGGAGTTCGCCTTGTGAACCTCAGTGAGGGCATCACAGTGGTCTCTATCGCGTTGGTAAAAGAGGACTGATAGGGGTAAATTGGCATTTTGCTTGGATGCGCATAAGTCGGGTAACCTTGCGCCTCTTGTTCAGGATGGAACTCAACCAGTCTGGAATGAATAAGGNCCTATAGCTCAGCCTGGTTAGAGCGCTTCCCTGATAAGGAAGAGGTCTGTGGTTCAAGTCCACATAGGCCCACGTAAGAGATGTATGACCCGTAGTACAGTTCGACCGCTTTAAAACTTAATACCGTTTCACAACGGGGACTTAGCTCAGTTGGTAGAGCACCTGCTTTGCAAGCAGGGGGTCAGGGGTTCGACCCCCCTAGTCTCCACAATTTAAAACTTTGTGGTTTTAACAATTCTGCCTTTTGAATCATATGTCGTCCACACGCCAGATTGTTGGCCGTCTTTAAATGAACCACTTCGCATCAATGATCCATCAAGGCGATAGAACTTCCACACCCCATTCATAACCTTACCTTTGTACTTTCCTTCGGCTTTAATTCCACCATTCTTGTAATACTCAATAAAAACACCACTGGCTTTAGGGTATGAGCCATTAATCTGCTCTAGACGTGAAAGTAAAACTTTCTTCAGCAGCGCTTTTGGAAAAGGTTTGTCGATATCAAATTGAATCGTGCCTTTGGAAACTACATACTTATCAAGAGCACTTCCCATACTTGAAGCGATAGATCCTGAGGCTGGAAAGAGGCTGTTGTGATTCTTAAAACCCATCACATGACAGAGATTATCCTCACCAATCTTCAGTGTGGGCATTCCCCATGCAATCGCTCGCGTTGATTGAGGAAAGAGAAGCTCGGCAGCCCTCAAAGTCTCCAAAAGAGCTTTCTGTTGTTCCTTAGGAAACTTTTTAAAAAATGCTGCAAAGTCGGTGGCTGCCATAAGCGGGAGATTAGCGAATTTATGGAATTGCGGGAATAATTACAGCATGACACAAGCAACCCTTCACACATCAGCCGGCGATATCGTCGTAGAGCTCTTTGAAAATCATGCACCAAAGACAGTGGCCAACTTTGTTGAATTAGCTACAGGTGCACGCGAGTGGGTAAATCCAAACACTGGCGAAAAAACAACGGCAAATCTTTATGATGGAACCGTCTTCCACCGCGTCATTGCAAACTTCATGATCCAAGGTGGAGATCCACTAGGAACAGGCACTGGCGGCCCTGGCTACCGTTTTGCTGATGAGTTCCACCCAGAACTTAACTTCGACCGCCCATATCTTCTTGCAATGGCTAACTCAGGCCCAGGAACAAATGGCTCACAATTCTTTATTACCGTTACTGAAACAGCTTGGCTTAACCGCAAGCACTCAATCTTTGGTGAAGTTCAAGACCCAGCTTCTCAAAAGATTGTCGATGCGATTGCTACAACAAAGACTGGTGCGGGAGATCGCCCAGTTCAAGCAATCAAGATCAACTCAGTAACAATTTCAAAATAAGCCTAATTTCACTGTTATGAGAGAGAAGAATTCGCTTACAACATATTTAATTATTGTTATTTGCGGCTTCTATTTCACTGCTCAGTATTNCCCAAACATCCTGCATTTAAGCCTGCCGTTACAGCAAGAACTCTTTCTCATAAAGAGCGCTTACTTCCCTGACGGCAGTCTTCATGGCGTGAACCAAGGTGAATATTGGCGCCTTGTAACGGTTGCATTGACTCATGGATCCATCACCCACTTACTTTTCAACATGCTTGCTTTATGGCAACTAGGCACCATTATTGAAAAGATCTATGGAAAAGCTAAATACTCACTCATTCTTCTGGGCTCGCTCCTTTTTGGATCTGCGGCTTCATATTTCTTTAATCCAACAAATGTCCCAGCCGTCGGTGCGTCAGGAATGATCTTTGGATTATTTGCAGCTTTGCTTGTAACAAGCCGTAAATATGGAATCGATTATAAAAATGTTGTTGGCGTTATTGTGGTCAATTTGATGATCACATTCCTAGTTCCAAATATCGATTGGCATGCACATATTGGCGGCCTTATCGGCGGCGCCATTACGACATACCTAGTTCGAGGNTTTAACGGTACGCAAAAGCGCCTGCGCAACATCTAGTACTTCAACATCGGCTGCGCGCCCTGTTACTCCATCGCTGATCATCACACGGCAGAATGGACAACCAACAGCTACTTCTTGAACACCTGTAGCAATTGCCTCATCAACGCGATTCATATTGATTCGACTTCCAAGTTTCTCTTCCTGCCACATACGTCCACCGCCAGCACCACAACAAAAAGCACGTTCTTGATTACGTGGCATCTCGGTAATAGTGACACCGGTCGACTCAAGGAGTTCGCGAGGTGGTTGATAAATTTGATTGTGACGACCAAGATAACAAGGGTCGTGATAGGTAATTGATTTTGGATTTGTTGGTGGAACTGGGACCAACTTCTTTGTTTTTACAAGTTCATTGAGCAATTGCGTATGGTGAACAGGTTGAAGATCAAAACCTTGCTGTCCATAATCGCGCCCAATCGTTGTGAAGCAATGAGGGCAAGTGACTACAACCTTCTTCACACCACGTGGACCAAAGACCTCTTTGAGAGTTTCGATATTTTCCCGCGAAAGAATTTGATAAAGGAATTCATTNCCCGCTCTACGAGCAGGATCGCCTGTACATGTTTCTCGTTTTCCGAGAACTCCAAAGGAAACTCCAGCCATATGCATTAGCTCAGCAACGGCCTTTGTGGTCTTCTTTGCCCGCTCTTCATAGGCACCAGCACAACCAACCCAGAACAGATACTCAACATCATCAGGAATTTGTCCTTCAATAACACGAACAGGGAAATCGCATTCAGAAATCCACGCATCACGGTCGTTGCGGTTGGCACCCCAAGGATTTCCAGCCTTTTCAAGATTTCTAAAGGTTGCACCCAATTCTGTTGGGAATTCACTTTCAACAAGCACTTGATAGCGGCGCATATTCATAATGTGATCAACATGTTCGATATCGACAGGGCACTCCTGAACACAGGCACCACATGATGTACAAGACCACAAAATATCTGAGGAGATAACAGAACTCATTGGAGCATCGGAGGGAACCTTTGTCAGCGCATGGTCTCGCATTGCCATAATCAAAAGCTTTGGCGAAAGTGGTTTATCTGTATGCCAGGTTGGGCATTGTGATTGGCAGCGACCACATTCGGTACAGCTGGCCATATCCAACAAGCCTTTCCAAGAAATATCAGCTGCTTTACCAATACCAAAAACATCATCTTCAGATGGGTCTTCAAAATTAATTGGCTTGCCATGCGACAACATCTCAGGAACAGCACCAAGTGATGGCCGTTTATCAGGATTACGCTGGAAGAAAATATTAAATGGAGCAAGGAAGCGGTGCCAAGCAACACCCATAGTCAGATTGAGCGCAATGACAATAAACCAAGCCATTGAAACAAGAATCTTTACAGCAGCAGTAACTCGAATAACAGATTCATTATGTGAAAATTGCAAAATAAATACACAGACAACAACTGCAAGAATCGTTAATTCAACATAAAGGCCGCGCCATGTGACAGACCCAAGGAAACGATTCTTACGACCCTTACGAAACCACATATTCCAAAATCGAACTTTGATCAGAACGATAATTCCAACACCAGTGAGGCCAGCAATTGCAACGACAAATCCGCGATAAACAATCCAATTACCAATCAAAGGCAACTTAAATGTTGGCGAGATAACTTCACCGTAAGCCTGTACAAGAGAACCAAAAAGTGCGACGAAGCCAATCATCACAAACCAGTGAGCAAAACCAGAAGGACTAAAGCGCGTCATCTTTGTGTGCGACAAAATCTCATGTGTCATCCAGGCAAAACGTCGCCCTTTGTTACTTCCACGGGTGGGATCGGCTTGCCCGCGCCTAATCAACGAATAGATCTCCCGGGCCTTGAGAGCGAAGAGGGCCACAGCGACGAAAGTAACTGCGTAAGAGAGAAGTATCAGTATTAGCTTCACCTGATTAGGTTAAGGCTTATCTACCGGCCTGGACAGGAAATCGAAAAGTTCGACTGAGATTCGCCCGCGCCGCCCTCCCAAAAGACTCGGGCCATGGCGCGTCTCAACAATCGTCGAAACTTTTGATTTTCTGCCCTGGCCTTCCAAATCCGGGAATAGAAGGCAGATGGCCGATGTTATGTAGGTAACTCATAGTTGAGCCGCCTCGACTCAAGGTTTTGACCAAAGGCGACTCAAGTGCGAGAATTAAAGCCTAGCCCAGCAACCCCAGGGCTGATCTAAGAAGGAGCTACATCATGGCAAGAGCAGTCGGAATCGATCTAGGAACTACAAATAGCTGCGTCAGCGTTCTCGAAGGTGGCGAACCATCAGTTATCGCCAACGCCGAGGGTGCACGCACAACCCCATCTATCGTCGCATTCGCTAAGAATGGCGAGGTCCTTGTCGGAGAAGTCGCAAAGCGCCAATCCGTCACAAACGTTGATCGCACAATCCGTTCAGTAAAGCGCCACATGGGCGAAGCATGGACGATGGATATCGACGGCAAGAAGTACACACCACAGGAAATTAGCGCACGTATCTTGATGAAGCTCAAGCGCGATGCGGAAGCATTCCTTGGTGACACTGTGACAGATGCAGTTATTACTGTGCCTGCATATTTCAATGACGCACAACGTCAAGCAACGAAGGAAGCCGGTGAAATTGCTGGCCTCAACGTTCTTCGAATTGTCAACGAGCCAACAGCTGCTGCGCTCGCTTACGGACTTGATAAGGGCGACAAAGAACAAACAATTTTGGTCTTCGACCTCGGCGGTGGAACATTCGACGTTTCACTTCTTGAAATCGGTGATGGTGTTGTTGAAGTTAAAGCAACCTCCGGTGATAACCACCTCGGTGGAGATGACTGGGATCAATCACTCGTTGATTTCTTGGTAAAGACATTTGGATCAAAGAACGGTATTGATCTAACAAAAGACAAGATGGCAATGCAACGTATTCGTGAAGCTGCTGAAAAAGCAAAGATCGAATTGTCAGCATCTGCATCAACATCTATCAATCTTCCATACATCACTGTAGATGCCGAAAAGAACCCATTGTTCTTGGACGAGACAATCACACGTGCTCAATTCCAAGCATTGACAGCAGATCTACTTGAGCGCACAAAGAAGCCATTCCAAACCGTGCTTAAGGATGCTGGTATTCCAATCGCCGATATTGATCAGGTTGTGCTTGTTGGTGGATCAACACGTATGCCAGCAGTCGTGGATCTCGTCCGCGAACTTACTGGTGGAAAAGAACCAAATAAGGGCGTTAATCCAGATGAAGTAGTTGCCGTTGGTGCAGCCCTTCAAGCTGGTGTTCTTAAGGGTGAAGTAAAGGATGTTCTTCTTCTCGACGTAACACCACTTTCTCTTGGTATCGAAACCAAGGGNGGAGTAATGACAAAGTTGATCGAAAAGAACACAACAATTCCTACAAAGCGTTCAGAAATCTTCACAACAGCCGATGACAATCAGCCTGCTGTGCAGATCCAAGCCTTCCAAGGTGAGCGTGAAATGGCTGCTTATAACAAGCGCCTTGGCATGTTCGAACTAACAGGAATTGCACCAGCACCACGTGGTGTTCCACAAATCGAAGTGACATTTGATATCGATGCAAACGGAATTGTTCACGTAACAGCAAAGGATCTTGGAACCGGCAAGTCTCAATCCATGACCATCACAGGCGGATCGGCTCTTTCTAAGGAAGATATCGAGCGCATGGTGAAGGATGCAGAAGCACATGCTGATGAAGATAAGCAGCGTCGTGAAGAAGCAGATATCCGTAATGCTGGTGACTCACTTGCTTACACAACCGAGAAGTTCATCAAGGATAACGACGAGAAGTTGTCGACTCCTGAAAACGCAGATAAGAAAGTTGAAGTTGAAACAGCACTTGCTGATTTGAAGAAGCTTCTTGAAGGCGCAGACTTCGCAGGTATTAAGAGNGCGACAGAGAAGGTATCTGAGTTGTCACAACAGCTTGGTGCTGCTTTGTATGCGTCTGCTGATGCCACTGCAAACACTGAGGCTCCTAAACACGATGGTGTTGATGAGGCTGAGGTTGTTGAAGAGTAATGAGCGAAAACACAAATCCTGCAGCAGAGAGCTCTTCGGAAGAGGAGCTCTCTAAAGCGGTTGATGAAGCGTTAGCTTCGGTCGATGAAAAAGATCCTGTTGCTTCCCTGACAGAAGATCTTCAAAGACTGACAGCTGAGTACGCGAATTACAGAAAGCGTGTTGATCGTGATCGCATCACAGACCGCGAAGCATCTTTTGCTCTTGTCATGTTAGAACTTCTTCCTATCCTCGACAATATCGAGAGAGCGGAAGAACATGGTGAGTTAACGGGCGGGNTTAAGGCTGTCGCTGATCAGATTCTTGCAGTCACATCAAAGCTTGGACTTGAAAAGTTTGGTTCTGAAAATGAAGCATTCGATCCACAAGTACATGAAGCTTTGATGCACGAAACCTCCCCTGATGTGACCGAAACTTCTGTGACAAAGGTTTTGCAACCAGGATACAAATTCAAAGAGAGAGTGATCCGCCCTGCTCGCGTAGCAGTTGCAGATCCAGAATAAAATGGCAGCCAAGGATTTATACGAGAAGGATCTCTATGCGATCCTTGGTGTCAAAAAATCAGATAGCCCTGACGCTATTAAAAAGCAGTATCGCAAACTAGCGAGAGAGCTTCACCCTGATAAGACAAAGGGCGATAAAAAGCTGGAAGAGCGCTTCAAAGATGTCTCTGAAGCATATGAAGTATTAAGTGATGATAAGAAAAAGGCTGAATACGACGAGATGCGCGATGCGCTCAAGTCAGGCCGCATGCCTCGCGGCGGATCCAATCCGCAAGGCGGGTTCCAACAAGGCGGAGATTTCAACGACATCTTTGGAGATCTCTTTGGTGGTGGAGGACGTCGCGGACCTCGTAAAGGGCAAGATTTACAGACTCAGACAACTATCTCTTTTAGAGATTCCATTTATGGAAGCGAAATTACGATTCGCACAGGCGCAGAACCATTTACAACACGTATTCCAGCAGGCATCAAAGATGGTGCAAAGATCAAACTCAAAGGTCGCGGAGCACAAGGTGACGGCGGTCCCGGTGACCTCTTTGTTGTTGTTCATGTAACACCGCATCCACTTTTTAAGCGCGATGAAAATAATCTTTTAATGACTCTTCCTGTGACATTTACTGAAGCGGCGCTCGGAGCCGATATTGCCGTCCCAACATTAGGTGGAGACGATGTAAAAGTTCGCCTCGCACCGGGAACACCCAATGGAAAGAAGCTCAAAATTAAGGGACAAGGAATTTCCCGCAATCACGAGCAAGGTGATTTGATTCTGACAATCGATGTTCAGGTTCCACAACGTGTCGATGGAAAAGCCAAAAAGGCACTTGAAGAATTTGCGGAAGCGACGGCAGAATTTAATCCTCGCGCAGAACTCAAACAGAGGTCACAGGCATGAACGAAGAGAATCAAATTTCAGAAGACGATGCAGTTTATGTAATTTCTGTTGCTTCCGAACTATCAGGAATGCACCCACAAACACTTCGTCAATACGATCGCATGGGTCTTGTAACACCTGGCCGCGCATCAGGTCGAGGTCGCCGTTATTCACTTCGTGATATTGCATCACTTCGAAATATTCAACGTCTTGTTGGTGAAGGTGTAAACCTTGCTGGCATTAAACGAATCATGGAACTTGAAAGCGCGGTCGCGAATATGGCGATAGAAGTTGCAAAACTTCGCACAGAAGTGGATGCTCTTATGGAGGAAAACCCTCCAAAAGCCCTTGTAAAGCGCACACCACAACCCATCGTCGTATATCCAAAAGAGTAAAGGCTAGGATTCAGACATGACTTCACGCGAAAATCTCAAAGATCAAATCCTAAAAAAGGCTGTTGTTCACGGCAAAGTAATTTTGTCTTCAGGAAAAGAAGCCGATTACTACGTTGATCTTCGCCGCATCACACTCGACAGCGAAGCAGCTCCACTCGTTGGTGAAGTAATGCTTGAAGTAACGAAGGATTGGGATTACGAAGCCGTTGGCGGTCTAACNCTCGGTGCAGATCCTGTTGCAACCGCGATGATGCATGTTGCCGGTCGCCAAGGTCGCAAACTCGACTCGTTCGTTGTTCGCAAAGCAGAAAAAGCTCATGGATTACAACGTCGCATTGAAGGACCAGATGTAAAAGGAAAGCGTGTTCTCGCTGTCGAAGACACAAGCACAACTGGTGGATCAGTTATGACTGCAGTGGAAGCNCTCCGTGAAGCCGGTGCAATTGTTGTCGGAGTTGCCACCATCGTTGAACGCGGTGCAGCACCTCTACTTAAAGAGAATAACCTTGAATATAAATTCGCATACTCATTGGGTGATCTAGGACTTTAAGACAAGTGCTTGCGGGTACGCCATTCTTTAATGACTTCCCAAGCAATCGGTGCAACTGAAACCACAACGATTACACCCACAATTGGGACGATGTAGTGATCAACTGATCCTTTGAGTTTTTCACCAACAAAATATCCGCCCCAAATAAATCCCTGGGTCCAAACAAGGGCGCTCACTACATTCCAATAGAAGAATTTTTTATGAGGCATCTCAAGAATTCCAGCAACTGGATTGACGAGATGTCGAACGATCGGAATAAAGCGGCCCAAGAAAATCATCTTNCCGTAGCCATATTTGGCCATCCACTTCTCCATGGAGCGAAGTCGTGAAGGGTTGAAGTATTTAGAGTCTTCTTTTTGGAAAAGCTTGATGCCATATTTGATACCAAGCCAATGTCCCAATTGGGAACCGGCAATAGCAAAGAGCGGTGCGCCAATGGCTAGTGCAGTCATAGAAATCTTCAGGTGAATTGCTGTGCCTGTGCCCGATGCTGCAACGCCGCCAATAAAGAGGAGTGAGTCGCCAGGGAGGCCAAGGACCAGTGGAAGACCAGTCTCTAGAAAGAGAATTGCGAAGATTCCGGCTAAACCGAATGTATTAATGGCCCCTTGGGCTGTCCAAATATTCATTGGTCATATCGTACCGGGCGCCCCTGAGAAAACTAGACTGTATGAACCATGAAAATCCCGCGCGCAATCATTTCTACCGCAAGTGCCCTTCTTCTTGCGCTGGGAATTATGACCCCCGTGTATGCGACAAACACGCTCGCAACATTTCAAAGTCAGAAGCTTTCATGGAAAAACTGCGGCAGCGATCTGCAATGCACATCGTTCAAAGTCCCTATGGATTACGCATCCATCGATAACAACACATTTNCCCTCGCTGTCATTAAACATATTGCATCAGATAAAAAGAATCGTATCGGAACGCTTTTTGTAAACCCTGGTGGACCTGGCGGATCCGCATACGATTATGCGCAGGCTGCAACTCAAATAGTTTCTAAAACAATTGTTCAAAGATTCGACATTATTGGATTTGATCCACGAGGCGTCGGAAAATCTAATCCAGCTCGATGCCTCACAGATAAACAAGAAGATGAATATATTTCTGCAGACACTTCTGTTATTACAAAAAATGATTTAAACACCCTTCTTGCACAAGCAAAATATTTTGCCGCAGCATGTGCAAAAGCAACTGGTCCCAAAATAGGACACTACGGCTCTCTTGAAACCGCCAAAGATATGGATCTTCTTCGAACACTCATTAAAGAACCAAAACTTAACTTTCTTGGCAAGAGCTACGGAACATATCTTGGCACTCTCTACGCAGCTTTATATCCAACAAAGGTAGGACGATTTGTTTTGGATGGCGCCATAGATCCCAATGCAACAAATGCGGACCAAAACCTGACTCAAGCAGTGGGATTTGATACAGCACTCGTGGATTACACAATAAAGACAAAAAAATTTACTGAGAAGCAAATTCTAGACTTTATAAATTCACTGCATGCAAAACCACTTGTTCTTCAAAATGGTCGCAAACTCACATCGTCTTTAGCAATCATTGGTATTGCATCCACGCTTTATGACAATGCAACAGGCTGGCCAAATCTCAGTGAGGCCCTCGATGAGGCAATCAATAAAGAAAACCCCCGCCCACTATTAAGTCTTGCCGATGATTACAACACTCGTGACGCGAATGGTCGTTACTCAAATGAAAATGACATCGCACAAATCATTGGCTGTCTTGATCTTTCAGAGCCACGAACTGTTGCTCAAATGAGTGCAGATGGCAATGTTCTCAAGGCAAAAGCACCAGTATTTGGACCGTATCTGACATATGCAGGACTTACATGTAAATACTGGAAGCACCCAGCATCGAAAAANCCCGCTATGAAATCTCTCAAAACTGCCCCTGTTGTTGTTATCGGAGTCTCAAAAGATCCAGCTACCCCTTATGCATGGGCGCTGAAGCTGCACAAAATTTTTCAAGGCTCAACTCTCATTACATTCAACGGCGAAGGCCATACAGGGCACAATCGCGGAAATAAATGTGTGGATTCAGCAGTCGATAAATATTTGCTCACCGGTGTGAGCGGATCAAATATTTCTTGTTCTAACTAATCGCTGCCGCAATTGCTTCGTCAATACCGCGTGAATAAATAATCTGTGCGTAATTTTCCACTAAAGAGGTAAACACCTGCGAAGAAGAGAGCTCGCTCGAGAAGATATTGCTTTCGGAAAAGAAGCGAGAAATAAAATTACTCAAATCTTTTGATGTTTGAGAGAGAAGAACGAGAGAGTCTTTTGATGGATCCTTCATCTGCCCTGCAATTTCTCCGGGGTTAAATCCCTTGAATGGTGCGACACACATTAACCATGCCGAAACAGTGAGCGCGAGAACCTTTGGCTCTCTGCCTTGTGCAATTGCTGAAAGAGCAGGAATAGTCAGACGCTGTGGAAGTTTTGTAGATCCATCACTTCCTACACGCGTAGTCTTATCTCCGAGAGTTGTGTTTGACCATCGTGAATAAAGTTGACCGATATATTGATCAGCGCTTAAACCGGTTGGCATGGTGAGCGATGGCAGGTATTCATCAAAAAGTGCTTTATGAAGAGGCTTTTCGATCAACCGTCCAAATCGTCCTCAAGTTATTCAAAGCGCAGATTGCTTTGTTGATGCAGAAGGAATTATCTATATGACCGATTACAACGCCGGTCTTTATATCCTTCAATACGAGGGTTAAAAAAATAGAAANAAAAAAGCCCCGCTGAGAAATCAGCGGGGCTTTTTCTATGAACGATTAACGCTCTGCAGCACCTGAAATGAAATCTTCAGTCTTCTGACGAGCTTGATCATCTGTGAATTGAATTGGTGGAGTCTTCATGAAGTATGAAGATGGAGATGTAAGAGGTCCACCGATTTTGCGATCCATTGCAAGCTTTGCGCAACGAACTGCATCAATGATGACACCAGCTGAGTTTGGTGAATCCCAAACTTCGAGCTTGTATTCAAGGTTCAATGGAACGTCACCGAAAGCACGGCCTTCGAGGCGAACATATGCCCACTTGCGGTCATCAAGCCATGGAATGTAATCAGAAGGTCCAATGTGAACGTTCTTTTCGCCCATTTCGTACTCAACCTGTGAAGTTACAGAACCTGTCTTTGAGATCTTCTTTGACTCAAGGCGATCGCGTTCCAACATGTTCTTGAAGTCCATGTTTCCGCCAACGTTGAGTTGGAGTGTGCGATCTAGGTGAACGCCACGATCACGGAAGAGGNGAGCAAGTACGCGGTGAGTGATTGTTGCACCAACCTGTGACTTGATGTCATCTCCAACGATTGGAAGATTTGCATCTGTGAACTTCTTTGCCCAAACAGGGTCAGAAGCGATGAATACGGGAAGAGCGTTAACAAATGCTACGCCTGCATCAAGTGCACATTGTGCGTAGAACTTTGCAGCATCTTCAGATCCAACAGGAAGGTAGCAAACAAGTACATCAACCTTGCGCTCCTTGAGAACTGCGACGATATCAACAGGANCCTCAGTCGACTCTGTGATTGTCTCGCGGTAGTAACGGCCAAGACCGTCAAGTGTTGTTCCGCGCTGAACCTTTACATTGTATGCAGGAACAGTCGCAAATTTAATTGTGTTGTTTTCGCTAGCCCAGATTGCATCAGCAAGATCAAGACCGACCTTCTTTGCGTCCACATCAAACGCTGCAACGAAGTTAACGTCGCGAACGTGATAACCACCGAGAACGGTGTGCATGAGGCCAGGAATTTCACTCGTTGGTGAAGCATCCTTGTAGTATTCGACACCTTGTACGAGTGAGTTCGCGCAGTTACCCACGCCAACGATCGCAACGCGGATTTCTTTTGTATTGGTCACGCAGATTTCCTTTCGATCTTTATCATGTCTTGCAACCAAGCGATTTCTCGATCAGCAGCATCCAGAGAATGACGACGCCATTCCGTTAAGTACTTGTCTTTACCAGCTTGTGAGCTTTCAATTTCATCTCGCAAAATTGCTGACTTTTCGCTGAGGCGACGAAGGCGACCTTCAAGAATTCGTAGACGACTTCCAACAGGCGTAGGCCCGAAGAAAGCGAAACGAATTTCAAAGTTCTCGTCATTCCAGGTATCTGGATCAGCAGTTTCTACCGACGATTCGAATTGCTCACGGCCTGCCTTGGTAATCGCATACACGATGCGCTTACGGCGTGAACGACCAACAGGGGTCTCNCTCTCCATCTCGTTGATGATGCCTGATTCAAGCATCCGGTGGAGTTGGGGATAGAGGACCGAGAAGGCCAAGCCACGAAATGGCCCGAAGATGGTCATGATCCGCTTGCGCAGCTCATATCCATGCAGAGGACCCTGTGCCAATAGCCCGAGGATGGCGAATTCGAGGGTTTCGCTCTTAGAACGCACCTAAAACCNCCTTCCCCTTCTCGTTGGTTATTCGCCAGATATATCGCTTTTTGTAAAATCCGATATATCGAATCGTTACGTAACCCTAGCGTGAGGGCGGGGGAAACTCAAACTTGGCTGGCCAGTGGCCGATACCCACCGATACATATCTATACATATCAATTGTTGATTTAACCCGGAGGCGCCCCTAACCTATACAGGTCGCACGTGACCGGCCTGGCCACTAGAGAAGCAGGCTCGTATCTCACCTAGAAAACACAAGAACTCATTGAGGAGTCTTTCCACGTGTCCAATCTCGTACAAGTATCAGGTTCCAACCTGGCCTACGTCTATGTAGTCCTCGGAATCTCCCTCGTTGCCCTCGCCATCGCGTGGGGCCTTCGCGCACAAGTCCTTTCCAATGATGAAGGAACTGCCAAGATGAAGGAGATCGCAGGGGCTGTCCAAGAAGGCGCAGCTGCCTATCTCAACCGCCAATTCAAAACTCTCTCCTATTTCGTAGCGATCGTCTTCGTTCTTCTCTTCGCCCTCCCAGGCGCAACAGATATCCGAATCGGCCGCTCCATCTTCTTCCTCGTTGGCGCAGGATTCTCCGCCTTCGTTGGTTACAACGGTATGTGGCTCGCAGTTCGTGCAAACGTACGCGTTGCAGAAGCGGCTCGTCAGAAGAGCGCAGAACGCGCAGTCAAAATTGCTTTCCGCACCGGTGGCGTTGTCGGTATGACAACAGTCGGTCTCGGTCTCCTTGGAGCAGCACTCGTTGTAGTTATCTACCGCGAACAAGCACCAAGTGTTCTTGAAGGTTTTGGATTCGGCGCAGCGATGCTCGCGATGTTCATGCGCGTTGGTGGAGGNATCTTCACAAAGGCTGCTGACGTCGGTGCTGACCTTGTCGGTAAAGTTGAAAAGAATATTCCTGAAGATGACCCACGTAACGCTGCAACAATTGCAGATAACGTTGGTGACAACGTTGGTGACTGTGCCGGTATGGCAGCAGATTTGTTCGAGTCTTACGCAGTAACACTCGTTGCAGCTTTGATTCTTGGTAAAGCAGGATTCGGTAACGCCGGTCTCATCTACCCATTGATCGTTCCTGCAATCGGAATCGTCACCGCAATCATCGGTATCTTCATCACTCGCCTTCGCTCTACAGACCGTAGCGCAATGCAAGCAATCAACCGCTCATTCTTCCTTTCTGCAATTATCTCTGCAGTATTAGTTGGATTTGCAACATTCTCTTACCTTCCTGGTTCAATGAAACTTCTTGAAGGTCTAGATCCAGCAGCAGCAAACGGAAACGTTAACCCTCGCGTTCTCGCATTCGGCGCCGTTCTCATCGGTATCGCTCTTGCAGCCGCAATCCAGATCCTCACCGGCTTCTTCACTGAAGTTGGTAAGCGCCCAGTAAACGATGTCGCTGCTTCATCTAAGACAGGTTCAGCAACCGTCATCCTCGCTGGTATCTCCGTAGGCTTCGAATCAGCAGTATTTTCCGCCATGCTCATCGCAGGTGGCGTTCTTGCTGCATACCTCCTCGGACAGGGAAGCATTGTTCTATCACTCTTCGCAGTATCACTAGCTGGCACAGGCCTACTAACAACTGTCGGCGTGATCGTCGCAATGGATACCTTCGGACCAATCTCCGATAACGCACAAGGCATCGCTGAAATGTCTGGCGATGTAAAGGGNGAAGGAGCACAGATCCTCACAGGTCTTGATGCTGTCGGTAACACAACAAAAGCGATTACTAAAGGTATTGCAATCGCAACAGCAGTNCTCGCTGCAACCGCATTGTTCGGTGCATTCACCGAAGCAATCGTGAAGGCAGTAAAAGATTCTGGTGTCACAACAGCCGATCTTCAATTCCAAGGAATCCTCGACGTTGCAAACCCACGCAACCTCGTTGGTCTGATCCTCGGTGCGGCTGTTGTATTTATGTTCTCTGGACTTGCAATCAACGCAGTAAGCAGAGCAGCAGGAGCTGTAGTAGTTGAAGTTCGTCGCCAATTTGAAAAGCATCCTGGAATCATGAAGGGCACTGAAAAGCCTGAGTACGGCGCTGTCGTAGATATCTGCACACGCGATTCACTCCGTGAACTTGCAACACCAGGACTGCTTGCAGTCATGGCACCAATCGCTGTCGGCTTCGGCCTTGGCGTCGGTGCACTCGGTGCATACCTTGCTGGTGCAATCGGCACAGGAACACTGATGGCTGTATTCCTCTCTAACTCTGGTGGAGCATGGGATAACGCAAAGAAGATGATTGAAGATGGACACCACGGAGGAAAGGGCTCAGATGCCCACCACGCAACAATCGTTGGTGACACAGTCGGAGATCCATTTAAAGACACCGCTGGTCCTGCAATCAACCCACTCATCAAGGTGATGAACCTCGTTGCAGTCTTGATTACTCCAGCAATCGTCAGCTTCGCTCTCGGTGGTCACAACACCATTAATCGTGCAATCGCAACCGTCGCAATGGCCATCATCATCGCTCAGATGATTCGTGCACGTCGCGCAGCTACAGTGATCGCATAACTAAACAGAACAAAACAGAACAAACCAATCTCCAGTGGCCGCAAGGTCACTGGAGATTATTCTAAAAGATAGAAAAAAAGAAAAAGGAAAACTTCCCTCCCATGGCAACAGCAAAGAAGACAGCTGAGAAAGCGGCTCCTAAAAAGAGCACTGCCAAAAAAACTGCTGCCACCACAAAGAAAGCCCCAGCAAGGCGTAAGAAAGCCCAGGGCGATTACACCCCCCTTGTGACCTCCGCCAAGGGTAAAAAGCTTGTTATCGTCGAATCCCCCGCTAAAGCCAGAAAGATTGCAGGCTACCTCGGCGACGACTACGTCGTAGATGCCTCCGTCGGCCACATTAGAGCCCTCCCACAAAGAGCAGCCGACATCCCAGCCGAATACAAAAAAGTCGCCTGGGCAAAAGAAGGCGTCAACATCGAAGAAGATTTCGCGCCACTTTATGTCATCAATCCTGACAAAAAGAAAAAAGTCGCAGAACTCAAAGCACTCCTCAAAGACGCAGACGAACTCATCCTCGCAACCGATGAGGACCGCGAAGGCGAAGCCATTGCTTGGCACCTCATGGAAGTTCTCAAACCAAAGATTCCTGTCCGCCGCATGGTCTTCAATGAAATCACACCAGAAGCAATCCAACGCGCTGCAAAAGAAACCCGCGATCTCGACTACAAACTCGTAGACGCCCAAGAAACACGACGCGTCCTAGACCGCCTCTACGGATACCGCCTCTCTCCAGTCCTCTGGAAAAAGGTAATGCCTAGAATTTCAGCCGGACGCGTCCAGTCAGTAGCAACACGATTAATCGTCGAACGCGAACGTGAACGCATGGCCTTCATTAGCTCAAGCTGGTGGGATCTCAAAGCCGAGACCGACAAGAACTTCACCGCCCGTTTAATCAGCCTCGACGGCAAACGCGTCGCGCAAACCAACGACTTCGACAGCAACGGCGGACTCAAAGAAACAAAAGATCTCAACTCAATCCTCCTTCTCAACGAAACTGAAGCCACCAAACTCACCCAAGAACTCCAAGGTGAACAACTCAAAGTAATCAGCACTGAAGAATCACCACGCACCGAAAAACCAAAAGCNCCTTTCACCACTTCCACTCTGCAACAAGATGCAGGCTCAAGACTTGGATGGGGCGCACAAATCACGATGCGCGTAGCGCAACGTCTTTATGAAAATGGCTACATCACCTACATGCGTACGGACTCCGTTAATCTCGGACAGAGNGCAATAAAGACAGCAAGAGACACTGCAACCAAACTCTACGGACCCGAATACGTCCCAGCACAACCAAGAATTTATGAAGGCAAATCAAAGAACGCACAAGAAGCCCATGAAGCGATCCGACCAGCGGGAGACCATTTCAGGACTCCAGGAGAACTCGCTCCAGAACTCAGTAGAGATGAATTCGCTCTCTATGACCTCATCTGGAAGCGCACCGTGGCATCACAAATGTCAGATGCTAAAAAGCAACAAATGCGGGTGGATTTCAGCGCAAAAACACTCGACGACAAAGAAGCAATCTTCCGCGCTAACGGATCAGTAATCACATTCCCAGGCTTCCTAGCCGCATATGAATCAATGGTGAATGAAGAAGCATTAACCACTGATGAAGCAAACGAAGAGAACGAATCAAAGAAACTCCCACCCATGAAACAAGGTGACACCATCAACGTCACCCAATACACATGCGAAGGCCACGACACAAAGCCACCAGCAAGATATACAGAACCTACCCTGGTGAAAAAACTAGAAGAACTCGGCATCGGGAGACCATCTACTTTTGCTTCCATCATGTCGACCATCCAAGACCGCGGCTATGTCACTAAACGTGGACGTGCTCTCGTCCCAACCTTCCTCGCATTCTCCGTAACAGGTTTACTTGAACAACACTTCTCCAAACTCGTCGATTACGAATTCACAGCATCGATGGAAGAAGATCTCGACAAGATCGCTAACGGCACAGAAGACCGCACAAAGTGGCTCACCAACTTCTTCTACGGCCACGATGATCAACCTGGTCTTGAATACCTCGCACAGGACCTCGGCACTATTGATGCTCAACAAATCAACACCATGAAGTTAAGCGAAGATATTGAAATCCGCGTCGGTCGCTTTGGCGCCTACATCCAACAAGGACAAGGTGACGAAAGAAAATTTGCAAATATCCCCGAAAACATCGCGCCCGATGAACTCACNCTCGCCCTTGCAATAGAACTCCTCGCCAAACCATCCGGTGAACGCGAACTCGGAACACACCCAGAAACACAACTACCTCTAGTAGCTAAATCAGGACGTTTCGGTCCCTACGTCACTGAAGTATTCCCAGAACCAGAACTAGTCCCTGATAAAAAAACAGGCGAACTCAAAAAACCACGCAAGAAGAAAGATGCTCCCAAACCAAAAACGGCATCGCTTCTTTCAACAATGTCCCTAGACACCATCNCCCTCGATGACGCTCTAAAACTCATGTCTCTCCCAAGAACCCTTGGCAACTACGAAGAGGTCCCCATCACCGTTCAAAACGGACGTTACGGTCCCTACATGACCCACGGCACCGACAGCCGCACTCTCACGTCAGAAGATCAGCTCTTCACCATCNCCCTCGAAGAAGCCATCGAGCTCTACAAACAACCTAAAGTCCGTCGCCGTGGAGCTCCAAAACCCCCACTCAAAGAACTCGGCGTTGACCCAGCTACCGGTAAAAACATCATCATTAAAGATGGCCGCTTCGGCATGTACATCACCGATGGCGAAACAAATGCAACCTTGCGCCGTGGTGATACGGTGGAATTTATGACACTTGACCGCG
>JGI24890J29729_1000129_pt1 | contig 60268 bp, 51 predicted proteins | sample FreactcultureFD7_FD_29729 | JGI IMG/M metagenome (IMG submission 29729)
GGCACTTCCATCGAAGTTGATGGCGGAGATCTGCTCGGCAAGGGTTACCATTTTGAAGGATTCAATCTGTTGCGTGTCCCACTATCGGAAATAGCACTTCATGTTCAGAAGACTTTTGATTTCCTAAAAAGTAGCCGCTATCGCCCAAGTTACGCGCACAAGTTCTCACTCGATTCTGGAGTTGAAGCGTATGCAGCTGCTCTCACATCAAAAGAGAGAGTTCTACTTACTCGCTAATTACTTGCGCAATAGTTTGGATATGTTATCGGCAGTTTTGAGTAACTCTGGAATGAACAAATCGATATCCATGCCACCAATCTCTGCTGATATCGAAACAGTGGCAACAATTTCATTCTTATTTTTCCAAATAGGTGCAGCGATAGCACGCCATCCCATCAGAAGTTCTTCACTTTCGGTCGAATAACCAATCTGACGGATTCTCTTTACCTCAGACTGAAGTCCCGCCTTAGTGATAAATGTATTTGAGGTAAACGCTCTGGGGGAGCGTTGGGTGAGTTGCTCCATTAGAGCAACTCGATCTTTTTCAAATGCCAAAAATGTCTTTCCACTCGCCGTAGTGTGCAATGGACGCTCGCCCCAGATTCGAGAGATTGTTTGCTTAGTATTTGCGCTTACAATTCGGGCGAGAAATCGGGTAGTTAATCCTTGCCGAACAGCAAAATGTACGCCGCAATTAGTTAGAGCGAATAAGTCATAAAGATGTGGTTCTGCAATTGTGCGGATGTTTTTGTACTCTTTAATCTCTCCACTTGCGCCCATGACAACTCGCCCTAGGTCATAGAGATTGTCATGTCTGCTCAGCAGTTCGAACCGAACTAATTCATTGCACAAGCGATGTACCGTGCTTCGGGGCACGCCGGTTCTATCAACGATCTGCTTCAGGTTGAGTCCCGAATCAGCATCATCGAAAGAGAGCAGGATTGAACTGATTTTGGAGATAACAGTTGCGGTGCTTTCGTTGCCAAGCGAGTCTTCGTTGAGCGATGTTTTGGGCACAAGAGCTCCATTTCGGCTAAAAAAGACTGAACGAGTAGGTCAATCCCTAGTTTTTGGGTGATTTCCCGTCAGATGGGAAGTTCCCACTAGTTGGGAAACTTATAGAAAAGCATTGACGAGGTCAATAGTGAAGGTCTTTAGTAGCTCCAGGGTTGCATTACGCGGGTACAGCCCCGGTCGACTAGGTTCTCGCGATTAGGAGAGAATACGTGAAGAATAAATCTAAACTGATCACAGCCTTAGCGGGAGTGATGCTAGTGGCTTCATTGAGCCCGGTAGCAGTTTCTTCAGCTAATGCAGCTACACCAACATTCAAATCTAACGAATCAACTCTTCCGGTGGGATATTCAATGCCAACCAAGAGTCAAAAGCTTCGTTTAGCTTACTTAAACCCAGTAGGTGGGAATGAATTCCTCGATGCTATGGGAGCTGCTATGAAAAAGGCAACAACCAAGCTCGGTGGAACTCTTACTATTCTTGATGGAAAAGGCGATGTAAATACCCAAGTTAGCCAACTTGAGCAATTGACTGCTCAGAAGGTTGATGGAATTTTCGTATTCGCGCTTGATCCAAATTCAATGAAGCCAGCTCTTGCAAAGGCTCATGCTGCAGGAATCAAGTTGATCTCTATCGATGAAAACTTCGCAGGTAACGACATTGGTGTCTACGACAGCCAAATCATGCAACGTAGAGACGAAGCGGCATACCTTGGCGCAAAGCACATGGCAAGTTTGATTGGTGCAGGCTCATCATTTGCAACAATGGACTTCAAAATCGCAGTTCCATCAATTGTTTACTCCATCGTCCGTGGCAAGAAGTGGGCAACTGACTTTGGATTAAAGTTTGCAGGAAATGCATCAAATCCTTCTGATGACATCGCAGGTGGAACTACTGCAGGTACTCAGATTCTCTCTAATTTTCCTGACATCAAGGGAATCATTGCTTACAATGATCCATCTGCAATCGGTGCTGCTTCAGCAGCGAAGGCAGCAAGTGTCACTGGTGTGACATTTGGTGGTCAAAATGGTGGGTCAGATGCACGCGCTGCAATCACATCTGGCAATCTGAGCTACACCATTCAGCTAGCTGCTCCAAGCATGGGACAGTTCGCAGCCTGGGGTCTTTACAATGCCAAGCAAGGTAAGACGATTGCAAAAACAGTCCGCGCTAAGGCACCTGTCTTAGTAACGTCTGCAAATATTGCAAAAGTACCTTCATGGGCTAAAGAACTAGCATCAATGTAAGTTAAGTAGAAATAGAACTATAGCGGCGCTAGATAAATTAGATTGGAAACGTAATGCTTCTGAGAAATGATAATTTATCTGGTGCTGCTATTTTTCAAGCAGTAGATGTAACAAAGAATTACGGGGGTGTAAAGGCCCTCCGCGGCGTCTCTCTAGATATTCGACCCGGCGAAATTCTCGGCCTCTGTGGCGAAAATGGATCAGGCAAGTCCACTTTCCTCAAGATTATTTCTGGACAGATTCAACCCAGCTCTGGATTCCTCTCGCTAGACGGCGAAGAAGTAAATTTTAGGAATCCCAATGACGCTTTAAAAAATGGAATTAGCGCTGTCACTCAAGAGCGCACCTTAGCCCCGGACTTAACCGTGGCTGAAAATATATATTTAAGTCACCTAAAACCAAAAACTTTCCTAGGTATTAAGTGGCGTGAAACCCATAAGCAGAGTAGAGAGATACTCAACAAGATTGGGTGCGAACTAAACACCAGCTCGCTGGTCAGAGACATTCTTCCCGGCCAAGCACAGATGGTAGAGATTGCAAGGGCAATCATCGGAAAAACTCGAATTTTGATTTTAGATGAACCAACAAGTTCTCTCACTTCGTACGAGGTAGATAAGCTGTTCGTAGCCCTCCGCAATTTAGCTGCGGAAGGTGTATCAATAATCTTCATCTCACACAGACTTGAAGAGATTTATGCAATCTGCAATCGTTTAGCGGTACTTAGAGATGGAAACCTAGTCTCAACCGGAATGATTTCCGAGTATTCAGAAAAGAAGTTAATTCACGACATGATTGGTCGCGATCCAAGCACGCTGGCAAAGAACGAGAACGTCCTTGGAGATGATGCATTGCTTCACGTCAAAAACTTCTCTCTCGTCAATAAGTTCGAAGATGTCAATATCTCTCTGAATAAGGGGGAGATTCTCGGACTAATCGGATTGGTTGGTGCAGGTCACTCAGAGCTCCTTGAATCTATCTTTGGCTTACATAATCAGCGCAAGGGAGCTCTTCACATTGATGGCGTCGATGTGCGCGTGCGCAACCCAAGGGACGCGATGCGAAGCAAGATAGCTTTCGTTCCGGCGGACAGAAAGAATCAAGGATTAGTTCTAGGAATGTCCATTTTAGAGAATGCCATGATGGCTTCTATGTCAGCTAAACATAGACTGGCGAGGCCAAGAAGTAAGAAAACAGATGAACAGGTAAAGACGTACTCCAAGGATTTCAACATCGTCTGTTCTTCTATAGAAGCACCGGTCTCAAGCTTGAGTGGTGGAAACCAACAGAAGGTGCTCCTCACTAAATGGCTCTCTACCGACCCAAGTATCCTTCTGCTTGATGAGCCAACCCGCGGAGTAGATGTGGGAGCAAAGTCAGAGATTTATAGAATTTTGCTGGATCAACGCGATCGTGGATTAAGCATCATCGTCAGCTCCTCTGAGATCCCGGAATTGCTCACTTTGTGCGATCGAATTGTAGTTATGTTTCGCGGCAAAGTTGTCGCTAATCTCAATCGTTCAATAGCCGACGAGTCACGAATCGTTCAATATGCCATGGGCCAACTAGATGAAGAGGTAGCGTAATGTTTGGGAACTTAGTTAAGCAAAGATTCTTCGTGATATTGGTCTTGTTAGTCGGGATGATTTTCTTCTTTACTTTTACGCAGGAACGCTTTCTTACACTTAATAATTTCACCGTAATTCTTACAAGTTCGTCGATCTTATGGATCGCTTCGATGGGGTTGACTTTTGTAATGATCGCAGGTGGTTTTGACTTGTCGGTGGGCAGCATGTTGGCTCTATCTGGAATTGCACTTGGATACTTTTCAAATCAACTTAATCTCAATTTAGCCCTGGCAATATTTCTTACCATTGCATTCGGAGCCATAGTTGGTGGCCTCGTCAATGGTTTCACAATTGGAAAATTAGGGCTCTCTTTTCTTGTGGTTACTTTAGGTTCTTCAACACTATTCATTGGCCTCACTCAGTTCTGGTCAGGAACAAAGACGAACGCAATTAAGAATGCGAATTTACAGAATTTAGCCTATGAAAAGTTATTCTTCATTCCTAATCAAGTCGTCGTAATGATTCTTGTGTATCTGATTCTGCTCTACGTACAGAAATACNCCCTCTTTGGCCGTGACATTTATGCCATTGGAGGCAACGTCGAAGCCGCAAAGTTGTCGGGCATTAACACCTCAAGAATTCTGGTTATGGTCTACGCCTTAGCTGCTGGATTTGCCGCCCTTGCTGGCGTGATCCAAGATGCCCGAATAGGTGCTGCTAGTCCCCAAGTTGGTCAGAATCTTATTTTCACCGCCACCGCGGCGGTGCTCTTGGGAGGAACAAGTTTCTCCGGTGGATTAGGTGGAGTAAGTGGCACAGTTGTTGGTGTTCTCTTCCTTGGCGTTTTGCAGAACGGATTATCGGTAGCCGGAGTCGCGGATTATTGGCAGTCAATCGTGACGGGAATAATCCTTATTGGCGCAATCGCGCTGGATTTGCTCCAACAAAAACGGAGAAGTTCATCTGCGCGAGGAACAAGTGAATGACAATGACTGAATCGCAACGCCGAGCAGAGGGTTTAAAAGCATATGCTGATCAACTAGGGATGAGCGTCTCGGAAGTGGAAACGCATTTCCTGACTAATTATGGATCAGCGTTTTCCGAATTGGCCTTCCTTGCTGCAGGCGGAGGAAACTGGCAAGAGAATGAATTGACCTTGCGAGAGCGAAGCCTGATTGTCATCTCAGTGCTTACGACTCTTGGTGGAGTCGATGATCGTCTGAAAGGCCACCTCAAGTGGGCGTTCAAACATGATCTAGACAAAAAAGATCTGGAAGCGACCTTCAGTTTAATTGCGAACTATGCAGGATTTGCGAGAGCTTCGGTTGCTGTTGATATTCTTCACGAGCTTGATAAATGAGTTTTGCCACTCTGCAAGATGGAACTCGAATTAGATATACAGATCGAGGGACTGGTTCCAAGACATTCGTGTTAGTCCATGGCTGGAGACAGTCGCATCGGCTTTTCGACAAAGTCATTTTCAACCTCTCACAAAATAATAGAGTTTTTGCTTATGACCAGAGAGGTATGGGGGAGTCCGACAAACCGAACTGCACCTATCACTTCGACTTACTCGCAGCCGATTTATCTGAGCTCATTCAGAAATTCTCATTATCCAATGTCTATCTACTTGGCTGGTCAATGGGTTGTACGACCTCGCTCAGTTTATTGCAGAGAGGCGATTCTTATATTCGGGGTCTAATTTTGATGAATGGTCCGTTAACTCTGGAAAAGAAGCCAGACTTCGATCTCGCTTTAACGACTGAAGTACTCGATAAGTACATTGGAGATCTAGCTATTGATTGGCCACGGTACGAGTCCGAATTTTATGCTGATTCATTATTGAGCAAGAATGCTTATTTGGTTGATTTGCTGTATTCAGTTGGTCTGCAAACTCCGTTAGATGTAGCAGTGCGTCTGGTGACAAATCAAAGAAAGATTGATCACCGCGAGACCGTTAAGTCTGTATCTGCCCCAGTTTTAGCTATCTACAGCGCCTACGATCCTTACTGGCCAACTCAGCTGGGNGATTGGATTGCTAGCAATGCCGCAGAAGGTGAGTCTGTTGTATTACAGAACTCTGCACATTGTGCGCCTCTAGAAGAACCAGAAGCTCTGTGCACAATTCTGCAGGAGTTCGCTGAGAGATGCGAAGCTCGTCATGGATGACCATTTCTTCTCCTGTAAGAATTTGATTGTTGAACTAAATCAGAAGAATGTTTCGTCACGTGAAGTTGTTGAAATGTCTCTGTCTAGAATAGAGAGAAATAAGGCGCTTAATGCTGTGGCTTATATTGATCAGGAATTAGTTCTCCGCCAGGCAGACCAGGCAGATCAACGCCGAATGAAAGGGGAAGTTTCACCACTATTAGGTATCCCTCTTTCAATCAAGGATTCAATTTCAGTGAAAGATATGCCTTGGCGGTCTGGTTCATTCGCACGCGCGGATGTTGTCGGCAAGGAAGATGCTTCGGCGGTTGCACGGTTTCGTGATGCAGGTGCGATATTTCTCTGTAAATCAACCACTCCTGAATACACCTGGTCGGTAGAAACCGATAGTGCGCTGCACGGCCCAACATTAAATCCATATGACGTGGGTAGAACTTCAGGTGGTTCTAGTGGTGGCGAAGCTGTTCTACACGCCATTGGTGCAAGCCCAGCTGGCGTAGGTTCAGACGGTCTGAATTCAATCCGAGTACCGGCACATTTCTGTGGAACCGCTGGATTCAGACCAACGACCGGAGTTATTCCTGAAACCGGTGTGTGGCCGACGACCCGTGCAAGTGGACTACTAGATATCTCAACCATAGGACCGATGGCAAGGTCGGCCGATGATCTTGATCTGCTCTTCAGCATTATGCAGGGACCGGATAATAAAGATCCGTTCACGCATCCCATGGGAGTTTCAGCGGCAAGCTTTGATGTGAAAGGTATGAAGATTGGATTCTTCGCTTCGCACCCTTACGCGCCTGCTAGTTCAGAGATTCAAGGGGCAGTAAATAAGGCGGTTCAGACTTTGGCAAGTGCAGGAGCCCACGTCGAAGAGATCACGCCGTGGCCGTTAGCCAGCACTATTGAGATTGCATTTGGCTTAATGGCGCCTGATGGCGGTGAGCGCGTACGTAATGATGTAAGTGCAGCAGATGGAATGCATGCACCAAGTTTTGCGGCGTTAATGATTCAATTGAAAAGTCAGATGCTCACCGTGACCCAGTACCTCAAAGTTGTTGAAGAATTTGCGTTACTTCGCAGTCTGATACGCACAACCCTCAATGATTATGACGCCGTGATTATGCCGGTTGCATCCGGTACCGCACCGTCACATCTATCTAGTGTGAGCGGTGATGGCGAAGGCTTAAGTATCGAAGGCTATTCCTACAGTTTTGCAATTGCACTGGCAGGNGCGCCATCAGCTTCAGTGCCCATCGCGTTATCCGCAGAGAATCTGCCCATTGGTGTACAAGTTGTTGGATCACCTCACGACGACTACAAAGTAATGTCGATAGCAACTTACATTCAAAAATCGCTCAATTCCTATCTAACACCGAAGAGCACAGGGGGCTCCACATGAATGCACCAGCACCAATCGTTAAACCAGAACTGACCAAGGAGATTGCCCAGGGGCTGTATGTCATCCCTGACCAAGGCGTCCCGTTGGTTCCAAATATTGGCATCGTAGAAGGTGCTACTGGCGTACTTGTCATTGACACTGGAATGGGCCCTAAGAATGCAGCCATGGTTCTGGCTAAAGTAGAGGAGATTTCAAAAGGTAAAGAACTTTTTCTCACTACTACCCACTTTCATCCCGAACATAACTTTGGTAGCTCGATTTTCAAAGGACGCGCACAGATTCTTCTCAACAATGATCAAGTCATCGACTTGAAAAAGAAGGGTCCGGGATATCTTGAATTCTTTAGATCTTTTGGAGATTCAGTCTCGTCAGAACTTGAGAATGTAACCTTTGCTGAACCCGACATTGTCTATGACAATGAATACATCTTAGATTTGGGTGGCCGAAAAGTTGCCATGCACGCCACCGGACAGGCCCACACCTTGGGAGACCAAGTAATTCGTATTCCCGATCTAAGTGCTGTCTTCTGTGGCGACCTCATTGAAGAGTCACAATTCTCTATCTTCCCTTGGTTCCCACCAGAGGATGTAGATGTTTCAGGTACAAAGTGGATTGCTGTAGTTGAATCACTCCTCAAAGCAGGGGACAACCTAGTGATTCCTGGACACGGTCAGGTTTCCAATCGAGGCCTATTGGTTCAAGTTCATGAGTACCTAATGTTCTTACAGGCAGAAGTATGGACTCGATTGAAATCAGGAATGTCTTTTGAACAGATCGAAGCTGAAGTCATCCCATTAGCAAAGAAGCGGCATCCTGATTGGGTCGGCGAAGAATGGATTGAAAAGGGCATCCAATGCTTCTGTCACGATTTCCCAGGCAAATAGAGCACTGATTTCACCATGACCCGTAAATTGCAATTACTAAGCGCTGAGAGAACTCTTCCTCATGCGCTTAGTCGCGCTGCGGAACTCTTTGGGGATCGCGTTGCAATTACCGATGGGAAAAGGAACGTACTCTTTAAGGATCTTCCCCAATTAGCTAATCAGACTGCAGAAATTCTCACCAGCCTAGGGGTTAAACCGGGTGATCGCGTCATGGTAGTTGCAGAGAATTGCTTTGAAATTCTGCAGCTCTTAATTGGCTGTGCCTGGTTGAATGCGATTCTCGTCCCGATTAATCCTGCCTCGCGCGGTAAGCAGTCGGAATATTTCATCGAAACAACAGAACCGCAAGTTGTCTTTGTCGATGAAGCCACTGCGTTAGAGTGGAAAGTAAATTCCACCCAATTTTTACAGAACTTGAACTTTCGTCGGATTGACGATGGCTCACTTCAAGATGAGAGTCGAGCCCCTTCGCTGAAGGTTTCTTCTTCACAGCCAGATTCAACGCTGGCAATACTCTTCACATCTGGCACAACGGGTAATCCAAAAGGTGTGATGTGCCCTCACTCTCAATTTATTCTCTGGGGCGAGGTTGTCGGCAATATTCTTGAAATTTCTGAGCGTGATGTCGTTTATNCCTGCCTGCCTCTCTTTCATACAAACGCTCTCAATGCCTATCTGCAATGCCTCATTAACGGTGCCACCTTCCATCTTGGACCACGATTTTCAGTCTCACAATTTTGGCGTCGTATGAAGGAGAGCGAAACGACTGTCACCTATCTTCTTGGCGCAATGGTCTCTATGTTGATGACTAGTTCTGACACCAGCTTGGATAAATCTCACAAAGTAAGAAACATTTTGGCTCCTGGAACACCGACACTAACTCTCGTTGAATTTGAAGAGAGATTCGGTGTCAGATTAATTGAGGCTCATGGGATGACAGAGACCAATGCAGCAATTGGTCCCATCGATGGCGAGCAATTATTAGGTTATATGGGCCAAGCCTTACCTGGATTTGAGGCAAAGATTCTTGATTATGAAGGCAACGATTTGGGAGATGGCACACCTGGTGAGTTGTATTTAAAGTGCAATGTCGAAGGTGGTTTTGCAACTGGCTATTGGAAGATGCCAGAAGAGACTGCACTCGCCTGGAACGATGGTTGGTTTAGATCAGGTGATCGGGTCGTTCGTAAGGATGGTTGGTATAAATTCGTTGATCGTATTAAAGATGTTATCCGACGTCGTGGCGAGAACATCTCTGCCTGGGAGGNGGAACAGGCATTACAATCTATAGATATGATTTCTGTGGCCGCTGCGATACCAGTACCTTCAGAGCTTGGGGAAGATGAAGTTATGGCATTTATCGTCCTTGAACCCGAAAAATCTCTTTCAGAGATCGAGATATTGGATCAATGCACACAACTTTTGCCACGGCACGCCCTGCCTCGCTTCATTGAATTTGTCACTGAGCTCCCTCTGACCGAGACTGGAAAGATTCGCAAAGTAGTTTTGCGCGATCGCGGAGTCCAGGCCACTACTTGGGACTCTCAAAAAGCAGGTTACGTTGTCAAGCGATAAAGAAGATACGATCGTTATCAAAGGCTGGGGCCAGACCAAGTACATTCGCAAGCCATCAGAAACTGACTCCCTCTTTGACTTATTCGCAGAAGCTATTTCAACAGCGCTTGATGATTCCAACCTAAAGCTCTCAGATATAGATGGATTTGCCGTCAGTTCATTCACCCTCAAGCCAGATCGCGCGATTGATTTAGCGGTCAAATTCAATCTAAAAGTGAATTGGATTATGGATGGCAGTACAGGCGGTGCATCGGGAATCGACATGCTCCAGCACGCAGCCTCTGCAATTAAGGATAAAACCGCAAAGAATATTCTCTTGTTAAGTGGTGATTTATTCCGCGAAGGTCAGTTCGCCGACTTAGTTTTGAATTACAACACGAACACTCGGGACAACCTTGCCCCATCAGGAATTACCGGTCCTAACCCTCTATTTGCATTACTGACCTCACTTCAAATGGATAAGCATCATCTGACGAAAGAGGACTACGGCAAGATCGTAATAGCTCAGCGCAAGCATGCGAATTCCAATCCAAAGGCACTCTATAGAGAACTTTTGACTATGCCGGATTACTTGGCTGCCCCGATGATTAGCACGCCGCTAGGGCTTTACGATTGCGTACCTGTCGTCTCTGGAGCAAGCGCAATAATTGTGGGATCTGCTACCGGTGATAAGGGCTCAAAGAATAATTTGCAGGTCAAGAAGATTAGAGCGAACCATAATTACGATTTTCATAATGGTGATGGCACATCGACTGGATTATCCGAGATTGCTTCAGATTTCTGGAATGAAGTAAACCTAAAACTAGAGGAAGTCAACTATTTAGCTCTCTATGACGATTATCCAGCAATTGTCTTGGCGCAATTGATGGATCTAGGTTTTGTTAGCCGAGAGAATTCGTCTGCAAGCCTTCAGAGTTTCCTGGACAAATCAAAGACCCAACTCAATAGTTCTGGGGGTCAACTCACCTGTGGCCAAAATGGAGCTGGTGGCGGAATGCATGGATTAATCGAGATCTGTGAAGGATTAAGAAACAATCCTGATTCTCAGTATGGACTTGCCTGTGGATACGGGATGGTCACCTATCGATATGGATCGTGTTCAAATCTAGTTTTGGTTGAAGCAAGTCGATGAAGAATTCAATCTCACAGTGTTCGAAATGTGAACTCATTTCTACTCCACGTCGCTGGAGTTGTGTGAAATGTGGAATGGTGCCTCAGATTGAAGTGGCAGACTTGCACGGTGAAATCGTTACAACAACCACTGTTTTTAAATCACCAGATAGTGGACTTGAGTCATTGAACGAAGTTTCGCTCTCATTTTCAAAAAGCGGAGTCTATTTTCTCTCTTAACGCCGCAGCCAACTATCCGAGAATATCTCGGATAGTCACTAGGCGGGCTTCGATCTCAAGGGCCGAATCTTCCATGCCCTGTACACGACAGTGATTCGCACGTTCTTGTTCAATATCAACAATAAGTTGCCAATCCTTATCATCAGTAATTCCTGCCAACGCTTGCGCATCAACGATATGGCTACCTGCCTTCTCGTAATCACCGAGTCCGATGTGGGCTCGGGCAAGTACTAGATGAGCAGCGGCTTGAAACTTTGAGTTGTTGCAGAAGAAGGCCACATCCTGTGCGATGGAACCTAGCGCTGCCGCCTCGACATAATCTCCCAGTCTGTATGCGCAGTGAGCGGTTCGCTCATCACACCATCCAACTTGTTCAATCATGCCTAAGGACTTGAAGATGACGCGGGCCTTGCGGAAGTTAGCTTGGGCATCAACGTATTGGTTGAGCTCAATCAAGCACCATCCGGCACTGAATAGAGATTTCGCTAACCATTTCTGATTACCTTCAACCTCGTTAAGTACGACCGCCTCTTTGTAGCACTCGAGCGCTGATGTCCAGTCTTCGAGTTCTGCAAACCATCCGGNTTGGGTTCGAAGTAGATCATCGGTATAGGGATATTGATCCCTGCGATAAATATCTACTGCCTTCCCAATCGCTTTAAGCGCATCTTCTTCTCTATGCAGTTTTCGTAGTGAGTGACCGATTCCCACGTAAGCATTTGCAAGAGCTGCATCTGCCGCAGTTGCTCCCATCGATTCGTAAATCTCACGCGCTGTTTCTGCTAGCGCTAGAGCTTCTTCACTCGAACCGCGGTGCGTTGCTTGATGTGCGAGTTGAATCATGAGCTCGGCTTTCTCTTGACCATCAGATCCGGGAAGTGCCTCCCACATCTCTTTCTCGCTTAAGTTCTCCCCGTTGATCTCGTCTCCCTTCGTCCATCCTTCACTAGCGCCCTCGGTAGGGGAGACCCAGGACTACGTAACGTATATGGGGCCACTGACATTCCCTGGCCGCCCTGACTACAGCCCCCAGTAGCGCTTCAAAGCTTCTAAAGAAGCTTTCGAGGTATTGGGAAACTTCTTCTCCCAACCTTCTAAAGAAACATGGGTAAGCCCAGCCCACGCGGGGACTGACTCATAAAGAACTTTGGTCAGGTTCTTACCCCATTTAGACAGGTCCCCAATCTTCTTTATGAATCCCACCATCTCTACTAAAGAAGGATCAGCTGGCTCAATCTTCTTTTGAATTGGAATACTCACCCCATTCATTACTGAATGTCGCCCCAATGGAACTTTGAGGCCCAGCCTCTTTTCTAACGAAGAATTGGCCGCCATGCATTTCTTGCACGCCTCCCACGAGTAACGACTCTCACCACCCGCCACAGTTCGCGCGCAGACCCAACAGAGATGAAGCCCAGATGGGCATTGAGCATATGCAATACATATTCGGGTAGTGCTTTATCTACCGCAGCCAGCAGAGCCTTGGGCGTAGAGAAGTTTCCAGAGGCAAGTACCCTCGGATTTTTTGGAAGCCCAGCAAGCACCGTCTGGAGTTGATCGATATCAATTCTTCTCATGAGTTCATTCTTGCATTCTCATCGAAGGACTAGCTCCGATTTGTGAGTGCCATCCCTCTTGCCCAACGTATGGTCAAAGTACGATAACTGTAAGTAGTACGACATCTGGTACGAATGAATGATAGTCTCGCATTAGCCCAAAGGAGCAAAAATGAATTTCAGTGCATCCAAAGTAGATGCGCTCATTGATTCCATCCTGCAAAACCCCGAGAGCGGTATCGGTAAGCCGGAACAACTCCGACATCAGAACCTTACCCTTTGGTCCAGGAGAATCTCCGTGAGAGATCGATTGATTTACCAATTCACGGACGATGAAATCTACATAATTCAGCTAATGGAACATTTCAAAGGTAGATGACTTCGGCTAAGTTGATAGGCTCAAGGCGTGGAGAATGAATACCTAGGAACGGCCGAGCTTTCGCCCTTTGCGGCAATATGGAAGAACGCAAAAGATTTTCCTAAATCGCTCTCCACCAGCGCCGCCATTTCCGGTCTAATCATTGTTCTCGTTGCCATCTTTGGAACGGCCCCTATTGTTATTCAGGCCGCAAACGCCGGCCACCTCACCGAGAATCAAACCTCTTCTTGGTTCTTCACCATATTGGTCGGCTCCGGACTTTACGGCCTTTATATGTCGCTCCGCCTTCGAATGCCTACGACCGGAGCATGGAGCACGCCTTCAACTGCCATGCTTGTCACGGCGATTGCAGTACACAAACTCTCTGATGTTGTCGGCGCATATTTGATCGCCGCCGCCGCCATTATTTTGATTGGATCATTTGGGCTGCTCGAAAGAATTCTTTCATCAGTTCCAAGACCGGTCACGATGGCGATGCTCGGCGGAATTCTCTTCTCCTTTGGCGTCAATATATTTCCGGCCATAAGCCAAGAGCCGCTGATTGTATTGGTCATGATTGCGACTTTCTTTATCGGCCGCAGATTTCAGATGCGAGCTCCAATCATTCCAAGTTTCATTCTTGGATTAGTGGTCGCTGCAATTTCGGGCCATGCGCATCAACCACATTTACATATCAAGATTGCAACACCAGTCTGGGTCAACCCAACTTTTACAATCAGCGCATTGATAACGCTAGCAATTCCACTCATTCTGCTCACCTTGACCAGTCAATATGCACCAGGTATGGCGGTGATGACAGCCAATGGTTACAAGGCGCCAACAAATAAGGCGCTCGTCACCGGTGGTTTTATCTCCCTCATCAGCGCGCCACTGCTCAATGCTGGAAATAACAGCGCCGCAATCAGTGCAGCAATTGGCGCAACCCCGCAAGCAGAGCCAGATATCACTCGTCGATACACCGCCTCAACCATCTCCGGATTCATTTATATTGCCGTGGGCATTCTAGGAACTACATATCTTGGATTACTTAGCTCAATCCCAAGTGCCATGTTGGTAGCACTTGCTGGCCTTGCGCTAATGCCAGCTATAGCAAGTTCTACTCATGAAGCGCTAGTGGATCCCCAATATCGCGAAGCAGCTCTAGTTACTCTCTTAATTACCGTTTCCAATATTCACTTCTTCAAGATTGGCGCGCCATTTTGGGGGCTGGTCGGGGGAGTAGTTGTTCACCAAATCGTGGAATATCGCAATAAGAAAGAGTTGTAATTATGTTGGTCAATATTCTAAAAAGATACCTTGTTCCTTATAAACGAAGCGTTGCCTTCATCCTTCTACTGTTGCTCATCCAATCGGTTGCCAACTTGTACCTTCCCAACCTCAACGCCGATCTCATCAACAATGGTGTTGCTAAGGGAGACCTCTCCTATATCTGGAAGGTCGGCGGCATCATGCTTGGGACTTCAGCGCTGATTATGGGCGCTTCAATCTGGCTCTCTTATCTCTCTTCAAAAGTTTCGATGGCTTTTGGCCGGGATCTGCGCCAGGGAATATTCACCACCGTAGAAGGATTCTCTGCCCGCGAACTCAACCAATTTGGTGCACCTTCATTGATAACTCGAAATACCAATGATGTTCAACAAGTTCAAATGGTTCTCTTTATAGGCCTGACCATGATGGTGGNCGCACCAATTACTGGTATCGGCGCAATCATTATGGCCGCCAAAACAGATCTCAAACTCTCTAGCCTCCTCCTTGTCGCCATCCCGGTAATGTCGCTTTTGATCTGGTGGTTACTTCACCGAGTTGTGCCACTCTTTCGAGTCCTCCAGGTCAAGATCGACCGAATCAACCTAGTTCTACGTGAACAAATCGCCGGTATTCGAGTCATTCGCGCCTTCGTGAAAACGGAGTTTGAAGAAGCGCGTTTTGCCGATGTCAATCAAGATTTAATGAATAACCAACTAGCCGTGACGCGCACTTTTGCCGTCATGTTCCCAGCGCTGATGTTGATCCTCAATCTCTCTAGCGTTGCAGTCATTTGGTTTGGCGGCCACTTAATTGATTCCGGCCAGATGCAGATCGGAAATATGACCGCATTTCTGACTTACATGATGCAGATTCTCTCCAGCGTCATGATGGCGGTGATGATGTCACTGATGATTCCTCGCGCTGCAGCCAGCGCCGAACGTATTCAAGAAGTTCTCGCTACCGAATCTTCAGTTGTAGACACCACAAATCCGCAAACCCCAGCACGGCGCAGTGGCGTTGTTGAATTTCGAAACGTTGAATTCAGGTATCCGGGAGCCGAACATCCCATCCTTACCGATATTTCATTCACGGCAAAGNCAGGTGAAGTCACGGCAATAGTAGGAAGTACTGGAAGCGGAAAGACCACGCTACTTAATCTCATTCCGCGTTTNATTGATGTAACCCAAGGGGCTGTGCTTCTGGATGGAGTAGATGTCCGGGAACAATCACTCGAAGCTNTATGGCACGAAATTGGCTTGGTTCCACAGCGAGCATTTCTCTTTGGCGGCACCATCGCAAGCAATCTTCGATATGGCAATCCGAACGCGAGCGATGAAGATTTGTGGCACGCACTCGAGATTGCACAAGCCAAAGGCTTTGTGGAGGAATTGGGTGAGAAGCTAGAAGCACCAGTGGCACAAGGAGGCACCAACTTCTCTGGCGGACAACGCCAACGTCTCTCGATAGCTCGGGCGCTGGTTAAGCGTTCTCATCTCTATCTGCTCGATGATAGTTTCTCGGCACTTGATTACACCACCGATGCCAAACTTCGAGAGGCGCTGGAAGCAGATGCAAAAGATGCGGCAATTATTATTGTGGCCCAACGCATCAGCACCATTCTTAACGCACAACAGATCATTGTTCTAGAAAATGGAAAAGTCGCCGGCATCGGAAGCCATCACGAACTCATGAAGAGTTGCCAGGTCTATCAAGAAATTGTCCTCTCCCAACTTAGTCCGGAGGAGGCAGCATGAGTACAACTCGTCCGGCTCCCGGAGTACGTGGCCCAATGGGTGGAATGATGGGCGGCGCTCCGGCGGCAAAGTCCAAAGACTTTAAAGGTTCGCTCAAGCGCTTGCTTGCCGTTGTCGGNAAAGAACGCACTGCTATGTACGGAGTCTTTGCGCTCATAACGGCGGCCGTCACTATCAGCGCCTTTGGTCCCAAGATTATGGGGCGCGCTACTAATCAGATTTTCTATGGCTTTCTCGGTCGACAGATTCCGGCTGGTGTCACTAAGGCGCAAGCCGTAGCTGGTCTTCGCGCGCGCGGCCAAGGAACTCTGGCCCGAATGTTGGATGCCAGTGGATTTGTCCCTGGAAAGGGAATTGATTTCACCTCAATTGGCCGAATCATTCTTTTGGTGATCGCGCTATATCTCATCTCCTCACTCTTCATGTGGATGCAGGCCTACATCATGGCCGGAGTTACCCAGCGCACGGTTTATCGTCTTCGGCAGATGACGGAGGAGAAGCTAGGTCGGCTTCCACTTAGTTATTTCGACACTCAATCTCGTGGAGATTTGCTGAGCCGGGTCACCAATGACATCGACAACATTGCTACATCCATGCAGCAAGGTCTCTCGCAGATTCTTAACTCAGTATTGACCGTCGTCTCTGTGCTTGCGATGATGGTCTGGATAAGTCCGCTCCTTGCTCTTATCTCGTTGATTGCGGTCCCGCTCTCTATGTTTGTCTCAATTCGAATTGCCAAGGCATCACAGAAGCAATTTATTGCGCAATGGGATTGGACCGGCAAGCTCAATGGACATGTGGAAGAGATGCATACAGGTCATGCACTAGTTAAAGTTTTTGGAAGGCGCCAACAAGCAATTAAAGATTTTGGAACGCTCAATGAGAATCTCAATCAAGCCAGCTTCCGCGCTCAATTCATGTCGAGCATCATTCAACCTTCCACACAGTTAATCTCAAACCTGATTTATGTTGGAATCGCTGTTCTCGGTGGGTATCGAGTAGCTACCGGATCTATGACCCTGGGCGATGTACAAGCCTTTATTCAATATTCTCGCCAATTTGGAATGCCTCTGGCACAAATTGCCGGCCTGATGAATACCGTTCAATCCGGTGTCGCTTCTGCCGAGCGCGTCTTTGAAGTGTTGGATGCCAAAGAGGAAGAGCTAGATTCCCAGAACTCCACATCGCTTGATCGGGCAAAAGGCGAGGTGATATTTAATGATGTCAGCTTCAGGTATGACCTGAATGTTCCGTTAATCGAGAACTTCAATCTCACCGTTAAACCTGGTGAGACCATCGCCATTGTTGGCCCCACTGGGGCGGGCAAAACAACGCTCGTAAATTTGATTATGCGCTTCTATGAAATCAATTCCGGCACCATTACCCTTGATGGAATCAACATCCGAGATCTCACTCGTGATGATCTGCGTAAGCAATTTGGAATGGTGCTGCAAGATACTTGGCTCTTTACTGGAACGATGCGCGAAAACATTGCCTTCGGATCAAGTGACCCTACGCATGAGAAGGTTGAACAAGCTGCAAAGGCGGCAAACATTGACCACTTCCTACGCGCACTTCCCAATGGTTACGACTCCTTACTTACTGATGACAACGCCACGGTCTCCAACGGAGAACGCCAACTGCTCACGATTGCTCGCGCCTTTATGGCCGATCCCGCAATCCTTATCCTCGATGAGGCGACCAGCTCGGTTGATACCCGCACCGAAGTCCTAGTCCAACAAGCGATGGCAAAGTTGCGAGTTGGGCGCACCGCCTTTGTAATTGCTCACAGACTTTCTACCATTCGTGATGCTGACACCATTTTGGTGATGGATAAGGGCTCATTGGTTGAACAAGGAAGTCATGAAGAGTTAATGGCGGCCAAGGGNTTCTATTACAACTTATATGCCAGCCAATTCGCTTCTTCGCAGAGCGAAGATTAAAAATCACTGAAGGTAGTTATTCGCTTCCGGTTCCTTCACTTATTAATTAGATGTATGCCATAATTAGGCACTATCTGATTGGCAACAAAATAGAGATCTGATTTTTAGGTCTCTATTTTTGTTTCTCCACAATAAATAGTTATTCACAATTATTTAATTTTGAAAAGTCAGAGTTCGTCTCGATCACGATACTTCTCCTGCGGCGTTGTCGTGGTGTAATTGGCAGCATTCCTGTTTTTGCCAATCAGATGGTGCGAGTTCGAATCTCGTCGGCGACTCCGAAGACTTAGTAACCCTGGTTCGATTCACTGGCTAGAATCAACGCAATCAGGGTTATCGAGCACCTTATAGGGCTAATTAGTTATGATCGGCTCATGAGCGAGAGCCCGCGGTCAAAGCGTGAAACTTTTTGGGAGCGCATCTGGGCCAGCACCATCATTCTCTACAGCTTTGGCGCCACCTTTGTAGTCTGGAAGGCAATGCGCAAGTACGGCACCAATCCGTATCTCTTCTTCGTTATCGATGTCGCCACATCGTGGCTATACGGACTTGCCTCTGCGCGACTGGTCATGGCAATCATTAAGAAGCGAACTTCGCAGATTAGTAAGTGGGGAATTTACTCCGCCCTTAACTTCGTCATTCCCCAGCTCTACATCTTGTTCTCGGCCCACCACGTTCCCAGGGATGTCTACTTCATCATCGGGGGAGTTGTCGCAGTACTTGCGGTTTTCTCGATCTTCGGAATCTATAACGAGCTACGTAAAGCTAGGCGCTCGGTTCAATAAGTCGCCATTTGATAAAGAGCGTTTCGAGCTTGGAATATCTATAGGCACCAATTAGGAATATAAGTCCAAGTACAAAATATGTCAGAGCCAACCAGAGCGCACCTTTGAGTTCGCCACCTTCGAGATGAGTGCTGGCAAAGTGACGATCAGAGAGCATGATCGGCAGATCTATCATCGAGTGAATGATGACCGCGGGATAAATCGAGCGCGAAAATACGGTGACACCACAAGCAAGGAACCCGAATCCTGAGGCCGAAATGACTTGTGCCAGTGTCGGTCCCAGGCCTTGCCCGGCGAAGTAATTACTTAAGTGAAGCAAACCAAAGAAGAGCGAAGAGCCGAGTGCGGCAGGCCAAAGTCCAAAGCGTGAGAATGCGCCAAAGATATATCCACGTACAAAGAATTCCTCGGTTAGTCCCACGCCCAGGGCGGCGATGATAGCTAGTACCCAAAGAGTAAATGAGGAATGACCATCTTTGATACCGCCGACAAAGTTGGCTGAAATAAAGATGGCAAAGAAGGCGCCAATATTAAAACGGATGTCAAAGCGGGGGAGGCGAAGTAGCGGCTTCACGCTGGGCGAGTATCTGCGGATGAAATAAATCGAAATCGCCAGACTCAGTGCATGATCGAGAAATACCCCAAGGCGATGGTTGATGGGTAGGTGATAAATAGGGTCGAAATAGGCGATGCCTAGAACAAAAGTAGTGGCTACGGCTATTTGAGTAGGGGCGCTCCAAAGTCGGGCTCGTATCATTGGAGGCATGAAGACAATCCTAGATGCGATTGGAAATACCCCCCTCATTAACATCGAGGGTATTTGGGTGAAGATGGAGTATCTCAACCCATCTGGCTCTATTAAAGCGCGTATCGCCAAATACATGATTGAGCGCGCCGAGAGCGAGGGTCTACTCAAACCAGGTGACACCATTGTCGAAGCCTCCAGCGGTAATACCGGAAACGCGATGTCGATGGTTGCTGCCGTTAAGGGCTACAAGATGTTGGTCGTCATGCCCGAGGGTTTAAGTCCAGAGCGCACTGCAATCTCAAAGGCGTTCGGCGCTGAAGTTCGCCCCCTCGGAGATTTTCACGTTAATGCTGCTTTGGAGGAAGTGCGACGTTTAGCTGCGCAACCAGGATTCTTTGCTCCACAACAATTTGATTCTGAGTGGAATGTGCAAGAGAACGAAGAGTGGCTGGGGCGCGAACTTCTCAATCAATTACAAACCAAACCGGATCTCGTCGTCAACGGAGTGGGAACGGGCGGCACGTTGATTGGCGTGGGTCGTGCCTTCAAGAAGATGAACCCTAATTGCAAGGCCTACGCTCTTGAACCATCCGAGTCCTGCACGATTGCTTGTGGTGAAGTTGCCAAGCATCTGATTGAGGGCATCTCTGATGGATTTGTTCCTGGCATTATCGAACGCCACGCAGATGAAATTGATGGCTTTGTCCATATTCATTCCCACGATGCCATTGAAGAAACCAGACGCATCGCCCGTGAGCACGGAATCTTTATTGGGCCTTCATCGGGCGCTCATTTACTCGCCGCTAAGCAGCTAAAGCGCGAGATGAACTTGGAAACCGTGCTCACTTTCTTCTGTGATGAGGGCGAGAAGTACATCAACGAGTATTGGTTATAGCCGCCAAGCCCTAGAATTCAGATGTGAAGGTAGTTAGTAAGAATTGGATCCGTCTGATAATCCTCAGCTTGCTCTGTCTTACGCTTCAAGGAATTTATTCAACGGCAAGTTTTGCCGCCACCGGCGATAGCGACACCTATCTCTCGCTTAACGGTACAAGCCAATACGCCAATGTTCCGGAAGGTACAACCTTTGTCGGCCGCGGTACCTATACCGCGGAGGCGTGGTTCAATCCTTCATCCACTACTTGCCCATCATCTGGTACTCAATATTGCACAATATTTTCACATCCCGGAGATTTCAGCGTTTACATTGTTGATGGAATTCTTCAAATCTCAATCTCTTACAACGGCAATCTTGGCAGCTCTTCCATTCCCACATATCAAAAACCGATTGTGGGTACTTGGCAGCATGTTGCGCTCGTCAAGAATGGCGCCGGGGTAACTCTGTACCTCAATGGAACCGTCATAGAGACCACCACCATCAGCGGATACACCGGACCGTCCACACAATCCAATGCTTTTAATATCGGAAGAGATTCAGGATCCACATACTTTGCCGGTGGGTTGGATGAGTTTCGTTTGTATTCCACCGCCTTAACTCAGGCGCAAGTACAAAGCGATATGAATGCTTGGGGTCCAGCCAATGCTTCTGGTTTGGTCGCCTATTATGATTTCAATGATGCTGGAGCAAGCACTGCCTCAAACAAAGTTACCGGAAGCACCTCCTCTACTAATTTAACTTTTATAAACTCGGCCACCACCAGCGCAATCGAAACTTCGACCGTCAGTGGTGGTTATCAAATCGTGACCTTTCCACGTTCCTACATCTCCGCAAACGGTGGATACAAAATTCCTGATGGAATCACCACGGTCAACGCCCTCATTGTGGGAGCAGGCGGCGGCGGAGGTATGGACGGCGGCGCCGGAGGCGGCGGTGGTGGGCACATATGAAAATTCAGTTGCCGTAACTCCGGCAAGCAATATTGATATCGATGTTGGCGCAGGCGGTCCTGCCGGTGCGGGATATACGCCAGCTCCGGTGTGTAATACCTCCTGGAGTTCAACTGCTGTTGGTTGCGCCGGCGGCGATGGAACTACCTCGCGTTTGGGATCTATCTCGGTCGGCGGAGGTGGCGGTGGTGGTGGAATTGAGAACAGTGGCGATGATGCACCAACTGGATTCACTGTTCGTGGAAATGGCGGCGGAGTTGGTGGCCAGAACAGCAAGACAGGAACTGGTACTGCAGGTGGCGGAACTTATCGAGGTGGAAATGTTTCGGATAACTCGCTCAATACTTCCGGAAGTGGCGGCGGNGGCGCCTCCGCAAATGGCGCAGATGGCTCAGGAAATACTGCCGGAAATGGTGGCGCCGGCTATACGGCGACAATTAACTCGCTGATTTATGGAGCCGGTGGTGGCGGTGGCACATTCGGTGGAAGTGGAAATGCTTTGGGCGGTGGCGTATCTAACAGTGGCGCCGGTAATGGCGCAAATGGAAGCTCGCCATATGTGAATCCAACAATCCCTCTTCCCAATCGTGGTGGTGGCGGCGGTGGTGGTGGAAACGGCGGCGGCGGCGTTGCAAACGCTTATGGATCTCCTGGTGGTTCCGGCGTCGTCATTCTCAAATTTACTCAGCGAAGTACAGTAAGCATTTCTTACTCGGGTACTCCAACCTTCCGGTCAATCTCTAATCTTGTCGCTAATACCAGCACGGCATCCCGAGTTACCTTCTTTGCAAATGGAAAGAAAATTCCAGGATGTGTCTCGCTTCTGACAACCAACAACTCCGTGACTTGCCCCTGGAAACCGAGTACGCACAACACGGTACCGATTACCATAAAGGCTATTCCCATTGACTCAAATTACAACGCAGTCACAATGGCGCCAAGTTATATCGGAGTCGTGTTAAGAGGCGGAAAGCGTTAACTCCTAGCGCTTACCCGATCTGGCCGCCACGTTTGCCAAAATGTTAGCAATAGCCGAGGTCGGTGAGAAGTTCGAATTCGACGAAGTAAAGAGGGCGGAGAGCGATTGTGTGTTTAGTATGGATGGTTTCCACGTACACGCGGCCTGGTAGTAGTTGGATATCGCGCTTGCGGTGATGGCCTGGCACCCCGGAATGGCTTTGCCCTTAATAGTAAAGCGAACTTTTCCCGGACCATTAATGATGACGGTAATCGTTGATGCGCTCCGATATGTTGCATTCACGCCATCGCCTGAAAGAGCTATGGAGCTAGTCAGCGGGGTTTTAGCCGTGGCATTGTTAGTAACTGCTTGATTAGTAAATGTAGCCGCGTCGTTGTAGCTCAAATCTTGGACAGCATAAAGACTATTGCCGCCACCTGGAGCGGTATAGCTCACTAAGACCGTTAAGGCAGCGCTCACCCCAACTTGCAGAGTCAGAGTTACTTGCGTTCCGCTGACTGATATTCCAGTAACGGTATCTGTTATTCCATTTAACGTAACTAGAAAAGCTGATGTTGGAGCCGTGGTTGAAGAAAGGTTCTTGGAAAATGTTAAAACAAGGGTAGAACCACCAGAAGGTACGATTGCGGAAGTAAATGTCGGTGCAACTGTATCTACTAGGTATCTAAATACAACTAAACCACTTCCACCAGCAGATCCGCCACCACCGCCACCACCTGTTCCATCTGTACCAGCAGTTCCGTGATCGCTCGAAGCAGTTCCCGCTCCGCCAGATCCTCCACCAAAAGTTGTTGCACCAGGTCCGTTTGACCATCCGCCACCACCGCCGGCAAAACTGAGACCCCACATCGTAATTCCCACACCACCAGTGGAAAAAGTGTTCGTTCCTCCAGCGCCAGCTCCACCAGCTCCATTCCCACTATTGAAAGTGCTGGCAAAGCCCGTATCGGTAAATCCTGAGTATGAGTTTCTCGACGTCCCACCACCACTGTAGTTAGATGTTCCACCACCACCGGAGCCGCCAGCAGCTCCGGTGGAAATTGCACCGGATCCACCATTTCCACCGCCGCCGCCACCACCGGTTGCGATGTATTGGTTTGCGCCAATAGTTACAGCAGAAGTATCACCATTGAGACCGTTGAGCCATTGAGTAGTATCGGAACCAAAATATCCACCGGTGCCTCCTTTACCGACAGACAAAGTGACCGTGTCACCGGGTACGACATTGAATGAGGAGTTGGAATACAAAACTTCTCCGGCTCCGCCGCCACCACCAAGTCCACCAAAACCCGCACCACCACCACCGCCAACAATAAGTACATCAACCGCGCCGACGCCTACCGGAATATTCCAGGTACACCCAGATTGTGCTGCAGTGAATTTCATGAGGGTATATGCACCGGAAGTGCCGGCAGTTCCAGTGCAGGCCGCCGCGCTTGCAGCAGGAATTGCTACCAGCACCGATGCGAGAAAGAGAGCCCCTATTAGCAGGGTGTTGGTCAGGCGGCGCACGCTGGCAGTCTAATTCACCTCCGGCAGTTACCCTGTAATTACCCTGTAGATTTCGGTCATGCTCGGTGGAATTGATACAGCCCTTTTTCTTAAAGGCTTTGGCGGCTTCTTTGTTCTGCCCATCCTCATTCTCCTTCTGCGCTGGGCATTTCCGACCAAGAAGGACCCGGTCGAAAAAGCTCGTCGCAAAGAACTCAAGAAATCCCTACGTCAACTCAATAAGAAGTAGCACACATGGCCCTTGCAGTTCTTACCGGTGGATCTCGTGGACTCGGTTTTGAAACCGCGCGCGCTCTCAAAGCCCAGGGTCATCAATTACTTCTGATTGCCAAGGATCCAATTCGCCTGGCCCAATCTGCACAAGAACTTGGCGCTGACTTTCGCGCGGTAGATCTCGAAGATTTGGCCGCGACTGAAGCAACCTTTAGAGAAATTCTTACCACATTTGGAACGCCAGAAATTCTCGTGCTTGCCCACGGTGTCATGAGCGAGAAGATTTCTAAAACGCTGAGAACTAATTTGCAAGAATGGCGCCGAGTAATGGCGATTAATCTTGATTCCACATTCCTTGCCCTAAATATTCTCGCCGCGCCAATGGCGGAAGCGCGAAACGGCCGCGTAATTGTCTTCTCTGCTTGTCTTGGTCGTATGTCAGGGCCTGGAAATGCCGGGGGATTAGCCCCATATCGAATTAGCAAAGCCGGAGTAAACGCACTAGTTCGCAATCTGGCGCATGAGACTTTGCATGGCTCGCGCGGGTTTCTGATCGACGCTCTCTGTCCTAATCACACCCGGACCGACATGGGCGGTCCTGATGCACCACTCTCGGTGGAAGAGGGCGCTGATACTGCAATTTGGCTTGCTACTCGTACCTTCGATTCGGCAACCGATAAGACTGGTTTTCTCTGGGAAGAGCGCCAAATAATAGATTGGTAATTGCGCTTAAGAAGTTACATCCTTCTTGCCAAAGCGAAGAACCGAAAGTGAAATTAATATGCCAAAGAGCATGATGGAATAACTCGCCCCACGAACCATCTGGGTCCAATCAATGGTCGATGAGAAGGCATCAAACCACGAGAAGGAATAGTGCGTGGGAAGCCAATTACGCAATGAACCCAACCCCGAGATTGCATCGAGAATATTGGACAAGATCATCACGCCGATTGCGCCGCCAACTGCGCCGAGTGGCACATCGGTAGCAACCGAGAGATAAAAAGCCAAACCTGCAACTACGAGCAAGTTAATTGCTAGATAACCCGCAACGATGAGCAGTCGTGGAATAGCGACATGCAGTTGCATGGTGACTCCCAGCGGAGTGAGAAGCGGGGCGTTTCCAAAAGCGATTCGACCAACAATCCAGGCAGTTCCGACCAGAATCACGATGGCAAAAGCCGAGAGCGTCAGACTGACCTTTAACTTCTGAATGAGCAAGCGTGTGCGCGGAACTGGCGAGGCCAGCAAATATCTAAGGGTCGACCAGTTTGCTTCCGAGGCCACGGTATCTCCGTTGAAGATTGAGATAACGGCGACTAGCAAGAAAGGAGTAGCGAAGTAAAACATGGTGGAGGTGAAGTTTGCTGCGCCTTTAGTGGCCAGACCAATCAGATCGGCGGTACCTGAACCAAAGCGAGTGGGACCAGTGGAGTTGCCGGAGGTGCCAAACTTCACGGCAAGTGCCACGATGATTGGCAGCGACATCACAAAGATATAGGAGAACAAGGTGCGCTTGCGCTTAAGTTGGCGATACATCTCTACGCGATAGGGAAGTGTCTTCTTTGGGCTATACATTTACTTTCCCTCTCCTTTACCAATTATTTGTGTGAACATCGAACGTGGTTTCTTTTTGAGTACATCATTTAAGCCGATCGTGAGCTCATCACCCACCAAGTCAATGAAGATTTCTTCCAAGTTTGTAGCTGCCTTGCCCTTGCTCTTGAGAATCTTCTTCATTGGACCAAAGGCGACTAGCTTTCCGCGGTGCATCAAGACCACATGTGAACACGTCTGCTCGACCTCGGCCAACAAGTGGCTAGAGACGATGACGGTTCGACCGGTCTTGGCATAATCCTTCAAAACGCCACGCATTGCTTTGATCTGTTGTGGATCAAGGCCATTGGTGGGTTCATCGAGAACCAAGAGATCTGGCATGCCTAACATTGCTTGTGCGATGGCAAGGCGTTGGCGCATTCCCTGTGAGTACGAACGAACCTTCTTGTCGAGAGCCGAACCTAAATCGGTGATGGCAATTGCCTGCTCGATATAAGGATCATCATCGCGACCAATAGATTTCCAATAGAGATCTAGGTTCTCGCGACCAGTTAGGTGGGGCAGGAAACCAGAGCCTTCCACGAAGGAGCCGAGGTTGGCCAAGGTTGGTGAACCTGGATAGATCGGCTTACCTTCAATCGAGATCTCGCCCTCGGTCGGGAAGATCAAGCCCATCATCATGCGAAGGGTCGTTGTCTTGCCGGCGCCATTGGGACCGAGCAGACCCAGCACCTGACCGCGATGCACTTCAAAGGAGAGATCGCTGACTGCTTGATATCCATCTTTATAAATCTTGGAGAGATTAGTAACGCTGACCAAGGCATCGCTCTCAATTTCTGGTTGACCAGAGTGACGCGCGCGACGGAGGTAGGCAAAGATCATTGCAATAATCAGAACAATTATTGCGGCGATGGGCCAAGTGAAAATTGCTGATTTTGCAGTCGACGATTGGAAATTCAATAATGGAATAGTCAGCGGTGAGACCGTGCTAATGGAGTACATCCGGCCATCTTGCGGCATTGCATAACCTTGATCCGTGGTCGATACCGCCACGGCTAATTTATCTCCGACTGCAGCGTCGACAACCACAGCTGGAAGTGTGATGGTAAAGACCGAGCCCGCTCCCTTCAGTCCGGTGAGATAAACCGGAGCGACGATGCCATTGGGTTGCTTGGTCTGACCTGAAGGAGTGCGAACTACGAGGGAGAAGAAGAGGGNGGCATCGTTCACCGAAGAGGAGATCTTCAGTGCGACTTTTGATGAGCCCACAATCGAAACCGGCTTAGTCAGTGGTGCGCTCTCTAGAAATCCGGATTGTCCGGGCAGGAATGCGGCCGAGCCACCAGCGATTGAGAGCGCGGTAACCGCGGCACCAACACCAGGCAGAGATGAAATAGCTGCTGGAATTCCACCGATAGGTGCAACTAGAGCAGTAAATGGTGTCTGGATTGGAATCAGATCTGTTCCAGCTTGGTTAGGGAATTGATCGGCTTTAAGAAACTTTGGAATCACCGAGGAGTCCACCAGCGAAATGGAGCCATTGGTATTGGTCACCTGGAACGCGGGAACGTTAATCGACTTCTGCTTGAGGTATTTATCAAACCAGTCAGTCGTTGCCTGATTGAGTCGCTTCGATTCATCAAGCCCACCATCATGTCCGCCGCCGTGCCAAATCATCGCAAGTGGAACCTTTGGATGTGCTCGGTGAATCTGATTGGCGGTCGCAGTTGATTCGCTCAGCGGAAAGAGCGAATCGCCCTCGCCCTGCATCAACAACGTAGGTACATCAATATTCTGGGCGACTGACGACGGTGAGGATGCGTTCATCATGGCAATCTGCGCCGCGCTCGGGGCACCGTTTTTCACCGCATCTTTAAAGGCAGCGCACCACTGCGGAGCGAAAGTGCCACACTCGCCTTGCAATGCATTGGGAAGAGTGGCAATCGAGAAGAAAGTTCCGGCCCAGAATTTCTTATACGGCCCAGTCATTGGAGCTGGCGTCGCGTTCTGCGGAAAGAGCACGTGCACCAAGTTATTCCAGGTGATATCTGCGGCAACCGCGTCGATGCGCTTGTCATAGCCAGCGGTCAAGAGTGAGATTGCGCCACCATATGAAGCACCAGTGATTCCTACCAATGGATCATTGGCAGACTGGTGAATGACTTCGGTGCGAGTTGCCAGGTAATCAATTAACTTCGAGGTATCTGCAACTTCACCGCTGGGGGAGTCCATCGAAATATTTCCCGTTGATTTTCCAAAGCCCCGCGCCGTCCACGTTAAAACAACATAACCCGCGCGCGCCAAATCTTTTGCTTGCGCTGTGACTGAACTCTTATCGCCACCAAATCCATGGGCCAACAAAATTGCTGGAGCAGGATACATCGCCGGTAGATAAATAGTGGAGTCCAAAATAACGCCNCCCGCCCCGGTGACCTGGATATCTGAACTCTGCACGTTTGCGGCACTGGCAGTTGCCATAGGGAGCGCCGAAGCGATCAATCCAGATGCGAAGAGGATGGCCAGGGCCCTGAGCGGAGTGAGTGGAGTGAGAGATTTCATGCGCATTTCCCAAGGTTATTGCCTGCCTGAAAGAGAAGCCATTTTCAATTCCGACTACAGTTCTGGCATGAAATTCAAGAGCCTAGCCATTGTGAGCGCCGTCGCATTATTGATCCCCGTGACTCTTCTGAGCACTAATGCACACGCTGCTTCTTCTGCCGTGGTCTACACCGCAGAGATGACTAAGCCACATGTTCCACAGGCACCTATTGGTGGCACCGATGATTACCGATGCTTTCTCGTCGATCCTAAAGTAACCACCGATTCACTCATCACTTCAGTAAAATTCTTGCCACAACAACGCGCGCTCTTTCATCACGCGATTCTCTTTCAAGTAACCGCCAAAGATTTACCGGAAGCAATCAAGCTTGATAACAACGGTGCCGGCTGGCCATGCTTTGGTGGAATCGGAACTGGTTCCAGCTTCTCCTCATTTCTTACCTCACCTTGGCTCTCTTCCTGGGCGCCAGGTCGCGATACCGATGTCATGCCCACCGGATTTGGAACTCCCTTTAAAAAAGGCGATCGCTTGGTAATGCAGATTCACTACAACTTGCTTGCTATACCTGCCGGAAAGAAAGTTACCGATCAATCTAAAGTAGAAATCACTGCAGTGCCTGCGCAAGGCGCCAAGCTGCGCACTCTTTATTCCGATCTCGTCGCTGCTCCTGTCGAGTTGGCTTGTCCTGCCGGTGTCACCGGAGATTTATGCGATCGCGGCAAGTCACTGACTGATCTCGGTCGACGCACTTCTACGGGCAGCGCCTTTGAAGCAGCTGGACTTAATCTGCTCTGCGGTGGCAACGCCTTCAAGCCAGTTGCCAGCACAACTTCGACCTGCGATAAGAAGATCACTCAAAATGAGCTTGTTGTTAAAGCAACTCCACATATGCACTTGCTCGGAACTTCGCTTAAGCTCATCCTCAATCCCGGAACCGCTGGCGAGAAAATTATTCTCGATCGTCCCAACTACAACTTCGATGATCAATCACCAACAGTGCTAAAAACTCCGATTGCGCTCAAGCCCGGAGATATTGTCCGCGTGGTCTGTACCTACAATCCGAAGTTACGACAGATGCTCCCTGAACTTAAGAAGTTGCCTCCGCGTTATGTAACTTGGGGTGAAGGAACCTCTGATGAGATGTGCCTCGGTGTAATGGGTGTTGCGCGCGCGTAACCCTTATGAAGCGCNCTCTCTATATCCCCTTCGACCACCTTCACCGCAATTTTGGCGCGCTGAAAGAGGCCGATCCAAAATCTGACCTGGTCATATTTATCGAGAGCGCCCGCATGACCACAGGCCGTCCATGGCATAAAGAACGACTCTTCTTTCTCATCTCATCGGCTAGACACTTTGCGCAATCACTTAAAGCCGAAGGCTTCACTGTTGAATATATAAAGGCCGCAACCACAATTGATGGGCTAGGAGAGATCCAATCCAAGTATCCAGGGCTACCCATTACATGCGCTGAGCCATCATCGTTTCGCCAATATCAATTGCTTAAAGCGCACGGCCTGAGCTTTATCGAAAATGATTTCTTCCTCACCTCTAGAACTCTCTTTGCCCAATGGGCCCAAGGGCAGAAGAGTTTTCTGATGGAGAACTTCTATCGCGCCCAACGCATTCGTCTGGGAATTCTGGTGGAAGGCAAAGATCCAGTTGGCGGAGCCTGGAATTTCGATAAGGAGAACCGGCTTCCCCCGCCTAAGAGGTACGACGGCCCCGATTATCTCCTTCACCAACGAGATGAGATCGACCAAGAAGTTGCAGCCGAATTGGATTACCAACCCACCCAAACATGGGCGACCACCCGTGAAGGCGCGCTCGATCAGTTAGACAATTTTATTTTGAACCATTTTGCCGAATTTGGTCCGCTAGAAGATGCCATGACCACGGAGAACTGGGCGCTTCATCATTCATTGCTCTCGCCGTATCTCAACAACGGCCTACTTCATGCCTCTGAAGTCATTACCGCGGCCGTAAAGGCATTTAACTCCGGCGCCATTCCCATTGAATCAGCCGAGGGTTTTATTCGCCAGGTTATTGGATGGCGTGAGTACATCAACGGGATGTATTGGTTTCTTGGCCCTGACTATCGCGAAAACAACAATCTGCAGGCGAGCCGAAAATTACTTCCACTCTTCACCGACCCCAATAAGACTGCGATGAACTGCGTCAAAGAGACCGTCACCGATATTCAAAGCCGTGCTTGGGTTCATCACATTCCGCGCCTGATGATTCTTAGCAACCTCGCGCTCATCACCGGTACTAATCCACAGGAGTTTCTCGACTGGATGCGTGAAGTCTTCATCGATGCCACCGAATGGGTGATGGTTCCTAATGTCATCGGTATGGGCGTTCATGCAGATGGCGGTCATATGATGACCAAGCCTTATGCCGCAGGTGGCGCTTACATCTCTCGGATGAGCAATTACTGTAAAGGTTGCGACTATAACCCCAAGTTAAGAGTCGGTCAGAAGGCTTGTCCCTTCACCACTCTCTATTGGGATTTTCTTGATCGCCATCAAGATCAATTCGCCAAGAACCATCGCATGGCCCAACAATTCTTTGGACTCAAACGTCTCTCTGATTTACCTGAACTCAAAGAGCGAGCCCAAGAAGTTTTGCTTGGCCTGGAAGAGGGAACTATCTAACGTAAATCAGCGGCCAGCAAAGATTGCTCTCTCAAGTACGTTCTCTAGCTTCGACATATTTCCCCACTCCTTGGACGATATGGTTCAAGAATACATTTTCGAGGTTTTGGAGAATCGCTGAAGACTCATTTATTCCAATAAACTCGCCCTATGGAAGCCAAAATCAAGAACGGATTTCCGCCGAGGACCTGCTTGCGATGCAATCGCCCCTTTGAGTGGCGAAAGAAGTGGGCTCGGGATTGGGAGAGCGTTAAATATTGCTCGGAGAAATGTAAGGCCGGTAAGTAATTACCTCCCTGGGTTGTTGAGCAGTGAAATTGCTTCGCCATCCACATTGGTACTGGGCTCAACATCGTTCTACGCATTCGTACCACCGGCAGGTTCAGGCTTGATCCCTCGCGGAACCTCGCCGCAGACGGTGACCGATACTCCGGTTAAATAGTATTTGCACCCAGTATCTATCTCATCAAATTTCGAGTGAGTTCTATATGAGCTATAACTTCAAAATTGCGCATAAACTTCCACTATGACAATCAGATATCACTACGTTGATACGAGTCTGGGCCAGATGCACATTGCCACAGCCGGCGAAGGCGACCCCATCATTCTGCTCCACCAAACTCCTCGTTCATGAGATGAATTTCGAGAACTCATTCCTCTGCTTGCCGGTAAGCACAAGGTCATAGCGATGGATATGTATGGTTTTGGTCAAAGTGCTAAATTCCCGCAACCCCATTTAATTGATCAATATGCGCAAGGCGTAATTGCACTTGCTGATGCGTTGGGTATCAAGGAATTTAATTTGATGGGTCATCACACTGGTGGATTGGTGGCGCTGGAAACCACAGCGAAGAACCCAGCTCGAATCTCTAGATTAATTCTTTCGGCAGCGCCGTACACCGATGCTGCTTACCGCGAGGCGCACAAGGATGGCGATGGCGTTGATGACGCTCCCATCAGCGAAGATGGCCGCCACTTGATGGAGAACTGGGCGAAGCGGTATCCCTTCTATCCGCAAGGCAAGCCCGAGATTCTCAATCGCTTTATCCATGATTCATTAAATTTTGGCCTGGACCCCCTCGAAGGCCACAAGGCATGCGCTCGCTATGTCATCGAAGATAAGTTAGANCTCATTACTCCAGCTGTTCTTCTTATCGCACCAACCGATGATCCATTCGCCTTCCCGCAAATTGAGAAATTCCAACGCACTCTCACAAATGCCGAGTCTCTCCAGACAGCAGTTATTTCAGGTGGCCGTATCCCACTCATGGAAGAGAAGTCGCCTGAGGTTGCAGCTGCGGTATTGAACTTTCTCAACTCTTGATGATTACCAGCTAGTAGAGATAAGGCTGGTACCTGCTCACTTCATATAACTCTGCATTTGGCGATAATTTAAACCGATATTCCAGGTGCTCCATTTTGTACCTGCTTTCACATTGCCATTCGAATCAACTGGCGCGTAATGCAACAGAGTCAAATAGACCTTTTTACCCATTTGAATGGGTGTATCCAACTTCAGAGCTAATTTCTGGGTATAAACAATCTGGTCGGAGGCGCAGTTTGGATTGCATGGATTTGCATAGTCCTGGCCGAAACCGATTGCCCCGCTTGCGGTCCAACTTTTCCAAGTAATTTTGCCAATTCCATCATAGCCATCTGCGCATGCTCGGTAAAAACTATCAGGTTTATATTGATCGCTGAGTTCGCACATAAAGGTTAGGACATTTTTGCCGCTTAGTGATGAGTCCACTGCAGATGTTGGGGTTGGCCATGGATAGGGGGTAGCCAAGGCGGATGGCGATGCAGTGGATGAGGAAGTTGGTGCGACCAGTCCGCCAACTTTTGTTTCGTTATCTCTGCCGTGAAGACCGGCCAACTCGAAAAGGAGCAGCAGAAGAGCAATACCAATGGCCCCAGCCCTTTTCCTCGTGAACTTGAGATTCATGGATTCATCATCCCACGCCTATTTCAATCCACCTCATCTTCACCCTCTAACGTCTCCTCAATGACCTTGAGGCGACGCAGAATCTCATCTGCCTCCTCGATTAAGCCACGCTCGCGTTGAATCTCCGCGGCCAGCTTCTCCATGCGCACAATAGATCCCCAATATGGCTCACCTGTTGCGAGCATTAAATCCTTAGCGGTTGCCACATGTTCTAACGCATCCTCGTATTCGCCCAATAGTTTCTTGGCCAACCCCATACGAGCATTGGCCCAAATCAATCGGTACTGATGTTGCGATACCTCGGCAAAATCCATCGCACGTTGGGCATAGACCAANGCATCTACGCCATTTCCTAGCTTGCCGTAGCAGAGCGCTATCTCCTCATCNGCAAATGCAACTTGCCATGGGTTCTTGAGCTTCTTAAACATCGCGCGTGATTGTAAAAAGTGCTCGAGCGCTTCGGCCCATCGGTCTAACTTTCCCAATGCAAAAGCACAATGCCCATAGGTCACAGCCAAAGTCTCATCATGTAAATCCGGATTGATCTCTGCCAGTGCCGCCGAATGAACTTCATATGACTTCTGCCAGTTCTTGGCTGAATACCAGTAGTCGCCCTCTTCGTTGAGCGCACAGAACAAATCCTTGTCGCCAATCTCCTTATATAACTCGGCGGCCTTATGGGCAGCGCTCGCGGCCTCTTCATAGCGTTTAAGCGCTTTGAGCGACCAGCCAATACTTTGGTAAACATGGCCAAGGGCAGCAGAGCTTGCAGTCGCGCCCATAGATTCATAGACCTCGCGCGCGGTCTCACTCATTGCTAGCGACTCTTTGTGATCGCCTTTATGAAATGCCTTATGGCCCAGTGCCATTAACGCCTGTGCCTTTTCATCGCCTTCGCCTTTAGAGACTTTAGCCCATAACTCTTGCTCGTTTGGTTCCTTGCTTGCCATAGCGCTGCCTTTCAGCCCTGTCGGTGACGGATAGCCGACTGGGGGAGTAGGAAGTTACTGCCTGCCACTGACATTCCCTGGGCGCCCTGCCTACAGCCCCCAATACCGCTGCAAGGCTTCGAAAGAAGCTTTGCTCGTACTCGGAAACTTCTTCTCCCAACCTTCTAAAGAAACATGTGTGAGCCCAGCCCACGCGGGGACTGACTCATAAAGAACTTTGGACAGGTTCTTACCCCATTCAGATAAGTCCCCAATCTTCTTTATGAATCCCACCATCTCTACTAAAGAAGGATCATCTGGCTTAACCTTCTTTTGAATTGGAATACTCNCCCCATTCATGACCGAATGCCGCCCCAACGGAACTTTGAGTCCCAACTTTCTCTCTAACGAAGAATTGGCCGCCATACATTTCTTGCACGCCTCCCACGAATATCGACTCTCACCNCCCGCCACAGTTCGCGCGCAGATCCAACAGAGATGAAGCCCAGATGGACAATCGAGAATTCCGAGATTGATAGGAATTCGTTCTTCACAATTACAGCGCTGATTCCCGCGCTTAAGAAGATCAGTGAATTCAAAACAAGTGGTGCAAAGTGCAAGTGCCATAACAATTACCGCCCTAATGGGCCTTACCTAGATAGGTAGTAGGGGCCCGCTCTTTCAGGCTCGAAGGCCTGACCAGTCTTCCTTTAGGACCACCGTGCGCGGNGCGCGGTTGGTACCAAGCAAGCTAAAGGGCTTGACGCTTGGTTCTCGACGTAAGGAAAAGATAGCAGAGGCGACTGACAGTGCGATGCATATTTCAAGAACAATATCTACTGCGTGTAATCGGACTTTCTGGCTAATCTGCCCACATGAAAACACTTAGACCAATGGATCCGAGTCGCAATTCAAATCTGCTCATTCGATGGATTCGATTCAACGTACTTGTTAGGAAGACAACCTTTCAAGAGCTCCAATCTGTCGCTGGACTTTACCCAGGATCCTCTGATGGCCGAAATCTCAGAGAGGAAATCAATAACTGGAAACCATCCTGCTAGATACAAATGTAGTCATCGCTTTTCTAGACCCTAAAAACGAGAATCACCGGACCGCTCGGATTGCTATTCAAGGCCCAGAACGAAGATATGTAATTTCTGTCTTTAGTGTCATCGAATGCTTAGTCAATGCATATTCGCAAGATTACGAGTATGCAATTTCTTATGAGCTCTCAATGCGCACTTTAATAAAAGATCGCTTAGATATAAATAATCAAATTGCAATAAAGACCTCTGAACTCGTAGGCAAGAAAATTGCCCTGCTCGGTGATGCCATTATTTGGGCTACTGCCGAATTTCATGGCTTGATAATGTGGAGCCTGGATCGCCGCCTAGCCAACAAGAGCCCCAATATTCGTTACCTGCTAGAGGCTGAGTAGCCGATTAACGCTTGCTCTTCCACTTCTCTAAGTACTCCACAAAGTGGTTATTCGACAGTGCGTAATCTCCACGGGCAGATCGGATAACTCGCAAGACTTCTTCCAATTTCATTCGATCTCGAAGAAGAATTAGAGCAGTAACAAGACCTGATCGATTAAGCCCCGCCTGACAGCGAATCAAGATGGTGCTCCCAGCCTTCCATTCCACAAACGCCCAATCTGCAATTCGCTCTAACTCTGCCGCATGATCTAGATCAAGCACTGCATCTGGAAAACCAAATCGAAACTCTTTAACTAACCAACCCATCGGAGCAGAATTCGAATCTAAAGTAACAACAGCATCAAAGAACTTGCGATCTCCCACCGAGTGCAATCTGCGCACACGTGTGAGAGTCTCATCTTCGTGCGTTCCTCCCATCCATAAACCAGGCAGGATCTCACTCTCCAGGGGAGGCTCTACATATCCATCAGAATCGAATGTCATTAGTCATCCACCCCAAAACTCAAAAAAATTAGCATCAATAACGCCGTGATCCAGATGGACCAATCCATTAACCATTCCACCTCTCGCCACATTTATTACATTGGAAGTAGTAGTTGCTGAGATTCCATTTCTGCTGGATATCCGTAGATCTGCAGACCGGACACTGCCGGTTAGCTACATTGCCCATCGCGCCCACCTACTCCCTTTACGCATATGTATAGAGGAGGGGACTGACAGTGACTAAACCTCGACTTTAAAGGTGCCAATCTTTAGCTTGTAGCCATCCTGCAGAGTCTCCACGAACAACTTGGCAATCTCTGCGTTCTCACTCTCTTTGAGATCCAAGAACTTAATGAAGTTTGGCAGACCATCTGATGGTGGCTCCCAACCAAGCTTGATTAGCCCTTTGCGATTCTCTGCTTCTAAAGGCGGCTGCACACTTATATTTGATGCAGCTTCCACTGTGATATATCCACCCGGTTCTGAATAGCCCTGGAAGTAGATGCCGGTATACGTATTAGACAAGATTTCGATCGTGAATTGCTTGCCCTTGCGACGAGCCAAGTATTCAAAGATTGTAGATTCCACAACAGTCCAGGAGTTATCGCCAGTAGTGACATTGGGATCAGATACTTCGGCAACTGGTTCTGCAACTGGGGCAGAAGGCTGCACCACAGCAGACTTCTCTTCTTTGACTTTTTTCACTTTCTTGGCTCGCTTGACCGGAGCTTCACCAGTTTTGACGTATGTATACATGTATCGATGCACCAGAAAAATCGCAATATAGACAGAAAGAATATAGAGACCAGCCCAGCTCGGTAATGCTCCTGCGGAATTCTTCAAAGCGAGAATTCTGTTTGTTGCAAAATTCATGACGACAGCTGCGATAGCCATTCCAAGAATGTTCTTATTTCGATATCTGCGCGCCCAGTAGAAGAGTGGAATGAAAGTTAAGTAGCCAATACTGACTACTGAGAATCCGATGGAGGCTAAGTAGATGCCTACCTGTGGACCCGGCACCGAATCTTTCTTTTTGAGCTGACGCCAAATCCAGTAAGGGATTAGCCCCCAGCCTCCGGTAAAGAAGGCGAGTGCAATTACTAATTTATTCTTCTCTAAAAATGCTCCAATGCCCATGGAAGAATTTCCAGGAGTACCAATTGTTATAGGCGCCCTAACTGGTTTTGGTTCTGGAGCTACTCGAGCCGTTTTCACAGCCCGCGCTGGGGCCGCTTTTACTTCTGGCTGCGAAGAGGTGAGTGAAGCCAATAATTTAAGGGCTTGGTCAACACTCACCCGATCGTTTGGACTTTTCTTATGCATCGCTCGAAGCAAAGTTTGTTGTTTGTCAGATAATCCCTTGTAATTGGGGTTGTCATTGGTAATCGAACCCTCGTAACGGTTATTTGTATCTGCCTTCCATGGCAAGTGACCAGTGCCGGCAAAGGCCAAGATTGTCGCCGTCACGAAGACATCGTTCTTGGGAGATGCGTCGGCTACATAGTGTTCGGGTGAGGTATACCCATTAAATCCGTAATAGTGCGTAGAGGATTTCGAGGCCCCTTCGATACGCGAGATACCAAAATCAATTAATCGCGCACCACCATAAACCAGCATTACATTCTTGGGATTGAGATCACGATGAATAACACCCTTAGCGTGAATGTACGAGAGGGCAGAAAGTATGTCATGTGCTAATTCAAACCACTTTGCTTCATCAATCGGGCCGTTCTCATTGATCTCTTCAAGAACTGTGGTTCCTGCAAAATACTGAAGCGCAATCCACGGTGGATTGGCGGCCATGTCAGCATCGAAGAGCTTGCTTATATATGGGCTATCAAAAGCAGAGAGTAGCTTCATCTCATTTTTGAATCGCCGAGCTTCTGACTCGATCTCTTTTGGATCTGTTGCCTTTTGTTGCGGATTGAGAAACTTAAGCACCGCCAGTTTTCCGGTATGGATATTGCGTGCCTTGATCGCCGCACCAAATGCGCCATTGCCAACGCCATGAATTAATTGCCAGTCGCCGACCATGGTTGGAGCAGGGGGCTTTTTAGCGGCCATCNCCCCTCCTCAATAAGTGGATCGTTCTTTAATCCAATGGCGGTAAGCCTAAAGGCGCCCGCCGACAGGCAATAGTATTTACCCAGGTTTTTGGGGTGAATTCGAGAGGAATCTGTGATGAGCGATAAAGAGATTGTGCGCGGAAAGGTTTCTCGATACCTGAAGGAGATATTCCCACAGGCTAGAGAAAGGAGTGACAACTCCTTTACGGTCGCCTTTGAATCTACGCGAATTTGGATCAGTATCGAAGATGGACATATCCCAACATCAGAGAAAACGAAGGCCTGGCATCTTAAGCACGACATCCCTCATGTATTAGTAAAAGTTTGGGCGACCATACTTGTTGAAGCTCCACGATCCCCAGGACTCTTTAAATGGGTCGCAACTGAGGGACAGAACTGGATGCTTGGCGGCACTCGCGTTGTCCTTGGGGATGATGGGGATTGCAGCCTCATCTTCGTATACAACCTTGCGGGTGAAACTCTCGACCCTGGTGAATTTAAAAACGCAGTGATGTCAGTTGCTACAACAGCGAATCACCTCGACGATATTGCCCAGGAAAAATTTGGTGGCAAGCGTTATATCGATCTAAAGCCAGAGGATAACTAATGACAATTCCAGAGCTGATTCGCGACCTTTCTATTTCGGAAGCGAAAAGATTTGATTCTGCAAATTTAGAGCCAAGCCACCTTCTCGCTGTGCTCGCTTATCGCTTCATGATCAAATACGACATGATGGATCGAGCCCGCGCCGTCTCTAAAAAGTCCCACGGAAAATCTAGTTTTCATGGCACTGTTGTTATTAGTGACGAGCTTGACCAGATGATTGATTCATGCAAAACAAAAGAAGATATTGCTAGCGCTTATCAAAAATTGAAATCTATGGTCTTACCAAATAGCGGAGACGAAACTATTGATGAAGCAGATTCTGAAGAAGTTGACTTTGAAACTGCCTTTGCAGAGCTAGATCAGCTAGTTGGCCTCACCAGCGTTAAAGATCGATTGAAGTTGGTCTTTGCCACCCACCAAGCAAATCAAAAGAGAATTGAAAAAGGCTTGGAACCAGTAGACGTAACTAACCACTTGGTCTTCACTGGGTCACCAGGTACCGGAAAAACGACAGTTGCTCGAATCGTTGCCAAACTTTACAAAGCGATCGGCGTCCTCCCGAAGGGNCATTTAGTTGAAACCGGTAGACAAGATTTAGTAGCCGCCTACATTGGGCAAACTGCGATCAAAACCAAAGAGCGGATTGATGAAGCAATGGGAGGCGTTCTCTTTATCGACGAGGCCTACACGCTCACTCAATATAAGGCGACGGCTGCAAATGATTTTGGTGCAGAGGCTATTGCAACACTCCTCAAGGAAATGGAAGATCATCGAGGCGAATTTGCGGTGATTGCAGCTGGCTATACAAAAGAAATGGCTGAATTTGTCCTAGCCAACCCTGGGCTGAAATCTAGATTCTCGACAGTAATCGATTTCCCCGATTACACCCCGCCTGAACTTCTGACAGTTTTTAAGGGTCTCTGTTCAAAGAACACAATTGGCCTAACCTCCGAGGTCGAAGAGTTAGTTCTGAACCACTTTAAAACGACGAAAACCACCGGGGACAGCGGAAACGCCCGTTATGTCAGATCTCTTTTTGAAAACATGTTCTCTAACATGTCACTTAGGGCAACTGAAAGTACTGGACCTATCCAAACTTCTGCGATTGAAACTTTTCAAGTCTCCGACTTTCCAAAGCCAGAATTGATTAAAAAGATAGCTCAACCATTCGGGTTTGTACCAGTTCCAGAGAAGCAATAGTTCAACAAAAGTCCTAAAGGGGAGATGCCATGGAAAACATAGATTTGGACCAATGTTCTGAGAATCAGCTCTACAGCATGTTGCAAGACTCCGAGGGTGAAGATCGACTGCGGTTATTGAACAAACTTCTCGACAGATCAGAGAACAATAATGATTACCGAAAAGCTGCCTCCTTCGCAGAACAAGCAACCGAATTAGCTGTTAAGTTCGCGCCAAATATCGATGTTGAAAATTTCTGCTACCGGCAAGGTCTTAATCTTTGGAGGGTTAGTGAATATGAGCCAGCGATAGCGGCGTTTTCTGTTGGAGTAAGTAAATATGCAGGAGAAGATGATCAAACTGAACTCTCGAAGAATTACTGGGGTCTTGCCGATTCCCACCTAAAGCTTGATAACTATGATGAGTCAATAAAATTTGCTCAATTAGGTACCGATGCGGCTCTCGTTAATGATGGATTTGAGACAGCAGGCTTCAACAAATTTGTTCAAGGTAAAGCGCTCTATTTTGCAGATCGCGAGCAAGAGGCAATAGATGCTTGCATCGAAGCACGGCAATACAAGCGACGGGTTTCCAATACGGCCGCGGTTTACGACATCGATGATTACATTGCAACTATCTATCGGTATTTAGGGCAATACGATGAAGCCGAAATCCTACTTCGAAATTGTTTGACGCTTGCCGATGCCACAACTCGGAATCGATCTTATGCAAACATGAGACTGGGTAATATTCTCATCGATCAAGAGAAACTCGATGAAGCTCGATTGCATCTCCAAATTGCACGTTCCCTCTATCATGAAGAAGATAACTTAGAGGCCCTTGCTGATTGCGATATGTCTATCTCGAAAACCTATCTTGGTTATTCATTCGTAGAGGATGCATTGAAATTTGCCCGCTCTGCCACTTCGCTTTGGGACGCCTTGGGTCAAGTATCTAGCTATATTCGCGGGCTTGAACGTCAATCCATTCTTCTCTTTACTGGAGAGCGCTATCTCGAAGCTGCAGATATGGATGATCGCATCATTTCTGAAATTGGAGAGACCGAAGATAGCCACTTCTTGAACATGAAGAGCTATGCGCAACTAAGAAAGGCGGATGATTTCGTTCCCCTCGAGTTGTGGGATTCAGTTCTTGAAACTTTGAACTCAACTAACCAATTTGGCCAAACAAGTACACACTCTGGAAATCTCTGGTTCTATGCCCTCAAAGCACGTGCTCTTTATGCTCTGAATCGCCATGAAGAGGCGATGGGAATCGCTGATTCAGGTCTAGCGCTCACTGAAGAATCTGGCGTAAATAACAACACCGCGTATCTTTATGAGATAAAAGCTCGTGTAAGTCTCGAACAGAACCGTCCTGATAAAGAACGTCACCTTGCTCATGCGATTTCTCTTCACTTGGCTTTCGGCGATGTAGATAAAGCACGCGAACTTTCTGAATATTTCAAGCCTAATTTCACGCCACAGTCCAAGAGCGGCGATGTCATTATCACAAATGAACGACCTGCTATCGTTGAAGAATCTCCAAATGACTAATTCAATACAACGCTGCGCTGGATAAGTAATGCCTAAAGCCTTCTCGCTCTTCGTCGCCGAAGAAATTGGCTGGTATGTCTATGCCTTGCAAGACCCACGTGATAACAAGATCTTCTACATCGGCAAAGGTAAAGATAATCGCGTCTTCGCTCATGCCGAAGGTGTAATCCCCGAAGCCGAATTCAATGCAAATTCCAAGAATCAACTTATTAAAGAAATCCTCCAATCCAGCCGCGAGGTAAACACCTACATCATTCGCCACGGACTCAAAACAGAAGCTATTGCCTACGCAATTGAATCTGCACTCATAGATTTCTGCGATCTGCTTGATCCGCAATCTAATAATCCACATTTCTCATTAAAGAATTTGGTCTCTGGTCATAATTCACAATTAGCCTCCACCGATGTAGTCATCAGCACCTACGAAGCTATGCCCGCACCGGAATTAACTGATGCAATCATGCTCTTTCGTCCCTCTGTCTTATGGCGCCCCACCATGAAACCCGAGGAACTCTTTGAAATCACTCATGGTTGGTGGGAGATTGCACCAGATCGAGCACGAGAAGCTAAGTACGCCTTTGCTGTCTGCAACTTTGTGATCCGCGCTGTCTATCGCATTGATTCATGGCGCCAGCAAACTTCAAGCGATCGAGGGTGGAGTGAGAAATCAATTCCCGGCAAGCGCTGGGGTTTTGACGGCGCAATCGCATCCGAGATGAGCCACTTTCTTAACACCAGCGTCGCGCACTTGTATAGAAAAGGCGATCGCACGCAATTTAGATATTTCAACTGCTAAGAAAAAGTTCAACCCAAAGTAGTTGGCGATGTCGCGCCAAATTGATTGCATATTTAATTTAAAAGTTCTAATCTTTAAAAAGTAAAGACGAGAGCCGCAGCTCCCGCCTTTACTGCCCGGTCTGAACGGGCCTTGCTTTGTGGCTGCCTCTTACGAGGAACTTCTCCACTATTTAGGCCCTTGTCCCACCCCTCGTATAACTTTGCCCCATGGTCCGAAAGAATCCGTACACCGGGGAAGAGCTCCGAGCCAAGATAAGAGCTATGGAGTCAGCTTCCGATTCCGCCGTGAATAACGATTTCGAATCATTCCTCGCCGGTGAAGCAACTGAGACCCCCGAACCTCGCCTGGCCGACAACGACGGCGAAGATCCGCAAGCACTCACCATCCCCATTGATCTTGAAATCAATCCCGATATGCAGCAAGCCATCGACTTAGCCCAAGCCGGCAAATCATTCTTTCTCACCGGCAACGCAGGCACCGGTAAATCCACCATCCTGGCCTACCTGCGCAAATACATTCTCGATGAGAACACCGCAGTCTGCGCTCCCACTGGCGTCGCTGCCATCAACGTACGCGGTGTAACAATCCATAACTTCTTCTCCTTTGGAATCGATGTCACCTTCGAATATGTGAAGAGCGAAAATTACTTTGCACGTAACGCCCAAGCCATGCGCGCACTCAAGACTCTTGTCATCGATGAAATCTCGATGGTCCGCGCCGACATGCTCGATTATGTCGACCAAGCCCTGCGCCGCTTTGGGCCCCACAAGAACCAACCATTCGGGGGAGTCCAAGTCATTCTCATCGGCGACCTCGCGCAAATTGCACCTATCGTCGCCAAGCAAGAAGAACGTGAATTCCTTGCCTCCCATTACCGCAGCGAATTCTTCTTTGATTCCTACGCCATGCAGGACCTGGATTTCCAAACCGTCTCGCTCTCCAAGATCTATCGCCAGACGGACATCACCTTCATCGACACGTTAAATGCCGTCCGTCTCAATCAGATGGATGAACACCATTACGAGTTCCTAGATAACCTAGTAGATGAAAGCTTCGTTCCCGGCATAGAAGATTTCTATATCACTCTGACCTCCACCAATAAAAAGGCAGAAGAGATCAACTCCAGCAAACTCCAAGAATTAACCACCAAACTCCATCGCAATCGTGCCTGGGTCAATGGAAAGTTCCGCGAGAAAGATTTCCCCACACTTGAAAATCTTGAATTTAAAGTTGGTGCCCAAATAATGATGGTCAACAATGATCCCGAACGCCGCTGGGCCAACGGAACCCTCGCCCGCATCACGGAAGTAAATATCAGTGGTAATCGTTCTGATTCACACATCAAGATTGTGGTCATGGGCAATGAATCCAACGAGTACGAAGTCCGCCCCCACCGCTGGGATGTATTGAGCCCCGGTTTTGATGGCTCCCGTCTGACCTACGAACCCGCCGGCACCTTCTCGCAATATCCATTCNCCCTCGCCTGGGCCGTCACCATTCACAAGAGCCAAGGCAAGACATTCGACCGCGTCATTTTGGATCTCTCTCGCAAGGTCTTCGCCCCGGGGCAGCTTTATGTAGCGCTCAGCAGGTGCCGTGGGTCAGAGGGCTTGGTTCTCCATAAGCCGGTTACACCTGATCAGGTAATTACGCACCCGAGGGTGGTTGAGTTTATGCATGAAAACTTACAGACATAGAAATATCGAAGTGCTAAGTTTCGCATGTATCAAAAGTGCTAAATCGACTTAGGGCGGAAGCGTTGTGAACATATATCTAGACCGCTTCACGGAGCGCGTTGGTTCGCGCACAAGAATGGGTGGCCTGAGCAAAGTATATGAGTGTGCGGATTTAGCAATAAATCAAACCGTTGCAATAAAGGTAACAGAAATAGCAACACCAATCCGCAAATTAACTTTTGATCGAGAAACGCAATCACTACAAAAATTGCGACACCCGAACATAGTAGAAATGATTGACTTTGGTATTACAGGCGATTTTGGAATTATTGCAATGCCTTGGGCAGAACAAAATCTTTCCGACTATTTAAATGGTGAAGGTAAAGAGCTTGCGTGGCAAGACAGATTTAGAGAAATTGTCATTCCGCTAATCTCGGCAATCGAATACGCTCATAAACTCGGCGTAGACCATCGTGATTTAAAGTCAAACAATGTCCTAATGTTCGATGGCATTCCAAAGTTAGCAGATTGGGGTTCGGCAAAAATATATTCAGAGGGAGAGTCCGATCAAACAACTTTGAGATGGAACTCTGGGGTTTACACACCGCTTATTTCGGGAAGTCCGATGCAACACGACGTATATTCTTTCGCAGTATTGATGGTAGAAATTCTCACTTGTGAAAAACCAAAAAATATCCTTGAAGTTAAACAACTCATTGATTTAAGTAAGATATTCTCAGACGACACAAAGAAAATTCTCCACAAATGTCTTGAAGAGGACCCAGAAAGACGTTTTTCAAGTGCCATAGATATTAAGCAAGAACTCGATAATCGAGATCGAAAATTATCCCGAAATAAGATCTCTCAAAATTGTGTGTTGACTGCAATCCTTACCCCAGAGATTCAGAAGAAACTCCATTCCTATTTATACAGCATGGGCAATCAGTACAAGGATTACTCACAAATGTTCGAAAATCAGGAGATCTATGTGAGCCCTCTGCTAAAGAATGATGTCGGATTTAAGCGAGATGAATTTTGGTTACTTGGCGATAATTTCAAAATTCTAGTTAAGGTGGATCATGAAGTTTCAAGTTGGAGAATGCTCAAGTTCGTCGATTCTGAAGCTGAAGACTTAGAATATTTTCGGAGCCGGAGCTTCATTCTCGAAACACTAAACTTGCCCTGGGAGTTTGCGGTTGGAAAGCCTAAAAATCCTCAAAAAAGTAAATTAGGTTTGGAAAAATTTGAATTGGCATTTTCAGATTGGCTTGATCGTGGCCAAGTCAACTTATCAGAGTCGACCAGCGCAGAGCTCGAAGTTGCGGAATTGGTTGGACTTTGGCGCAGAACTCTGGATGCACGCGAAAGAATGTCAACGCAGGGTTTTAGAAAGCTTTCATACTCGCAAATTGAGGCATCTGAGTCAATAGTTGAAATAATTTTGGCTGAAGAAATAGATGATGACTTAACTGGCTCTTTCTGGAAAATTCCATTTGGAAAAGACGTGACTGGAGAGGTTACCTACCACAGTGGAAATGAATTGCAACTCTTTCTACTACGAACCCCTCAAGGGAAACCAAGCAAGGAAGGTTACCTCCTACCCGATATTGACGGAAAAGAAGCGAATTCTTTAAAGCGCCAAAGGGCCGCATTGGATGCGATCAGTACCAGCACTTCTGTTAATGGAACAATTGGACAGATTTTGGTGTCTCCCGAATTGCTCAAATATGACTTCGACGTGGAGATTTCTAGTTGGGTAAATTCCAACCTAGATGAATCAAAGAGAAATGCCGTTAAAAAAGCCTTGGCGTCGAAAGACTTGACGCTAATTAAGGGCCCACCGGGTACCGGTAAAACGAGCTTTATTGCCGAGTATGTGGCTCAGGAAATACGCCGAAAAGCGGATGTTCGGATTCTGCTTGTTAGTCAAACCCACGTGGCTCTGGATAATGCAATTGAAAAAATCAAGGATTCTGGGATATTGGAAATAGTCCGAATTGCTCGAAACGAAGATCCTCGAGTTTCTGAAATAGGAAAGAGATTCCTTCTTGAAAATCAACTTCAAATATGGAAGAAGGACTTGCAAAAGAAATCAAATCTGTTCGCACAAAAATTGGGCAACTCTGCAGGACTTTCAGCCGAACAAACCAATTTGGTTTTGAAGTTATGGCAACTAGAAAATGTAACCAAAGAAATTGAATCATTAGAAAATACTGAGAGCCTTTCTGAGGACTTTTACGATGACTCGGTGGATGAGGATTCCATCTCATATTTGAAACAGGCCGAGGATCGGTTAAAGGAACTTCAGGATCTAAAATTCCTTCTCGAGGAAGATCTTATTCCCTTGACCCATGATTATGGCTTAACTATCCCCAGGAATATTGACGCCGTAACACTGCAGCATTTTCAGGAAGTTCTTCTAGGAGAAAGCAAAGTAAGTAAGCAATTTTTGGAAGTACTGGAAACTCAAGCTGCTTGGATTAATAGAATTGGATCATCATCGCAAGTTGGTGAGATTTTTATGAAAACGAGAAATATTGTCGCTGGTACTTGTCTAGGGTTTATGAGCTCGCGTGATGTCAGAGACATTGAATTTGATATTTGCATAATTGATGAAGCTTCGAAGGCGTCACTGACTGAGGCGCTCGTTCCGATGGTGAGAAGTCGAAAGTGGGTATTGGTTGGTGATTCTCGTCAACTTTCAGCAGCTGATCATAATTTAGAAAAACCAGAAAGTAAGACCATACTCCAGTCATTACAATTGGTTCCAGAAGATGTAAATGTCACAATGTTCGACAGGCTTGAACAATTATTGCCGCCGGAACGAATCTCCTCTTTGGACACACAATATCGAATGCGAGATGAGATTGGCGAACTTGTTTCCGATTGCTTTTATGAAAGTCAATTGAGCAGTAGCGGTCCTAAAGCTATTCCAGGCCTTGAATTGATATGCCCTCCAGTACTATGGATGGACACAAATATCGGTAAAGATTTTGGAAATGAACATAGAACAGGTCTTTCCTATTCAAATCGAGATGAAATGACCGTTATTCTTAAAAAAATGCAATCAATTGACGGGGCCATAAAAAAGGGGCATATAAAAATTGAGAGAAAACTGAAAATTCTAATAATTGCACCGTACTCAGGGCAGTTGACGCAAGCACATGAAGTAATTCGAAATCTTAAGGGTTTTTCATTTAACGTGGAATTCAATTCAATCGACGCCGTACAAGGACGAGAGGCAGATATTGTATTTTTCTCTACTGTCAGAAATAACTCGTCTGGAAATGTAGGTTTCTTGAGTAATAGCAACTGGCGACGCATAAACGTCGCGCTCTCTCGTGCCAGATTCAGTCTAATAATTGTGGGAAACGCTGATTTTTGGACTAATAGTAATTCTGCCCTCTCGGAGGTCCTCGCCTTCATTAAGTCGAGAAATAGTTTGAGCTATCAGATTGGTTCAGCAAATGTTGATTGACCAAGCGCGCATTCTCGCAAAAAAGTATGATGACGTTTTCCCCCACCTTGATGTCATCGGAATAGAGACTGTTGCAATACCTGTAACAAAAGTTGAAATGGAACTTTTAGGTACTGAAGTTTCTCAAATTTCTCCAACCACTGAGTATCTCTTACGGTTCATAAGTCTTGAGGTCACTCGTCCGCCTGAATTGGCGGAGGCAATGGGATTGCCTCTCACGCTTATTAACCAACTTTTAGCTGATGAACATCGTTCTGGAAATATACACATACAAGGTTTTGAAGAAGAAAGGGTTTCTCTTACTCCCGCGGGGATTGAATTACTAAGAACGTGTAAAACTACGAAACCTAAAGTTTTGAATCGGGCGATACTTTACGACGTTCAAACTTGGAAACCTGCAAAGTGGAATATTCGCGATTTTGTATCGAAGCGCGATTTAAGTAATTTCGAGGAAGACATCAAAAAGCTTCCAAAGTCAAAAAAGACTCTAGTCAATACAACAGACATTGATCCTGTCGAGCTTAACCGACTTCAGGTCGGTGGCTCGAGTAAGGGCCAATTTGATATTGAGAGTGTTCGTAAAGTTGTTTCACGAAAACATGGCTACAGATTAGCGACGTTAATTTTGTTCTACAAAAATGGCTTAGAGGCAGATTTTGTAATCGATATTGAAGGAGAACGCGGATTTTCCCAAGAAGAATCTCTCCGGTTAGCTGGCGGTCTGTCATCTATAGAAGTTACTTTCGAGCCATTGCAACAAAATGCAATTAACGATGTAATCACTGAGATTAACTCTTTGCCTGTTCAAGAGGTTCAGGAACTTGATCCGGATGAAGGTTTTGTTCGGTCTTTCGAGCATAAAAACTATCGATATCTAGCCTTGGAATCTGCAAAGAGAAGATTGTTGTTTTTTTCTCCATGGATTTCAGATCGAGTAGTTGAGGAGAAGTTTTTGTTTAGGCTCGAGGCGAGATTGAAAGATGGCGTTGAGGTAACGATCGGATGGGGATTTAAGCCTGACCATCCAGATGAAAGAGGGAAAACTAATGCAAACTGTCTAAAAAAGATGCTTGTACTAAGTGAAAAGTATTCGAATTTCAATTTTGTTCGATTTGGTGATTTGCCAGGTCAAGCCAAAACAGGCCGTTCGGGCGACGAAGGCAGTCATGCGAAGATACTAGTTTTCGATGACACTTATATAGCTACAAGTTTTAATTGGTTAAGTTTTATGGGTAACTCTGATTATGCCTATCGGGGAGAAATTGGCGAAAAGCGAATTGAACCTAAGGTAGTTGATTCTCGTTATCGAATTCTTATGGAAGAAGTTAAGCTTCACTCCCACAAGATGACTAAAGATTTGATTCCCGAAGGTTTTTCGAAGAACTAGGTTAAGAAATAACTTGTAGGAAACGGTATATCCCAGGCTAATTCCACTCAATTATCGAGTGCTCAGCCTCTCCAGCCGTGCATTTTGGACAAGGTTCAATCGAATACTCGTACTTATCAACATCCGCAGATCCGATATGAAGCTTCTTCTTGCCGTAACACATCTTGCATTGTTCAGTGGCCATGCTTCACCCTATCTACTCGGAATCAATAAGTAACTACCTGACAGCCATTCATTCGATGCGGTAGTCGCACTCGCCTTGAGCGAGGCCAGCGTTGCGGCATAGGTGCCTTGGTAATTTAGCGCCCACCATCCCGCGACAGCAGCTGAAGCATTCGATGTGCCCACCATGAACTTCGTGGTTCCATCAAGCTTGGTTACATAGAAGCGAGCATTGGTATAAAAAGTGGTTTGAGCGGTGCCATTCGAATATCGGGCGATGTATGGCTTTGCCTTTTGACTCCAAGGAATACCCGAAACCCCAGGATCGGGATTATCTGTAGCGCCCACGGAGATAACGTCGCTCAAGCAAGCCGGACTCATCATCGCTGTTCGATTTGAATCATTACCCGTAGCGGCAATTACGGCAACGTCGGCAGCCTTCAAAGTGGCAACATCTTCAGCAAGCCCTGCCGGCACTTTGCACCCAGGAAATATCTTTCCTTCTGAAATATTTACGGCAGCGATGTTGTACTTGACTCGGTTAGCCACAACCCAATCCAGTGCCATCTTCACTGATGCCAGACTGTAGATATACGGGTTGCCTGCCGCGGTCATGCCTATGACGCGAATAGGAATTAATTTTGCGTTCGGATTAACTTTCAAAATAATAGAGCTCATAAATGAACCGTGATCAAAAGCGGCATTCTTGGTAGCAGGCAGATTCGCCGCACCTGCACCCTCCATCGTTGGCTTTCCGTTTGGGCAATTTGAATATTCGAGAAAGCAAGCCTCGGTCACAATACTCTGGCCGAATATTGCGTCGCTCAATCCACTATCAATGACGACAATCGATGGGGGAGTCTCGGCATTTACTCCCACTTGAGGAAGCGCAACGAGCAATCCAGATAAAACTGATATCACTAACTTTTTCATAAATTCCTTACGTTAATTTCTTCTTGAGTACCTAAAAGGTAGAGGGGGCCACTGACACAACCCCCCCGTGCAGCACTAGGCCGAGTTGGAAGCCCGTTTTGCCAGATAACCACAGTGGGGGCAACCGGCCGTGGTCTCAGGCATGGGGCCATCGAGTAGATCTATTACCTCGGCAATGAAGGCCTGAAACTTCTCGGGAGAACGGCCCCCGGAGATGTATTCCTTATTCGTGCCAAAGGTGAACTCATCAACGTGATTTGTATTCGCGTTGACTATGCGCCACATCAAAAGCCCAGTCTCAGAAACGGTTACAGGGTCACCGCCTGCAGGGTTTTCGAGAGCGAACGCATAGGCCTCGAGCTGAGGCCAATAGAGCTCAATCTTGCTCTGATCCATTTCGCTAGTGGTCACTTTGCAGTCAATCAAAGCTACGGTGCCATTGTCGAACGAAACAATGACGTCGTACTTGCCTGCAATGTGCCACTTTGTTTCATTCCCATCAATAACGATGGGAACACTTTTTNCCTTCTCTCCCCAATGGGAGACGCTTCCGGCTGACATTGACTTAGATACAGCGCTCGCGGGGGCATTGCGATAGAGCTGCTCTTGGAAGGCGGACATCGGACCAACCAGAGGCATGAAGCCGGGCCGAGATATTCCTTCTCGATACTTAAGCCAGAAGCACTTCTTGCACTCTCCCCAGAGGAAGGTGAGGTCCGAGGGGCTTATATAGTCGCGAGGCGACTTTGTTTTCTTTGTTTCCACTTTTCGACGCTCCTATTTTTTGGTGTAGGAGAAGTGTTGTGGCGAACGCCAATTCAGTCAAGATTTATAACATTTCCAGGATGTTATCCACAACAGGTTATGCACACTAACCTTAGAAAATTGATCGAATTCTGAACACATTAAGTTAGTTTATTGGGAATAGCGTTCAATAAGCGCATAAGCGGTTGACTCAGAAATTATGGGAATCCCAAGTTCAACACCACGATTAATTTTAGATCCTCCGGCAGCTTTTTCGCATTTGATAACAAAAACAAGATCCGATACTGCAGGACTTTCGATGTATTTCAAGCCAATCGCTCCCAACGAGCTCTTCAATGCTGGTTTTCCAATCCTTGGATTTCCAGTGATAATTAATCGCGAATAACCACGACTCAATGCAACTTCATAATGGTCGCACGCTTCCTCAAATTCAAGAACTTCATGTTCAACTTGGTCTATTGTCCTGCGGCGATACGAATAAGGCTCGAACTGCTGGTCAAAAAAAGTTGATCCCCCTTGCTTAACATCAGCTAAAGATGGAAAACTTGGCTCGATTTCTCTTAATTTCAACAAGAGCTCATACGTAGCTCGAGTATCACCCACTGCCGAGTGAGCTAAGGAATTTACAATTCCAAAGTGATTTATGAGCGTTGGGAGTTTGTAGTCATCGACTCCGGGGACAATTTTCCGGGCGGCACGTGAAGTGCAAATGTAGTCACGAGGACTCCCCTTTAATTTCATGGCCTGAAACTCGTTGGCAAGTACACCCATGTCGAAAGGTGCATTGTGTGCTGCAATTACTCTTCCATCGATCAATGGAAAAATTTTTCCCCAAACATCAACAAATCTTGGGGATGCATTCAATTCAGCCTGTGTGAGGTGCGTCAGGTTTAGTACCAAGTCGTCAACGACTTGTTCAGGATTAATAGTCGCTTGGAATTCATCTTCTACTTCAAGATTCTCGCCAAGGGCAATCAAGGCAATCTGAGTCGCACGGGGCCTATTCAAACCTGTTGTTTCAAAGTCTAGAACTGTTATTTTTGGGTGCATGCTTTTCTCTTTCTTGGCCCTAAATGCCTAGAGTCTACGATAGTTTAATGAATCATGATTTTGTGCGAGGTGATTTACATAATTTGATCAATTTCCCTAGAAGAAGCATTCCCAATGCGCTTGTTGGCTCCATCATGGAGAGTTGAGGAGATCGAACCAAGTAACAAACCCATTGGGCTCTAGAGATGGCAACGTTTAGTCGGTTAGGGCTCAAAAGGAATTCAATTCCCCGCGGAAGTTCTTCACTGCTTGAAGTTGTCATTGACACGAAAACTATCGGAGCCTCCTGCCCTTGGAATTTATCAAAGGTGCCAATACGGATTCCAGGTAACCCGGCATTTCTAAACTTGCTCTTCAGCAATCGCACCTGTCGGTTGTATGCGGTAACAATCAAGATATCCCGCTCACCAATTTCCCGGGCAGGTAGAACTAAGTCTCTGCCATCAATATCTTGCCAAAGATTTCCGATCAGCGCCTGGGATCTCCGAACTATTTCATCAGCCTCCTCCGTCGACGATGTGTTATTGCCTTTATGATCAACATAAATCACATGCAAACCAGGATTGATTCCTTCAAGATCTCTTTTGAGAGTACGTGGATGTGCCAAAAGTTTGCCTTCGTACTGGAGTTTTGAGACTGGCTCCGTAACTAGAGGGTGCATTCGATAGGACTGATCAAGGAAGTAGCCCATCTCTTTTGGCATAGTCGCAAGGTCACCAAGTAAATGCTTTAGCACTGATTCCTCAACTGGTTCTGGGTGAGCTGCCTGACTTACTTGCGGAAGTTGTTGTGGGTCCCCTAAAAGTAAAGCAGTTCTGGCGTAAGCCGTGACAGCGATTGAGTTTGCAAGCGAGAATTGTCCTGCTTCATCGATAACCATGAGATCAAATTCGTAGCCATGAAAATCTCTATTACAAAAAGTCCAGGCGGTACCACCAATAACAAAACCGCTACTTTGGCCAGCGACCCATCCAGCTATATTTTCAACATGGTAGCTAGGACGGTCAATCTTGTGTTTCGTCTTTTTGGCAATTGGAATCGTCGAATCTATCTTGATGACCGCATCAAGGATGTTCTCTACAACTGCATGCGACTGTGCAACCACCCCAATTTTCCAACCTTCCTTGACGAGAGCTGCGATAACGTGGGCGCCAACATAAGTTTTTCCTGTTCCAGGGGGGCCTTGAACGGCTACGTAACTATTGTCTGATTCGCGAAGTGCTTGAGTAATGTCCTGAACCGGGAGGTCTCCATGGGGGAGTGTGCCAACTTTCGATCGAGGCAATCTCTTGAGCAGCAGGTCGCACCAGACTCGCTTGGGAAATGGTTCGTCTCGATTTTCAAGAAGTAGCGCAGTTGCATTACCAACATGATTTTGCAGTACATCTTCAATCGGACCATATGAAATAGGTTTGCCAGGAAGTACGGCAAAGGGAAGTTCATCCCAAGTTTCTTTGCCGCCCGATTCGTTTACCACAATAGTGGCGGCATTTACGGAAATAACCGTTCCGTTTGCCATGTAACGATTTTTACCGGCAATTGGGTCCCGAGTTGAAGGAGCGGGGTCGTAGAGCAATGTGCATTTATCTTCAGGTACATAAAGAAGTGATGGGTCCATTCCTGCAATGTCGATTGTCAATTCGCGACGAAATACTCGTCCACGTGGAGGCTTGAACCAATCTGTTGCCAAAATCTTCTCAACCAACATTACATCATCAAAGGCGGCCATCTCATCGAGATCTGCTGTTGCGCGACGAAAGAGCTCCCACCATTGTGGTCGAGACTCGCGTGCATGAAATTGCGTTGTAGCTGCAAGCTGTGAAATCGCAATTTGTTCGAGGCTTCGCTCTGATTCTTTAAGGGGCACATGACCTTGAAGATATTCAGTAACCGGTGGTGTGATATCTCGAATGTCTGCTTCTTCTTCATCCAACGCTGACTGGTGCCACTCTTTGAGGTCGATCTGGCCCTCTGCGGCAACACTTCGAATCCACCGATCTAGTCTGTAAGTCGAGTCAGTATCATCTTTGTTGTAATCGCGAATTTCTTGTACCGCTGCCTGAAAACCGGTCTGATCACCAGCAACGAGAAGCAAAAGCGCGTTCTCAAATGCAATAACGGAACCAACTGCCGTCACGACCGCTTGGTCATTTCCGCGCTTGGGTTGATAGACCGCCTCGATATATTTAATGGAGAGAGAGGGAGTGGAGAATCTAAAGGTACTTCTCACCACTTTGTAGAGGTCGACTAAACATGCAGAACGTAGGATGTCATCAACTTCAGCCTCTTTAACGCCATGTCGTTGAGCAAGTTTTGAAATAGCGCTTCTTTCGTAATCTGCGTAGTGGTAGATGTGGAGGCTAGGAAACTTTTCTCTACGGGTGCTAACCCACGTTATAAACTCTGCAAATGCGGCGGCCTCACTTTCGCGGTCAACTGCGTCGAAAGTTCTAAAGGCTAATTCTCCTTTTTCGAGGTAAGTGACACCAAACATGTATTCAAGACCATCGCCATTAAAAGCAAATGGATCGCCTTCCATATCAAACCAAATATCTCCTTCATCTGCCGGCGGCACCAATGACAGTGCGTAGGGGTTTCTAAATTCCCAAATAGGAACTTCGAGCCCTTCTCCCTTTATTTGGATTGCAGCCTGTGCGCGCAAATTATTAAAACTCTCTTTTAATATTTCTTTCGGTTGGCGAGGGCGATCCTCATCATCTGCTTGGGCGAGCTGGTCGATAGTTGTTATCCCTGATTTAATAAGCGCTCGTCGCGATGTTGAACGAATGTCGTGAATTAATGAAAGGTCTCGATCGCGTTCGCGCCCCGTAATACAAAGTTCTTGCCAGCGGCAACGCCCACACGACTCCTTTGGGGCATCCCATTCCGGTTGAGGAAGTTCCGTAAAGGATGAGATGCGTGAAAGTGAACGAGCGTAGAAATCCTCGGCGAGATCAAGAAGGTCGATTGTAGGCGCGTACCACTCATTATCTCCAGCAAGCCAAAGTCCTACTTGAGTGGGCGTCGGCATGCCCAATTTCTGCATGGCCCAGGCATAGGAAGCAACCTGTAAAACAGCGGATCTTTTCTCGACGCGTGCAGTTTTTGCATCAATTGGATTATAGATAAATCTATCTTGGTCATCTTTAAGAATATTGCCATCATCATCACGCGCCACGACAAGAAAATCTACGATCCCTAGGAAGTCACCAGTAAATAGAGTTGCTTGCGATATAACTTCAATGCCCTTCTCCATGGCGGTACGTACTTCTTGAAGTGCACTTTCAAACCCGGCCATCGAATATTCAGGNTCATGGAGCGCAATAAACGAGGCTGACTCTTTCCACTGCGCGATGAGTCGCTGCTCGTGAGCAACACCATTCTTAATGAGAATCTCGAGTTCTGGGCCAAAGGCTTTAGGAGGGGCAGCAATTTTCTGATTAATCACACCCCAATCCAGATTGGTCCGGTGCGTACATTCGAGTTCAGAGATTAAATCCCTGGGGGAGAGAATCCACTTATTGTTTAACTTGTTCATGCATTAATCATCATTAGATGTGAGTTCGAGGGTAGAACCGGATTGTCCCTTAATGACGTGTAATTGTGTTGGGATGCGCTGGCGTAGTTCAGTCACGTGGCTGATGATTCCGACCAGTTTTCCGCTGCTACGTAGCCGATCAAGCGAGCTCATGACATTTTGTAGGTAAGTCTGATCCAGCGTTCCGAAGCCTTCATCGATAAAGAGTGACTCGAGTCCGTGACCTTGTTTGACTGCATCGGCAAGTCCAAGAGCTAAGGCCAATGAACAGATAAATGTCTCTCCGCCAGAAAGCGAATCGGCAAGACGCTCTTCGCCTGTCCACGCATCACGTACAGCGATTGTGAGGGCTTGTTGGCCGCGACCAGTGTTATCAGATTTAACAAAGAGCGAATAACGCTGATCGGTAATTTCGAGAAGTCGATGATTGGCTTCAAAGAGAACTTGTTCAAGCTTTGCAGATAAATAATACTGAACTAACGGAATCCTGCGACCGATTCTTCCCGTGATGTGCTCCGAAAGTAGGAGCAGCTTGGACAATTCATTTTTGAGGGACTCATGTGCAGAGGTCGCAGTAGAAAATGCATCGCGATTATCGGCAAGTTCCTTAACGACTCGTTGTTGCTCGACGATAGCGGCAGAGGCTTCATCCTTGATCAGGCCTTGAGCTTCGCGCGCCGCTTTGAGTGTAGCAACATCAACATTTTGATCTTTTGATACAACTGGCGCGTTTTCAAGAACAGACCTTGTGGAGTTGAGATTCTCCAGCACCTTACTCACGCTTTGGATGAGCTTGGAATAAATCCCAATTTCACTTTCAAGCTCATCTGCATCCGGAGCGTCGATTTCTTCTCCTGCTTCAATCCCGAGCGCCTTCTCTAATTTACTAATGGAGGTTTGCGCCTTAGTTTTTGCAGTTTTTCCAGATTTAGCATTTGCGGCAATTACTTCGATCCGGGATTTATCCTTAGTAATTTCTTTTATGAGTGAGTCGAATTCCTTCTTGGCGTTGCCAGCCGACTTTATTGTTGCATTAGCTACTTTTAAACGACTGCTGAGATCTGTCATCGTCTTTGTAATAGATTCCTTAGTTGCCTTTGGGAATTCTTTAAGATCCTTCTTCGCCTTGGCAATGGTGGTTTGAGGAATTGCTGCTTGAGCCTTGAGATCCCCTAATTCCTTTGCGGCCTTATTAAAGAGATCCTCGGCCTTCTTCCATGCATCACGATTAGATTCATCGGAGAACTGCGCAGGGGCGGGGNGTTCCTTAGAGCCGCAAACCGGACAGTTATGACCGTTTTCTAGATGACGTGCTAATTCGCCTGCTTGAGATTTTTCAAATTTCTCTTGCGCCTGATTTTTCTTTTCATCGAAAGATGCTACTTTCTCTTCAGCGACAGAAATTTTTTCACCAGCAGAAGCAAAATCCTTCTCTGCCTGAGCGAGGTCTTCCAGCGCTTCGAGTGCGCGATTAAGTTCCTTAATCTCGGCTGTCAATTTGCCGACCTCTTCAGTTAGAGCGGGAAGCGCGTCTTGTGACTCTTGGAGTTTCTTGAGTCTGGGTTCACTCTCTTTTAGCTTCTCAGTAAGAGAATTTTTCTCGTCTGCTTCTGAGGTGAGGGAATCTTCTAGGTCTTCGAGCTCATCTCGCTCTTCGTAAAGGGATTCTATTTTTTCAGCTTTAGATTTGACCTTGTCGAGCTCGACAGTCTTAGCAGTAACAATCTCATTTAGTCGTTCCTGGATTGCATCATCTTTCCAAGACTTTAAAATGATTTTTACATGTTCGGCGCGTAATGATTCCCACGCGGTCATTGCCTGGTCAAAGGCGGCTTGCGCTAGGGCTCTCTGTTCGAGGTCGCCAGCTATTTTGAGGGCCGCTGCCTCTGCATCAACCGCTACTTGGAAGTCAGCAATTGCATTCTTCTCCAATTCCTGGAGCGCTGGAATCTCTGTACCTGCTTTAGCGATGATTCCATCAAGCCATTCGATGGACTGCACCTCATCGATGGAGACAGACATCGCCCCAGCGATGCGAGAACGAGTTGTAGTCACGGCTATCTCAGCGTCAGATGAAGATATCTCTAGTGAACGTTTGCGATTTACGAACCACTCCTGAATATTTTCAAATACGTATGGGTTAAAGAGCTTGGAGAGAATCTCTTCACGCTCACTGCTCTTTGCGCGAAGGAATGCCGCGAATTCACCTTGTGGGAGAAGAATGAGCTTGAAGAACTGTTCAGCCTCTAATTGGATCCAGCGGCGGATTTCGTCTTCAGTAGCCCCAGCTTGAGTAACCCAAGGCTCCCAGCCTGCACCATTCCATTTTGAGAGAGTAACGCCCGCTTTCTCTTCCGTAGTTCCTGTGCCACTTTTCTTAGGGCGTGTATACGTCGGGTTTCGAGTAATAAGAACGCGCTCGTTGCCGACGGTGGCCTCAAATTCAACATAGGTGGGCGTAGACGAAGAGGCGTGGTGAGAGCGGAGAGTGTCAAGCTTGGATCCCTTGCGAGAACCGGGGAGGGAGCCAAAGATTGCATAAGCCATCGCATCAAAGATTGTCGTTTTGCCTGCACCTGTATCGCCATAAACAAGAAAAATTCCTGAATCAGCAAGTGCATCAAAGTTCACTTCAACAACGCCCCCATAAGCAAGGAAGGCAGATATTTTTAAGCGGTGCGGTTTCATTCAGAATCCGCCTTCTCTAGCTCGAGACTTTCATCTCCAACCAGNCCCCGGACTGATTTATCAATTGCAGAGCGCAACTGCTCAATCTCCCATTCGTTGGGAGCGGCGCCTCGAACATCGTCCAGGAAGTCACAGCAAATATCGAAATCGCTTTTATCTCGAATCTCTTCCCACTTTGGCAATTCACCCGTGCCGGTCAAGGTGGTCAGCTCTACCACCCACGGGAAGCGAGCGCGTAGTTGTGCCATAGGTTGCAACGGCGCTGGCTTGTCAGTGAGTTTAATTTTTAAGAAGTGATTTTCAAATTCTGCATACTTATCAAGACGTAGGAAGTTGTCCATTGAATCTTCGAGTTCGGTAAGTTCGCGATAAGTCGGACTAAAGACTTCACTTATTACAGGTTTTGGGCTTGAGAAATCAACGATGTAAGTTAGACGCTTAGATTTGGCTCCTTTGAATGAGTAATGAAGGGCCGAACCGCTATAGCGAATGTGATTCTCGATGACTTGCGGACGATGGATATGTCCGAGCGCCGCATAATCAAAATTCTTCAATAACGAAGTGGGCGCATTTCCAATTCCACCCACGCTGATGTCGATTTCGGATCCATCGGTTTCGCCGCCGGTAAACCAAGCATGCGCCATGACGACAGCATGGTCATGTTTAGTTTTCGTGCGATCAGCGTTGATTCGATTGATTGCAAGTGAAAGTACTCCTTGATGACTACGCTCAATTTTCTTAGCTTCTTCTGGATTGGTGATGAGCTTGGATGATGATGTAAACGGCTCGAGATACGGAATGCCATATATAGCAATCGTTTTTTTCTCATCTGAAACCAAAACAGGAGCATCAATATCCTCAATTCGAGTCTTTATATAAATATTGGCGCCTTCAAGGAGAGAACTGGCAAATCCAAGTCGACGGGCGCCGTCATGATTTCCACTCGTGATAATAACTTTCGTTAGCGCTGATAATTCCTTAAGTGCATATTCAAAAGTAGCAATTGCATCCAGAGAGGGGAGTGCACGGTCATAGATATCGCCGGAAATCAGAACTGCATCAATTTTCTCAGTCTTCACTACCTCAATAATGTGATTGATGAACTGAGTCTGTGCATCGGAGAGGTCGAATAAATTGAGATTGCGGCCGATATGCCAGTCTGAGGTATGAAGAAGTCTCATGGGTGAAAACCTACTGCCCCAGCCCGACATGGTCTAGAAAGATAACTCTCTGGCAAGGGTTAATTATCTGTGACCTAGAGACACAGTCAGTAACTCCCAATAACATCTACCCATGCCCCTACTCATCTGGCCCGAAGAACCGCACTTCGCCTCGAACTCCGAGAAGGTGCTCTTTGAAGTTCTCAAAGCCAGCCTCGGTCCAAATGACGCGCTAGTCGCCAACACTCGCTTCACCGATCCCCAACGCGGAGATGTAGAAATCGACATCATCGCCATGATCGATGGATATGGCTGCCTCGTCTTTGAATCCAAGGGNGGTCACATTGATTACGACGGACAGCAATGGACTCAATCCGGTCGCTTCGGTCGCAAGCCCATCGATCCACATGGCCAAGTCATCAAAAACTTATATGCCTTCCGCGATTTCATTCGTGGCAATTGGAAGTACGGCAATCTCAAAATGGAATGGCTCTTAGCTTTCCCGGATAGCGTCATCGGCAATGTCAACCAATCCGGTATCCCACGCGATCGCATTCTCGATGCCAATGAGATCGACCAAGCTGCAATCCGCGCTCGCTTCATTCTCTCTAGCGTTCAAAACCGCCACGCACCCAAGCAACGCGACTGGGTCTATCAAGCGTTCGAAGCAGTGCGCGGCCACTCCATGCTCGAAAGCGATCCCGAAGCCGCGTTAGAAAATAACTTCAGGTTCACCAAGCGCATGACCCATGAATCGCGCAACATTCTCAATCTCATCCAGGATAACAATCGCTACATCGTCAGCGGCCCCGCAGGATCCGGTAAGACATGGCTTGCCTACGAACAAGCAAAGATCTGGGCCAACCAAGGACTCAAAGTCGGTCTCGTTGTCTATAACAAAGGCTTAGCCACTTACTTAATACGTAAGAACCAAGAACGCCCCGAACTGCCCAAAGCGGCATGGGTCGGAGTCTTTAACGACCTCGCCAAAGAAATCGGCGAACATAAACAAGCGATGCCCGATATCGAAACTAATCTAGATAACTACGAGAAACCAATCCTCGATATCGCTAAACAATTACCCGATGATGAAAAATACGATGCTTGGATTATCGATGAAGCCCAAGACTTTAAAGCAATTTGGTGGAAGATCATTCAAGCAACTCTCAAAGATCAAGCAAATGGAAAAATAGCTATATTCGGAGACCCCGACCAATCCGTTTACATCGAACCCCAGTATCCCGAAGGCAACTTCGCCAAGATTCAATTATGGGAGAACGTACGCAATAGCCAACAAATAGCCCAAAGCGTGCAACCACTTGTCTCCAAGAAAATCATCGCCCGCGGCCCCCGCAGCTACGAAGTCGAGTACGTCGAAGTCGCACCCGGTGAAGATGTCATTGAAAAAGCCAATGAAGTCGTGGATCGCCTCATCGAAGATGAACTCTGGAACCCCGGCGAAATCGCACTACTCACCACCAATAAACGCC